>Ga0209013_10002438_pt1 | contig 16864 bp, 16 predicted proteins | sample Cruoilmetagenom2_FD_187291 | JGI IMG/M metagenome (GOLD analysis project Ga0209013, IMG submission 187291) | Oil polluted marine microbial communities from Coal Oil Point, Santa Barbara, California, USA - Sample 2 (SPAdes) (version 2) | ecosystem: Environmental > Aquatic > Marine > Oil seeps ...
GAGCGCTTGAGCCGCGAGGGAGCGTGCAGCAACATGAAAAACCGTCGGGGTAAGCTCACCGGCGATCTTGTTCATATTTGGGATCATAAGCAACAAACCCTGTGAAGCGGTAAAAGTGGTTGTCAAGGCACCACTTTGAAGTGCTCCATGTACCGTACCGCTTGCACCGCCTTCACTTTGCATCTCCATCACATCAGGCACAGTATTAAAGATATTTTTTTCACGATGCATCGCATAAATATCACTCAGCTCTCCCATAGGGGATGCCGGAGTAATAGGATAGATTGCAATAATTTCATTGATCTTGTAGGCAACCCTTGCAACTGCTTCATTGCCATCAATTGTTACTGTTGTTTTTTTCATCTCATTTCCTTTAGGGGACCTTTATCTTATCCCCATTAATTCTATTCATTCCCTGTATGTTTTTTTGATTTTAAATTTTCTTGGCGTTTTTCACGTTTTCTCTGAATACGCTCACGTATATTTTTAATCTTACGCATCTCTTTGTCCCCAATATCCACTTTAGTTTGAGATACTTCTTCACCAAGATCTATTTTAAGTATATCAGATTTTTTCATTGCTAGAATTTGTGAAGCAAACACACTTCGATGTCCTGTCATTAAAAAACTGATAACTATTGAAATAGCTGCATAGTGAGCAACCTCCAAACCAAATAACTCCATAGCCATAATCGTTGCAGCAATAGGAGCATTGGTAGTTCCGGCAAGAACACTTACAAAACCAAGTGCAGCAAAAAAAGCCAGATGATCCCCCATGACGGAACCAAATAAATGACCACTGGTAGCCCCTATATAAAAAATGGGCGTAACAATGCCTCCACTACCGCCGGCACCTAAAGTAATAGAAGTGAATATCATTTTAAGAAATGGGCCATACCAGGGAATATCTCTAGGAATATAATAATCAGGCTCAAGTATGCTGTCAATCACGTCAAGTCCCAATCCAAAATATTGTTCTCCCACAATCAGAGACAATCCTATTAAAATCATCCCGCCACCAAAAGCCTTCACATAACTATGAATAGGAATATTTTTAATAAAACTGGAAGTTTGTCTTAATGTTGTTATAGTGATATCAGAAATGAAACCAAAAAACAAACCTGCAAAAATAACCTGAATAATTAAAATAAGATCCAACGAAACATACTGATGAAAATGGATATTAAAATAAGTATACTCAATTCCCAAAAATTGTGCAGTTGAAAATGCCGCAAAACCAGCGATAAAAGAAGGTAACAGAACATCATAACGGATCAATCCGATCACCAATACTTCAAGCCCAAAAACTGCACCGGCAATTGGTGTACCAAAAACTGTTGCAAACCCGGCACCAATTCCACAAATTACCAGTTTTTTGCGATCTTCTTTACTGAAATTAAAAATATCTGAGACAAAAGATGCCATACCTCCACCAATCTGTGCAGCAGGACCTTCTTTACCAACAGAACCACCGGAAAAAACTGTCAACAGGGTAGTAAGCAGCTTGATCGGAATAACCACAATTTCAATTTTTCCACTCTTTTTGTGTACTGCTTCAATTACTTTTTCCGTACCATGTCCCTCTGCATCCGGAGCAAACTTTTTAACTAACCAAACTGTTAAAAGCAATGCAAAAGGAAGTAAATAATAATACTTGAACGGTAATAGATTTTGACCCTGTTCTGAAAGCTGTAGTAATTTTAAAAAAAACGTTACACCGGTACCAATAATAATACCGATGCTCGAGGATAATATTAACCACTTTATAAGACTAATAAGAATGCTGATCTGTTCAATAGTATGTTTTTTCATAATTACTTTTAGAAATTCTCCCGAAGTGCTTTTAATTTGTTCTGATAATCCTCTTCATCACCATATCTTAAGAAATCATCATAATGCTCATGTTTATACGCGATCTTCTTTGCATGTTTTATGGGGCAGAAATAAAGTTCAGTCCTACTGGCTATCGCGGAAGCATACTGCATCAAACCATTGAAATAGGCACAGTACATACAATTGAGTTTTTCAATAGAATTCAAATACCCAAGATATTGACGGTCAAAGAGAATATAATCACTGCGTTTGATCATTTTAAATTTATAAATTCGGAATATCACCTGTAGATAGATAAAGAGTATCAGATCTAAAAGTATGGCAGGGATGAGCATCCCATAGATAAGAGGCGAAGAAAGCAGGTGCAAAAGAGGAATTTCTCTAAACCAGGCTATAAGGTTTTTCATATTCTCTTTTTGCTTATCCAAGACATCTTTTTCAAACTTTACATAACCATCTTGAATCTCATAAGAGATATGACTCTCCTGTTGCGAGATCTCTTCTCCAAGTTTTACTTTCATTGCTTCTATCTCAGCGATGATCTCTTTGATCTTGTCACTCATATAAAGTCCTTTTTAGTCAATGTTTAAAATAGAATTAAGATGGTCCTGTGTCGATACTTTTTTAGGCTGAGGTTTTGAGGCTGTTTTTGCTTTGGCCTGTGCCTCTCGTTCTCTTTTCTTTTTTACCTCTGCATTTGCTTTGGCTCTTGCTTTTTCTTTTTCACGAGCTCTTGTCTTCGCTTTAGCTTTTTTTCTGGCTTGAGCTTTTTCAGCTTTTTTAGCTTTAGCTTTTTTGGCTTTAGCTTTTTTATCTGCTTCCACTTTCGCACGCTCAGCTGCTTTACGCTTTTCCTCAGCTATTTGCTCTTGTTTAACAGCATTTTTCCGCATAGCATCCAATTTGGCTTCAAATTCAATACGATCTTTTTCTATCTGCTCCACTCTCTTGTTCTCTTCCAAGAGTTGAGCTTCTTCTTTTTCACGTGCAAGTTTTTCTTCTGCTTCCATTTCCTGTTTTTCACGTTTTCGTTTTATTTTATCAAACGATGAAAGCAGGTCTGCCTGTTCTGTATCGGCATCCTGTAGTTGTTGGGCTAAATTAGGCTCTGCCTGCGCCATAAGGGTACTGGTAAAAAGCAGTAAAGTGATGCGTTTAAACATGAGGGTATCTCTCTTTCTAGTAAAGTGTAATTTTGAAATGAAATAAATGATTTCTCTACGTACCCCTAATACATTAAAGATCAATATCTATTTATGCCAATATCATAGCATAAAATAAATATTTATCTAATAATTGAACCCTCTGTATAACCTAAAAGTTTTTAATAAATTACAGTATATCTCTCAGTACCATTGCATAATGCAGGACAACAAGATTTAAAAGGAAGATCCCCATAGAAGAGCCTTTGGAGAGGAAACGTTGAAAAGGTGTTTTTACTTTATGCAGTGTCATCATGCTGATGGTCATATGTATCACCGTCAACACAACTATCACACTGACAATATAAAGCTTAATGCGTAAAGAGTCCATAACTTCATTGGTGACATTTGAAAAGAGTATATCGATCAAACCATTGTTAGTGATCATCGTATACCCCGTAAAGAGAAGTATGATCAAAGCGGCAGTTTCAAAATAGCCGTAAATTGGTCCTATCACAGGATAAACGGCATCCTGGTCTTCTTTTTTTCTGAGACTCACGCCCAGTAAAAACATAAAGAATGCCCCGCCTATCCATGCAATAGCTGCTACCAAGTGTAAATGTATCGCCCAACCCATTAGCCATCCAGCTTTAAAACAGCCATGAACGCCTCTTGCGGTACTTGCACAGAACCGATGGACTTCATACGTTTTTTACCTGCTTTTTGTTTCTCTAAAAGCTTTCTTTTACGTGTGATATCTCCACCATAACATTTGGCAGTCACATTTTTTCCCATAGACTTCACGGTGGAACGCGCGATGACATTGTTTCCGATACTGGCCTGTATAGCCACTTCAAAAAGTTGTCTGGGTATAAGTTCTTTAAGCTGCCCGACAAATGCAAGCCCTTTGGTACGTGCTCTGTCTTCAGGAACGATGATGGAGAGTGAATCGACCACATCACCAGCCACACGGATGTCAAGTTTTACAAGATTTCCTTCTCTAAAACCTATCGGGTCATAATCAAAACTCGCATATCCTTTAGTAATGGATTTCAACTTGTCATAAAAGTCCATCACTATCTCGTTCATAGGAATATCATACTCTAAAAGTACACGTGTTTCATTCAAATAATCCATTTTTATCTGTATGCCACGACGGTCATTGAGCAGTTTTATAAGGTTCCCTACATACTCTTGAGGTGTTAAAATGGTTGCTTTTACATAAGGTTCAAAAATTTTATCTATCTTCTGTGGTTCTGGAAGTTCAGAAGGATTTTGAATCTCCAGCTCTTCACCGTTTGTTTGTATCACTTTATAGACAACTGTTGGTGCAGTAGCGATGAGTTCCAGGTTAAATTCACGTTCCAAACGCTCTTTTACCACTTCCATATGCAGCATACCAAGGAAACCAGTTCTAAAACCCGATCCCAGTGCCATAGAACTCTCCGGTTCAAAACTGAGTGAAGAGTCATTGAGTTTGAGCTTATTGAGGGCATCACGCAGATCTTCAAATTTATCTGTCTCTATCGTATAGATCCCTGCAAATACAAATGGCTTGGCAGGTTCAAATCCGTGTACAGGTTCTGCCGTAGGTTCTTTAACATCCGTAATGGTGTCACCCACTTTAAGTGAATCCACTGTTTTAAGTCCCATCACGACAATGCCTATCTCTCCTGTACGTATCTCATCTGTTTTGACAGGTGCGATAGGATTGGGATACATAAGGCTAAGAACCTGATGGTCATCTTTTGTACCCATTACTTTTGCCATTTGTCCCTTGGATATCTTACCGTCAAAGACACGAACAAGTGCAAGTGCGCCAAGATAGTTATCAAACCAGGAGTCATAAATGAGTGCTTTAAGCGGTGCATTTGCATCACCTGTTGGTGCAGGTATACGTTCAACGATACTGTCTACCAGTTCCGCTACCCCCACACCTGTTTTTGCTGAAACCAGATTATGTTCAGTCGCATCGATACCTATGGCTTCTTCAAGTTCGGAAAGTACTCTGTCAGGATCGGAAGCAGGAAGGTCTATCTTGTTTACTACCGGCAAAAGTTCCAGATCATTTTCTATCGCGATGTACACATTGGCTATGGTCTGTGCTTCCACCCCTTGCGCCGCATCTACGATGAGCAGTGCACCATCTGAAGATGCCAAAGAACGACTCACTTCATAAGAGAAATCCACGTGCCCCGGAGTGTCTATAAGATTAAGGATGTAAGGCTCACCATCTTTCACATAGTCTAAACGCACAGACTGTGCTTTAATAGTAATACCACGCTCTTTTTCTATATCCATCGTATCCATCACTTGTGAAGACATCTGTCTGTCTGAAACCGCCCCACACTCCTGTATGATACGGTCTGCAAGTGTAGATTTTCCATGATCGATATGCGCGATGATAGAAAAGTTACGTATGTTCTTCTGTGGTACTGCTTTTGCCAATTTTTTTCCTTATATTTAACCCAATCATTACATTTCTGGTCGGTAAACCGACCCTAAATGCTATGTATTCGTTTCAAAAAGAGAGTTTACACTCTCATTGTTATGGACTCTTCTGATCACTTCACCCAGCATGGATGCAGTGGAAAGCATCTTGATCTTTTTACATTTTTTGGTCATAGGAATGGTATTTGCCACAACAAGCTCATCCAGGTCACCCTCTTCGAGTCTCTCATACGCCGGTCCTGAAAGTACAGGGTGCGTACAACATGCCATCACCGAAGTTGCTCCCAATTTTTTGAGTGCAGATGCTGCTTTAACCATCGTTCCCGCAGTATCTACCATATCATCGATAAGAATAACATCCTTACCCTTTACTTCACCGATGATATTCATCACTTCACTCTCATTGGCTTTTTCTCGACGTTTGTCTACAATCACCATATCCAATCCCAATTTATTGGCAAAGTATCTGGCTCTTGCCACACCACCGATATCCGGAGAAGCAATAATAGGATTTTTAAAGTTTTTGGCTCTAATATAATCCATGAACAAAATAGCACCATAAAGATTATCTACCGGTATATCAAAGAAACCCTGTATTTGAGACGCATGAAGGTCAACAGTGACCATACGTGTAATACCCGCTGTCTCCATAAGATTTGCTACCAACTTTGCAGTAATTGGCACACGCGGTGCTGCTTTTCTGTCTTGTCTGGCATACCCGTAGTATGGCACAACAGCCGTAATGGAATTTGCGGAAGAACGCTTCAATGCATCTGCCATAATAAGCAATTCCATCAAATTACCATTTGCCGGAGCAGAAGTTGGCTGTATAATAAACACATCTTTACCACGCACAGATTCAGAAATTTTAATATTTATTTCACCATCCGAGAAACGATTGATCATTGCCTTGGAAAGAGGTTGTTCTAAATATTTTGCTATCTCTTCAGAGAGTTCAGGGTTTGATGTTCCAGAAAAAATCATATATCCGCTCATACTTCATCCTTAATGTCATAAATTAGTACGCGTATTTTACACAAAAATTGATAAAAAGGTGATTTAAAGCTCCAGAGTATTACACTAAGATAAATAATTGATATAAGTATGGATTTAAATGATACGAAAAGTTTTCAAGAAAAAACCCTCAGGTCAAGGCAAGATAAACGCCTTTTTAGACAAATACAATTTACCCAAAGCCTACCTTTCTGTGAACAGAAGAATGGTCACAAGAGGTGTAGCTGTAGGGTTATTTTGGGGCTTTATACCTATGCCTATGCAAATGTTGGCTGTTATGGCTAGCACACCTTTTCTACGTTTCAATGTCCCTATTGCGATCTCAATGGTCTGGCTATCCAACCCTTTTACCATGCCGCCTATGTACTATATGGAGTACCTGACAGGAAACCTTATCTTGGGACGAGAAGGCATAGAAAATATAGAACTTACGATGGAATGGTTCTCTGCGAATATTGGTGATATCTTTATCCCCCTCTATGTAGGTACGGCATTTTATTCTGTCATTGTCACTGGTTCCATCTACTTTCTGCTTAACTGGCTTTGGATAAAATCTGTGCATCATGAAAAAAGAACGAAAAAGCAAAGAGATAAAAAAATATCAGACAACAACGATAAATAGGACAATTTAACACTTAATTAACACTATTATGGTATAATCCCCCTGTTGTAATGTAACACGTATTGCCCCTACAGAATCCCTTTTTTTGGGGCAGTATTTTATAACATACCTTCCAATATACCAATCATTAACCAAACTACATTATGATTAAACAAAAAAGAACTCAATAATGCATAAAAAACTTACTTTGATACTTCTCCTTCTACTCTCCTTTTCAAGCTTAAATGCCGCATATACACTACAGGAAAGTAAACGTGTGAAAAGTAAAATAGACCGTATGCCAAAGAACAGAGTGGCAGATATGAAACGTATCCCGCAAGACCCCGCTTATTATGCTGATCAGATCAAACCTTTTCCTAAAAACAAACAAAGATCACTCGATAAACAATTCAATAAAAAGTACTTTAAACCCTGGACCATAAGCAAATTAGATATCCCAAAAAAAGATTTTGGCTGGGAGATCCGTTTTGTCACTAAAAAACGTATCTACAGGGCTAAAGGATCGGTGATACCGGCATCTGTCTATAAAAAATGGATATCAAATGCAAACTATAAAAGTACTGATACTAAAAAATATAAAGCTATTACTATAAGACGTACCAATGTTAAAGCACTCCCTACTTCTTCTGCATTTTACAGAGACCCCAAACGTACAGGTGAAGGCTTCCCTTTTGACTACAATCAGAACTCGGCACTGCACATCAATATTCCACTGCATGTTTCACACTTCTCTAAAGATAAAAAATGGGCATTTGTAAGGGCTTCATACTCTTTTGGATGGGTGAAGACTTCTGACATAGCATTTGTGAACAGAGACTTTATGAAAACCTTTAAAAATGGCAGTTACGCCATGGTCATCAAAGATAACCTCAGACTCTATAATGATGGTAAAAATGTCTCCATTGTGAAGGCAGGATCCCTCTTTCCCATCGCTAATGATGATCAGTACCTTGTAGCTTTACGCGACAATAAAGGCAGAGCGCACATTGAAAAAGTAAAAGTCACCAATACAGATCTCATCGCTAAAAAGCCTCTCCCATTTACTGCCAAAAATGTGGGAACGTTGGCAAAAGAGTTCTATGGTGAACCTTATGGCTGGGGCGGAAGTTACGAATGTCGTGACTGTTCTGCAACCACCAGGGACTTTTTGGGAGCATTTGGCATCTTCTTGCGTCGTAACTCCAGCAAGCAGGTCAAAGATGGAAATAAGGTCAACATCAAAGGTTTAAGTAAATCTACAAAGAAAAAGAAGATCATCAAAGAAGCTGAACCTTTCCGTTCTTTACTGCATGTTCCCGGGCATATTGTACTCTATCTGGGTGAGTATAAAGGGGAACCTGTCATCATGCATACTTACTGGGGTATACGTAAAAATGACAAAACAAAACTTATCACGGCACGTACCATCATTACAACCACAGAACCAGGTAAAGAACGTGCCGATATCAGAGAAAAGAGTAAACTGATCAATACACTCAGCTCTATAGTTACTTTTTAAGGGACCCTCTACTAATAGGTCCCCTTAACATCCTTTAGGATAAAATCACTGTATGAAAAGAAAAGAAAAATTTAAAATATTTACCACCACTATCGCTGCAGGCAAACACAAAGGGAAGAAGATAGAGATACCCGATATCTTCACTACACGCAGTTCAAAAGGCATATTGAAAGAATCACTTTTCAATACCCTTCAGTTTGACATCATAGACAAGAACTTTGTTGAAGTCTTTTCGGGCAGTGGTTCCATAGGATTTGAAGCGCTCAGCCGTGGGGCAGGAGAGGCATATTTTATGGAATACAATAAAATAGCTTTTCACTGTTTGGAAGAAAATGCAAAACGTATAGACTCTTCAAAAAGTCATCTCTTTTATGGTGACAGTTTTGAAAAATTCACTACCATGTATAATATAGTAAAAAAAAGCCCTGAGAAAACATACTTCTACTTTGACCCTCCTTTCTCTACACGTGACGGGATGGATGATATCTATGACAAAACCATCAAACTGATTGAAAGTATAGAACCTCAGGTGGCTGAAATGGTTATCGTAGAACATATGTCAAACCTTGATATGCCTGAGAAGATTGGTGTATTCAAACTGATGAAGCGTAAAAAGTTTGGCCGCAGCACGATGACATATTATAGACCAGCTGAATACTAAAGGATTAAAATGACCAAGAAAGAAGACCATATTGCACTGTTCATCGACTGTGACAACATATCACATCGTTCCATAGAAGGTATCATCAACGAACTCAGCAAATATGGTATCGTGAACATTCGCCAAGCTTACGGGAACTGGACAAAAGACAACCTCAAAAACTGGGAAGAGAAGCTCCTGGAATTTGCCATCAAACCCATACAGCAGTTTGACTACTCTAAAAACAAAAATGCCACAGATATCCTCATGACCATCGATGCCATAGACCTGCTTCATACAAAAGATATCGATGCCTTTGCATTTGCAACGAGTGACAGTGACTTTACTCCTGTGGTCATGCGTGTTCAGGCTGAAGGTATCAAAGTCTATGGCTTTGGAGAGAAAAAAACACCCAAACCCTTTATGGCAGCATGTTCACAGTTCATCTTCACGGAAAAACTGATGAAGAATAATGAACAGCATGGAAATGAACCCGTAGATATTTTACGGGCACCTGTACGAAAAAACGGTAAAGAGATGCGCCAAGACACCTGGCTGGTCAATGTACTCAGAACTGCGCTGGAACAGACCATGGATGAAGACGGATGGGCAAACCTGGCGAGTATCGGTCAATACATCAATAACTCCACTTCATTTTCACCGATCAACTATGGCTATAAAAAAATGAGTAATCTTATCAATGAGATAGACCTTTTTGATGTCTATCTGGATCCGGAGAGTAAGCAGATGAGCATCAGAGATAAAAGATTCTAGGAAGCTTTCTCTTCTTTGGATTTTTTTGCTTTGGTTCCTTTAGGTTCAGGCTCAACAAACTCACCTTTTACAAGCCCTGCTTCATGCAAGAACTGTGAAGGTTTATAGTCTATCTTTTTGACTCTGTCAAATTTGGCCAAAGAGAGATAGAGTCTGTCTTTGGCGCGTGTCACAGCAACATAGAACAACCGACGCTCTTCTTCTATACTTGACATCATCTTTCTGTTTGGAAATCTTCCATCCACCAGATCTATCACATAGACTTCGGGAAATTCCAGCCCTTTACTGGCATGTACGGTAAGAAGATTCACCCCCTCACCTTCACTGAGTTCATTACCACCCAGTACCATCGCATTAACAAAACGGCGTAACTCTTTATACTGTCGTGAAAGATCAAGCAAGAGCCCTGATTTTCTCTGTATGCGTTCTTTTGCCTGTTTCTTCTTCTCTTCATCTACTTCACCGGACTTCAGTCGTCCTCTTTGTGTTGCAAGCAGTTCAACGATACCGCTATAGAGTTTAGAGGCGATAGCAGTTCTTAAAATATCTGCAGGCTTTTCCATACTGTGTACAGATTTCATCAGTGTATAAAACTCTTTAAAAAACGTCACACCGTCAGTAGTTAATTTTGGATGTTTCAACAACGGATGATCATAAAGAGCACGCTCCAAGTTCAAGGCTTTAAATCTTGCGGCAGAGCCTATCTCATGGTCATCATCAAAAAGTCCAAGCTGTACATTTTTGTTCGGGTTAAGTTTAGGCAAGTCATGTACTTTTGGGTAGAGTACCCCTTGCATTAAATTGCCATTGCCAAAATGAAGGAAACACTGAAAGAACTCTTTGGAAAGTGCAGATCCCACACCTCTTGCATACTCAAAAACATGGATAAACGCCATCATATCTTTTGGATTTACAAGCAATGCCAAAAGGTCCAGCAGAAACTTTATCTCTTTTGCATCAAAAAAACTGGTACCACCCTTACGTTTACAGGGGATGCCGTACTCACGAAGACTTGCTTCCACACCATCCGCAGAGGAGTTGTTCCTGAAAATAACAGCGATCTGGTCATTAGGAACATGGGTACGCTTGATACCCTCGGCAATGGACTGATACTGTTCAAAAAGATCATTATACATCAAAAGCTTAGGCGGATAAGACTTCATGACACGTCCTACCTCGAGTTTTTTAGGGTAGATACGTTCATTTCGTTCTATGACACGATTGGCCAAAGAGAGTATGGGTGCCGTAGAACGGTAATTGGTTTTAAGGGTAAACACTTTTGCATTAGGATAACGTGTTGAATAGGTAGCAATATTTTCTATATTCGCACCATTAAAGGCATAGATACTCTGATCATAATCACCTACACAGAAGAGAGATCCCGGCTTGAGTGTATCTATAAGTGCACTTTGCAGGGTATTTGTATCCTGATACTCATCAACAAGTACTTCTGTAAAAGGGATGGTATGTTCTTCCAAATGGCTTTTCATACGTAAGAGCAAGTCATTGAAAGAAGCAAAGCCATAGTCTATCTTCTCTTTTTCAAACTCCTGGGCTATATCCATATAGACATCCATCACTACTTCATGATCAGGATACTTTTCCAGGAACCATACATCAAAACCTTCCAAAGAAGCATTTTGGTACAAAGAGTACATCTCATAGAGGTAGGTTGCAGAAAAAGGCTGCACTGTCAGATTCATACGTTCAAAATTACGCTTTTCATAAATACTTCTAAAAAGTGTTTTGAGTTCCGAGGGTTGCTTCAATGCGATGTTTGGATAAATTTCTTTAAGCCAGCGGTAGGAGACGGCATGGAAGGTCCCCGATTCTATCTTAGAGACTATTTTTTTAGGGAAATAGCGTTCAAGACGGGCTATCATCTCTCCTGCTGCCTTATTGGTAAAAGTAAGGAGCAAAATACTGGAAGGGTCTACACCACTATGCAAAAGGTGTGCGATACGCCCTACAATAGTGGAAGTTTTACCTGTCCCTGCACTTGCGATAATAAGGTTATGTCCTAAGGCTGCCGTAGCAGCACTAAGCTGCTCGTCATTGAGGGAGCTGAGAGGCAATTAGTTTTGACCGATGATATAGTAAGTGTTTTTATTGTTTACCTGTTTGAGTTCAAGTTTATATTTATCTGCCCAGTGTTTGACCAAAGCAGTAAAAGCAGAAAGATTATCTGCATCATTGTCTGCTTCACATTTGATCTTGAGGTGATCTTCAGAGTTTGACATAGCGATAAAGCCTTTTTCTACAGCCAGGGCATCATTAAATGAAGGAATATGCTGTGAAAATTTATCAAAACCGCTTGTATTTTCGATAATGTCATTAATTTGTTTGAGTGTTTGGTCACTTTTTGCATAGCCAAGTTGTGCTAAAAGTGCTTCAGGTGTAAGTTCGAGGTGCATTGCTATCCTAAGTAGTAAATTTAGAAGTAGATTGTAACAAGTTTTTAATTAGTGAAGCGTTTTAGAGAAGTAGAAAATTCTCTAAAATTTAAAATAGTGTATTTGAGGGTGTTTCTATTTTTGCTATAAGATCTTTATAATGTGCCACATTTTGAAAGGCCTTTTCATAACGCCATCGCAATACAAATTCTATGATCTCATTTTTTAACTCATGTTCCAAAGTCTCTGCTTTACCAAAATATCCCAAAGAGATATTTTTAGCTTTCTTCTTTCCATTCTTATCCGGCTCATAGGTAATGGCAATGATCTGAATATATTTACCTTCACGCACTTCACCAAAATCTTCTTCTTTCAAACCGATACCAGAAAGGTTCATCGCTTTATAGATAAAGATATTTTCAAAGTCCGGTGACTTCTCAAATATTTTGAGTTTTTCATACAGTTGTTTTACACGTATTGTATTCTCATCACGTACATTATCACAATGATCATCTACCTTTTTAACAGGTATTGATACGGGTTTTGATACAGGTTTTTTTTCACTTATTTTCACTTGCTTAGGCTCAGAAGATTTAACAGGAGAAACTTTCTCTTTCTGTTCTAACTTATCTTCCAAACGACTGGTAAGTGCTTTTAATTTATCTAAACTACTCGACATCATTTCCCTTAAAATGGGGCTTCACAGCCCTTTTTGAGTGTATATTATCAAATATGATACAGTAGTTTTAGTAATATTAACTTTAAATTATAGTGAATAATATCAATATTTCTATTTTTTAATGTGAAAATGCATATAAATTATAATACTATATAATATATATAATCTTTATATTTTTTAATTTTAAAACAGATATAGATTATAGTATTATTTAATATACATTACTCTTTCTATGTATGTGTTAGGGCACTTCTAATTGATATTTGGATAAAATTATATAAATTAATATGAGGATAAGAGTAATGGATTATTTAGAAATTGTTGGTGGGAAAAAGTTAAGTGGGTCTGTGACTATCAGTGGTGCAAAAAATGCAGCCCTTCCTATTATAGCTGCTACCATTCTTAGTGACAAAGAAGTCACTCTAAGTAACTTACCCAATGTTGTAGATATCAGAACCCTCCTCAAACTTCTTACTATGCTTGGCGGTAAAGTAGATCATACTGAAACCGTAGCACATATCAACAACGAAAGTATTAATTCAACCAAAGCAGTCTATGAGATCGTCTCTCAAATGAGAGCATCCATTTTAGTATTGGGTCCCCTGCTCGCAAGATTTGGAGAATGTGAAGTCTCTTTACCTGGTGGATGTGCCATCGGTCAACGTCCTATTGACTTACACCTTAAAGCACTCGAAGCGATGGGTGCGAACATAGAGATCAAAGGTGGATATGTGCGTGCGGAAGCGCCAAATGGACTTAGCGGTGCCAAGATAATCTTCGACAAGATCACTGTGGGCGGTACAGAGAACATTGTAATGGCCGCAGCTTTGGCTAAAGGAACAACCACCATCATTAACGCAGCAACAGAACCTGAAGTAGTACAGCTTTGTGAAATGATAGCGGATGCGGGGGTAAAGATACAAGGTATCGGTACCAATGAACTTACCATAGAAGGTACAAACAGAAAACCGCTTACATTTAAAACTGTAAATATCATACCAGACCGTATCGAAGCGGGAACCTACTTATGTGCAGGAGCCATAACAAACTCAAGCATTACACTGGAAAAAGTAGATCCCCAGCATATCAGAGCTTCTATTGATAAACTGGAATCTATGGGTTGTACCTTTGATATAAATGATGATAGCATTACCATACACCCTACTTCGCCTCTTAATCCTGTCAATCTCATCACCATCGAATACCCAGGCTTCCCTACAGATATGCAGGCACAGTTCATGGCTGTTGCTGCTATAGCAGAAGGAGAAAGTGTCATCGAAGAACGTCTTTTTGAAAACCGTTTTATGCATGTCAGTGAACTGAACCGTCTAGGCGCAGACATCTGGCTTAAAGGTTCTGTCTCAGCTATAAAAGGTGTAGATAAACTCTACGGTGCAGATGTCATGGCAACAGACCTTCGAGCTTCTTCAGCACTTGTCCTCGCTGCCCTTGTAGCAGAAGGGACAACCAATGTAAGACGTATCTATCACTTAGACCGTGGATATGATAACTTGGAAGGGAAATTATCTGCACTTGGTGCAGATATTGTAAGAAAGAAAGAGAGTCATTAATAGAACTCTCTAAATACAATGGAGACTTTACTCCTTTGTGATGGTCTCTTCTGCAGCTGAAACTGAAATAGTTTCACCTTTATCTGTTTTTTCTACTGCGGTCTTCTTCGTTTTAAGTACCGCCTCTCCCACATATACCGGTACTGCGAAAGCTCTCATCCCTTGACCTTTGATAGCTACCTGTATTCTCACATAATATAATCCATCTTCATCTGCTGAAACTTCCAAGTGTAAAGGATACTCTTTTTTACCCTCAGAAAGATCAAAAGAGAAATGTTTTTTGACATTTGATATTTCATGAAGATCTTTATCCACTTTAACCTTCACTTTCATTGTTCCTGTGGTCGAGCTTGATGTCAGAATAATATTGACATTGCTAGTATCTCCTATCTTTACATGCTGCGATTTATAGCTGATATCCGCAGGAGCACCGGGTTTGGCATATTTACCTATACTTGTTCCTTTAACTACTGCTGGTTTTTCCACTTTGGTGCTAAAAGCCATTGCTGATGTACTTATCAATAGTGATGACATACATAAGATTTTAACTATTTTCATTTGTTTTCTCCTCTTAATTGATAGTAACTGTTAACTCTGCATTGAGTACATTCTTATAATCGGACACATCAAGCAGATAATCACCTGCCGCTAACGGTACACTTTTTTCTTCAACACCTGCCTCTGTACCATCTGAAGAATCCACCATAATAAAAGGTGCTGTATCAAAAACATAAAAGTCAGGATCAGAGTTTGTTCCATTGCTTTGTTCTACTTTTATGGTGTACGTTCCAGATGAAGCTATTGTAAACTTAACATATTGACGGTTACTGAGTTTATTGTAACTGCCGTCAGCATTGCTAATCACTATAGCCAATGGAGTCCCTAGTGTCAGCTCATGATAGGGATAGTCACTTGCTCTGTTGATTCTGCCCGTACCGTAGATATCTGTGATCTGAGCAATATTTTCACTTAAGAGCATCTTATCAATCGTATCTGCATCTCCAGCATTCTCATCTTTAAGTGCTGTAATAAAGGTAAAGATACTCGTAAATGCAGGTGTTGTTTTTTCTGCTCCGGTAAAGACTTGATGTATAGGTGCAAATCCCAGACTTAAAATATCACTGCCATCATCATTGCTGTCATACACATCATAGAGTATACGCTGTATAGAAGATTCACTGTACCAACCTTTACTGTCTGATGTCCCGGATTCTACATTAAAATTAAAACCTTGGGATTGCGCAATACCGAGTGTATCAAAATAGACAGGATCATCCAGTGCCATCCCTGAAAAAGCATTCCCCCAGCCTTCTCCCAGTGCCACGCGGATTTCAAGTCTATCCTCCGAACCATGCGGACCACCTATACTGTCTGAACGGGAGAACTTATCTTCATAATAATGTCCCCATTCATGTGTAACAACATGATCATCATACTCATCCGTATCACTGTCCGCATCACCCAGGATAAAAAGATTGCCATCACTATAATGAGAAGTCGTTATCTGACCAAGAGAGGTATCTCCAGATACAGAAACATTGTTGATCGACCAATTCATCACTAAGGGAGGAAAAACCGTATTGGCATTAGCAGAGAGCACTTTCTGTATAGCGTGATAGGCATTATCCAATACCGCAAAAGGTGCGGCTGTCCTTGATGAAGTGTAACTAGTACCACCCCAGCCTGATGCAGCATTTAAATTACGCTGGCTATCAGCCGTTCCGCTTGAAGAAAGAGCACCTTCCATCACATACAGAGCATTACTGTTTGTATTATCTAGCACCTTAACATCCCAGCTTGGGGTACTTGTCTGTAGCATTTTTGCTGATACACGTATCTTCATTTGTGTATTATTTGGTACAGAAAATGAATAATAACCGGAAGAATCTGTTATAGTCGATGCGACACTCTGATTGCTACTGTTGACAGCATCAATGGGAACACCTTTAACTGCTTCTCGACGGATATTATCATAATCGAGTCCAATACTGTTAGAATTGGAAGGTACAAGGTCATACGTTACAGTTCCCGACATAGTGACAGAGCCGGTTGACGGGATAGTTGGTGTATCAACAGTTGGCGTATCTATAACTGCGTCTGTACTACTTCCACCACCTCCACATCCGCTAAGCAAAAGTGTTAGCGCAAACGTATTGAATATTTTTAATCGCATTTTATTCTTCCTTTATTCTCACTCTAGCATATTATCAACATTATGTCAGATTTTTGTGATACTTAAGTATATTTA
>Ga0209013_10002439_pt1 | contig 16864 bp, 12 predicted proteins | sample Cruoilmetagenom2_FD_187291 | JGI IMG/M metagenome (GOLD analysis project Ga0209013, IMG submission 187291) | Oil polluted marine microbial communities from Coal Oil Point, Santa Barbara, California, USA - Sample 2 (SPAdes) (version 2) | ecosystem: Environmental > Aquatic > Marine > Oil seeps ...
TCTTGCCTTTATCCCGATTTCATGCCGACTTGAGATCTATTAAAAGATCAAATTCCGGTTAGTGCAACTAATACGTCACTTCAAATATCTCAAACGCACCTGTATATTCCTGCCAGGTGACATCCACATTGCTGACCCTGGCACGGGGAGGTCCTTCCCGGCACCACGCAAGCATAGCTTTCACATGGGTTTCCTCACCTTCGATCACCGCTTCCACCGAACCATCCATTTTGTTCCGCACCCAGCCGGTAACCCCGAAACCCCCTGCAGCATGTTTGGTTTCCACCCGGAAAAAGACACCCTGGACCCTGCCGGTGATGATGGCGTGGGCTCTAATTTTTTTCTGCATGATAATTTCTCCATATTGCTGGGAAGCCTGGATGCTGGGATGCTGGGATGTTGCTCATAGCTTATAACTAAAGTCTTCCCCTTCAAACCTCACACCCTCCACCCCTGCTCTTTCACCCTCCAACCCTTCTCAAAATTATCCCCCTTTGATAATTTCGATATAATCCTCTTCGGACAGAATTTCAATCTCCAGCGCCCTCGCCTTGCTGATCTTGGCCGCCCCCACCTTCTCGCCGCACACCAGCATATCCGTAGAACTGCTCACCGCTGTCTGCACCCTGGCGCCCAATTGCCGCGCTTTGGACTGCATGGCTTCCCGGCTGCCCTGCTGCATCTTGCCGGTAAAGACAATGCCCTTTCCAACAATGGGGCTGTCGGCTGCCTGCATCTCATGAATCAGGGGCGTTTTTACAAGATTGAAGTCGAGCGCCAGCATGTGGTCGATGGTGTTTCTGAGATCTTGAATACCCTCCTGGATGGACAGGCTTGTTATCCCACCGAAGCCGTTGATATCTTCGATGCTGTCACGATCCGCTTCCAGGAGATCTTTGAATGTCATATGAGAAAGCAGCTTCCGGCTGTCCCCCGTTCCCAGATTCGAAATACCGAAAGCTGCCAGAAATCGCCAGTCTTCCACGGGTTTTGTTCGGCTGATTTGCAATGCTTTGGTTAGATTTTGGGACTGTACCGGGCCAAATTCAATGCCGATGAAATCCGCTTCGGTCAAGGCATAGATCTTTTCGAGGGAATCGAACCCGTTGGCTACCATCTTCTGGATACTTTTGATACCGAACCAGTCGGCCGTTCCAAGGGTTTTGAACCAGTGGCTGATACGTTGTTCGATCTGGGCTCTGCAGAAACGGTTGGGGCACCTCAAAAAATCGTTCTGCCAGGTCAGGCGGGTCTTGCACACCGGGCAGTCTTCAGGAAGTACCACCACATCCGATGCCCGGATGACCTTTTCCAGTTTGGGGATCACCTCTCCACTGCGGATGATCTCGATCTCTGCACCCTTGCCAATGCCTTCCTTGGAAACCCTGCCGGCGTGATGGGCAGTCACCCGCTTGATGGTGGCGCCGGAAAGAAGCACGGGTCGGACCTCCATGACGGGTGTAACGTTACCGGTTCTCCCCACCTGCCAGGTGACCTCCTCTACCACCGTCACGGCAGTGTCACCCTTTGACTTGATGGCAATCTGCCAGCGGTAGTGGTGGGCGGTGGCTCCCATGACCTCTCTGATCTCCGGATTGACCACCTCGGCAACCGCACCGTCCATGGGGTAGTCTGTCTGACCGGCCAGGTCCGCTACAATAATACTCATACGGCTCAGCATCGCGTCCGCACTTCCCTCCCAGGAGGGAAGTCTACTGTAGGGCACAAAATGAACTGCCTGATCCCTGAGTGCCTTTTGGGCAAATTCATTCAACGTGTCCGACGAGACAATGCCCACTACCATGTTGCGGGGATGCTCAAATTCACCGGACAGGTGTTCATCAAAATAAGATTTACGGATAACGATCTCGCCGGTGCCGAGACCCCGTCCCCCGTTGGGAACAACACCTTTTTGAAAAGCACTGCTGATCTCGTACCCGATCTCACCGTTGCCGCGGGAGGCAAAGACCTGCCCATCGTCCCGCCCGGCCAGGCCGTCCAGCTTCGGAGTCACCCGGTAAATGACCTCCCCGGCACCTATCGCCTCAGCTGCTTTGGACACCCGGGCAACAAACCGCTCAAGTGCCTCTCCGGTATAGGCCTTGTCCGTGGACAGCATGGGAACCGGATGCCGAATTTCCCTTTTGCCGGAAAATGCCTCGGGCTCCACAGCGTGCAGAAAGGGGTGCTCAGGATCGAGGCTGCGCAATTCCTCCGCCAGCCGGTCGTACTCGGCATCGCTGACAATGGGCGAGCCTTTTCGATAGGCCTCGTTGTAAACCTGCAGGGTTTGGACAATTTCATTCAGCATGTCCGTCATGTCAATCCCTCGCAGAGCTTTTTGACAGTACCGGCCGCATCTTTCCGTCCTTGCTTGAATTGCTCACTTTTAAATCCCGGTTTCCAGGTCAGGCTGGAAAGCTCGTCAGACACCACCAGAAGGCCGCCCACATCCACATCATAGAATTTACCCACCGATAAAAGAGCTGACAACTCCATCTCGACTGCCAGGACACCTCTTTCCTGAAAGGATAGAACCGCTTCCCGGGTTTCCCGAAATGCCGCATCGGTGGTCCACACCAGGCCCTCATGATATGTCGCCCGGTCCGATTCCAATGTTTGCCGCGTCTGTTCCAGGATAAGATTCGACGGTGGGACAATATCCATTGTCTCTCGCAGGTAGTGAAGAGAAGTCCCCTCGTCCACCAATGCACCGACAGGAACAATCATGTCACCGATGTGGACGTCTTTCGATATGGCACCGCACCATCCCATAAAAACAATCCGGGTAACCCCCCAGGCGACAAGCGTTTCCAGGATCATGGCTCCATAGGGCGCACCGATAAAGGGTCCGCACAGGGACATGCCGGCTATTCGTCCGGATCCAACAGCAAGGTTGGCAGTGTAGAGATGCCGGTTGCCCTGGTCTTCAAAACCCATGAGACCTTTCAGCAATTGGAAATCAGGTGTGGTTGCCGCCATCACGGAGACAGGCCCGAGTTCGGGTGTGTTCCGGGTCTTGACGGGTCTAACCACAGGTGAGGCGTCAGGAGAGAGTTGCATCGTATCCCATTGCGGGTTATTAACCTGGCGACTAAATAGCCAACTCCGTCATGCCGGACTTGATCCGGCATCCAGTGTCTTTCTGGATTCCCGCCTCCGCGGGAATGACAACCGTGGGGTATTTAACCGCCGGAGTAATAAGTTAATATGTTCTTCCCCTCAATAATATTAGGAGAAGAAATCCAGAGTTAACAATCAGCTGTAAGCTTTAAGCGTCAAGCTGCTTACCGCTTATGGCTTACAGCTCAATGCATAGCTATCACGCCGGTGCGGCCAGTCCCGTCAACGTCTCCTTCACCTCATCGATCACGTCATACAGCCACAGCACATCTTCCACGGTCAACCGGCCGGCTTTCATGGGTGCCCTTTCGCCTCCCCCATCCTTCTTCATGAGAATTCGCGGTCCAATCTGTACCTTGGGCTGTCCTTCGTTATATTGATTGATGGAGATGATGAGGCCGGTTTCCTCACACCGCCATGTTTTCAGTACCTTATCCTTTTCAGGGTCAAACGGCATCGCTATCCTCCCTTATGAGGCCGACAATTTTGAAAAATCGGCAAATTTATCGAAAAGTTCGGCAATAACACCGAGAAGTGCCAGTCGGTTATGCCTGACACCCTTGTCTTCAGCCATGACGAGGACTCCGTCAAAAAAGGCATCCACACGATCCCGCAGTGACGCAATTTCCAACAGTCCTTCTTCAAAACGGCCCTTTTTTAGATGCGCCAGAGCCCGGCGCTTGACATCTTTAAACACCGCATAAAGATCGCTTTCAGATGGATGCTCAAACAACTGTTCATCGACCTCAGCACCTTCGAATCCATCTGCTTTACGGATAATGTTGACCACGCGTTTGAACGCAATGGCCAGAGGCTCGAAATCCGGCGCCCCCTTCAGCCTCTCAAGGGCATTGACCCTGCTCCACACCTCGGGCACACTGTCTGCCCCGGTACTAATGACAGCGGCGATAACATCCTTTGAACATCCTTCGCCCATCAGCTGACGGGACATGCGATTATTCAAAAAGGTGAGAACCTTTTCGGCTGTCTCTTCAATATCATTTCGGTTTTTCTCTGAAAAGAGTGCCAGCGATTTCAAGATGATGTCTTCCAACGGAATCGACAGTCCCTGATCCCGCATAATATTGATAATGCCGATACCCTGTCGCCGGAGCGCATAAGGATCGGAAGCGCCGGTGGGCACAAGGCCTACCGAGAAACACCCGCAGATGGAATCGATCTTGTCGGCAATAGCCAGAACAGCGCCGGTCAATGTTTCCGGGAGAGGGCCCCCCGAATAGGTCGGCCGGTAATGTTCCTCGATGGCCGAGGCTACATCCGCAGGTTCTTTGGAAAGCGTCGCATAAACACGGCCCATGATCCCCTGCAGCTTTGGAAATTCTACCACCACCTGGCTCACCAGGTCCGCCTTACACAGACCGGCCGCCCGTACCACACGTTCATGAAAGGTTGAATCAGCGGAAACCATCCCTGCCACATGGGCGCCGATTTTCATGACCCGTTGGATCTTTTCCGCCATGGTGCCGAGGGCGGCCTGAAAAAGAACCCCCTGCAAACGTTCATTCCACGGATCGAAAAGCGTCTTTACATCGCTCTGGTAAAAGAATTGTGCGTCCGCAAGCCGTGCCCGCAGTACCCGCTCATGCCCTCTTGCCACCAGGTTTAAATCCTTGGTGCGGGTATTGTTGACAGCGATAAAATAGGGCATCAGTTTCCCTGCACCATCCACCACGGCAAAATATTTCTGGTGTTCCCGCATGGCCGTAATCAGGATTTCACGGGGGATGTCCAGAAAATCTTCATCGAATCTGCCGGCGGTTGCCACCGGATACTCCACAAGATTGGTGACGATATCGAGTAACTCCTCGTCCGGCAGGACATTGCCGCCAACACCCGCGGCGGCGGCTTCGATTTCGCGGGCTGTTTCCTTTTTTCGCGCCTCCATATCCACCACCACATGGACGGACTGCAGTTTGTCCACATATTCTCCTGGTTCAGTGATTTTAATTTTAGACGGATTCATAAAGCTGTGGCCGAAAGTGGTCCGACCACTCTTGATATTACCCAGTTGGAACGGCACTACCTGAGGCCCCAGCAAGGCCAGAATAGAATGGATGGGACGGGCAAAGGTGATGTTCAGTTCACCCCATTTCATGGTTTTTGGAAAAGGTATGGCCAGAATGGCCTCCGGCAGCATCTTCTTTAAAATGGTTCGGGTCGCCAGACCCCGTTCAACGACCTTGGCGCACACATAGGATCCCTTTTCCGTCTTTTTCATCTTAAGGGCGCTGATATCCACGCCGACCTTCTCGGCGAACTTCCGAATCGCCACGGTGGGGTTACCGGTACTATCGTAGGCCACTTTCTCCGGCGGCCCCAGTACCTCCGTCGTCATGGTCTTCTGCCGTGTGGCAACGTTATCGATCACGACGGCCAGGTGCCTCGGTGTACCGTACAGTCTGGCGTCCCCATGCGCAATACGGGCAGCACTCAGTTTGTTTTTGAGGTTCGTCGACAGCGCTTTCAGTGCCGGCATTATGTAACCAGCCGGTATTTCCTCGGCACCGATTTCAAGCAATAGTTTCTCCATAATGTCCCCTTATAAATTCGCTTTGCGAATTTATTTGACGCGGCTACGCCGCTATTTAAAAAAATTTCGCACCTTTAATCTGAAAAAAATAACATCCCAAGGCCGGTGGGTGATCCTGATGCAATCGTTAAACTGTCTGAGGTCTTTAGAGACCGTTATACCGAACAGTTTAAAGATTGCCCCATGTAACCACATGCAGCGCAATTGGATAGAACTTATCTTCAAGATATGGCCCTGTTCGGTATTACGGCCTCTTTAGAGCGAGTTTTTAACGGTTGCATCAGGATTATCCATCGGCCGACGCCATTTTTGTATATCGTTCCGAAAACTTTCATATTGTGTAACAATTTTATGACATCAAGGGATACCCCATGGATTCCCGCTGTTTCAGATACCCTTCGGCACACTGCCGGGCCAGGTTTCGTATACGCCCGATGTACCCGGTCCTTTCGGTCACACTGATGGCACCCCTTGCGTCTAGAAGGTTGAACGTGTGGGAGCACTTCAGGCAGAATTCATAGGCCGGTATGACCAGATCCATGGCAATTGTTTTCTGCGATTCAGATTCAAATTTGGCAAACAGGTCCAGGAGCATGTTCACGTCGGCCTTTTCAAAATTGTATGTGGATTGCTCCACTTCCTGGCGGTGATGTACCTGGCCATAGGTAATCGTATCGTTCCACATGAGATCATACACATTGTCGACCCCCTGCAGATACATGGCTATACGCTCCAGACCATAGGTCAGCTCAACGGGGATAGGAGACAATTCCACACTCCCAGCCTGTTGAAAATACGTAAACTGTGTGACCTCCATGCCGTCAAGCCACACTTCCCACCCCAGGCCGGACGCACCGAGTGTGGGGGACTCCCAGTCATCTTCCACAAACCGGATATCATGTTCCAGCGGATCGATGCCCAGGACCTTCATGCTCTGCAGGTATTGCTGCTGAACATCCGGTGGTGAGGGTTTCAGGAGGACCTGGTACTGGTAGTAGTGCTGCAGCCGGTTCGGGTTCTCGCCGTACCTGCCGTCTGTGGGTCGCCTGGACGGCTGAACATAAGCCACCTTCCAGGGTTCCGGCCCCAGTGCCTTCAATGTCGTATTGTGATGAAAGGTACCGGCCCCTACCTCCAGGTCGTAGGGCTGCGTAACCACGCATCCTTTTCGCGCCCAGAATGTGTCCAGTTTTAATATAACGTCTTGGAAATTCATGCCTTGTCCTCTTTTTAAGTTGTGCTCTTCTCTATATGTTTTGGCTTATTTGGCTTACAATGCTTGGGTGATAGAACCCTATATAGCCTTTTAGGGGTTTAGACTGTAGACTGTTAGGTGCCCTTTGCTGATTGCTTTCAGCACCCTCCAAACCTCAAACCCTGCTCTTTCAACCCTCGAACCCTCGAATCCTTGACCCCTCGAATCCTTTGTGATTACAGTCACACAATGGGAAGTGCTCCCGGTATTGTTGAAGGGAACAACATATTTAAATGATGCTAACCGTTACTCCCTTTCCGTCAACACGCGAATCGAGTATTCGCGCATCTTTTCGTTGACGAAGAATGTTCTCCCATATCCCCCTGAGTCTGTCAATATCTTCCATGGCCCCCAATGCCCAGACACACCCGCCGCCGCCGGCTCCTGTAAATCGAACGCCACAGGTATTTTCCACTGCCGATGCCCTCAATTGCTCTCCCATCTCGTCAAAGACTTCCGGCGTCATCTCGCGCCGCAGGACCACCTCCCTGTTCATGCAGCGGGCCGCCTCCCTATAATTCAGGTCAATCATAGCATCAATAAATTTCCGGGTAATGGTGCAGATTTCCTCCCATTTCCGGCGATGCTTCCCGGCAATGAACTGTCTAACCCACTGGCCATTGACATCTTTGGAAACATGCGGCACCCCGCAATAGGCCACCAGGATGTGCGATTCGATCTCGGTGAAACGGCGCGGTTCGACAATGCTGACTTTTTGAAATGTCCGGGCAGCACTCTCCCGGTCCCAATACCAGGCATGGATACCCCCGTATGCAGCTGCCAGATGATCCTGAAGGCCGCAGGGAACACCGGCCACACTCCCCTCCAGAGCATGAGCCAGCAAGGCTGTTTCCCGAACCGGAGTCGCTTCAGCTCCTGCTGCGGAAAGAACAGCTTGAAACGCCGCCGCCAGGGCAACCGCCGCTGATGACGATCCTCCCAGGGCGCTTCTGGGAGGTGAGGCGGAAACAATGGAAATCTCCACCCCGTCTGCATCGAAATAGTTGGCAAGGGCAAACATCAAACCCAACGGGTGATCAAAAGGCGCCTGAGACAGTGAAAAAGTTGTGGGTTCGAACCCTCTGGATTTGATCCGCGTTATTCCTTTTCGACACGCTTTAACCGTCACCGTTGTTCGCATATCAAGAGCGATGTTAAAGGTGCTCGGCCTGTAACGCCTCAGGGGCAGATGAAATGTACTCAGGTCCAATGTCCCGCCCATGTCGATACGACAAGGTGCCGAGGCTTCAACGTGTCGGTCTTTCAACAGTTCTCTAATGGAAATATTCATGATTTGCTTTTTAATCCTTTGAAACCTCTATCTCTGTTTCTTGAGTTCATCGTGTTCGTTGTGTTTATTGAGTTGCCCATGATAGGCTGGGGTGCTATGATGCTGGGAAGCCAGGAGGCTGCCGAAGCTCATAGCTATCAGCCACCCTCGAAGCCTTGTATCACCCTCGAACCCTTGGACCCTTCTTTTATTCTCTCTGCATGCGAAGCCGACGTATAAACTTCAGACTTTTCGGTTCCTTCCCCAGATGGTATGGGACAAAGGCTTCCAGAAAAGCCAGACTCTCCCGCATGGCCATGGGTGAAAACCGTATTCTCCCGGCCTTGTTCAATTCACACGTGTTCAGCCACTGCAGCTGTTTGATGGTTCCTTTTGACAGGCACCTTTGTCCGGACGAATAGGGTGTGCAATGTTCGCATACGACACCGCCCTTTGCCAGATCGACATTTATTTTATATTGGCTAATATCTGCCATGTCCGAATGGCAGGTGCAGCAATAATTCAAATTCGGGCACAACCCGGACAAGGTAAGAAGCCGCATCTGAAACAGGATACTCAACACTTCGTCAGGTATTTCCCCGGCATCGAGCGCCTTGAGCGCATAATCCAGGAGCTGAAAAACAGCCACCTGCTGTTTGCCTTCTTCCAGGGTATCGTTGACGAGCTCCGACCAGTAGCTGGCAAAAGCGGTTTTGGTGATATTCCCCCTGATATGGTTCAACGGGCTGGAAAAAGAGGCTTCGGTGAGAACCGGCAATCCCTTACGACTGCTTCTGCTGACAACAATATCAAGCAGGGAAAACAACTCCAGAACACCGGAAAACCGCTTGGTACTACGTTTGGCCGACTTTGCAATGGCGGTCATCTTGCCGTGCCGGTAAGTCAAAAAGGTGATGATCAAATCGAAATCGCCATAATCCAGACGGCGGATCAGAATTGCGGGAGATGAAAAAAGCGGCATTTCGGGTTAAATACCTAACAGCGAGGTGGCGATAGCAAAATAGAAAAACACACTGATAATATCGATGGCGGTCGTTACAAATGGGCCCGTTGCTACGGCCGGGTCAATCTCAATTTTTGCAAAGAGCATGGGAACCAGGGAACCCACAAGTGCTGCTACAGTCATGGAACAGATGACCGAAGAACCCACGGCGACGGCAAGCAGGATCGTGCTGTATTTCAACTGTGCGACAACCCCGATGAGAAGACCATAAACAAGTCCGAGAATCAGGCCTATGGAAAGCTCTTTAAAAACCACCGGCCACAACTCACCCGTGTCTATCCGGCCCGTGGCAAGGCCCCGCACGACAATGGTGGAAGATTGGGTGCCGATATTGCCACCCATACCCATGATAACCGGGATAAAAGCCGCCAGATAGGTCAGTTTTCTCAGGCTTTCTTCAAAATGACCGATTACGAAAAAGGCGATGATACCCCCAATGCAGCTGGCAAAAAGCCAGGGAAGCCGGATGCGCGTACTTTTAATAACAGATTTCGTCTCGACAAAATCTTCACCCACACCCGCCATTTTCAAAATATCCTCGGTAGCCTCGCGCCTGAAAATATCGATGACATCGTCGACAGTTACGATGCCCACCAACTTGTTGGTATCGTCCACAACGGGAACGGCCAGAATATCGTATCGGGCAACTATTTTCGCTACCTCTTCCTGATCCATATCTGTCTTCACTGAAAACACATCCGTCACCATGAAATCTTTCAGGGGTGCTTCAGGAACCACAACCACCAGCTGTCGGAGAGAACTGACGCCCACCAGATTGCCGTATTCATTGATGACATAGAGATAAAAGGGCATCTCCACATCCTGATGCTCTTTCTGCAAGGACTGGATCGCCTCGCCTGCGGTGACATCCTCGCGCAACGCAATGAAATCGGGTACCATGATACCGCCGGCGGTATCGTCTTCGTAGCGGAGCAGACCTTCGATCTCCTCCGACCCTTCCACCCGCATTTTATGGAGAATAGCGTCTGCCGTCTCTTCCGGCAGCTTGCCGATTATGTCTGCAACATCATCGGTGGGCATATCCTCCAGAACCGCCACGACGTCTTCAATCTTCAAGGCCTCCACAAAGGACAAAAGGGTATCCTCTTCCAGTTCACTGAACAAAACGCCTTTCTGCTCGATATCCTCGATCAAACTGAAAAGCTTGTGCTGTTCCGTCAGGGAAAGGGAATTAAAGACTCTCGACAGATCGGCGGCATGGGTTTTGGCCACAATCTTACGCAGGTGGGAAAGCGCATTACGCCTCAACAGTCGTTTGATGCTTTCCATTAGAATGGTATTTCGATCACTCATGGCCATGCCGCCCCTGTAACTATTTATTTGGAAGGAGTCGTGGTTTTGTCAATGATCATGCAATGGTTTCCTAAAAAAATCAAATTATTAAATTAAAGAATTATCTTAATATGGGATGCTTCCTTCAATGCCTCGAACCACTCCAAAAACGCTTTTTCGGAAAGCTCTTTATACAGGGCATCCTCGATCTGGGAATAGACCTCCTCCAGTGATGTTTCATTTTCTTTCAGTATATTTTCAATATAGAAAATCTGATACCCCTGATCCGTATCCAGAACCGCTGTGTACTCTCCCCTCGAGAGGCCCCTCAGTGCTTCTTTCAGCTGTGGTGAAAAATTCTTGTATGCCAGAATTCCAAGATCGCCGCCATTGTTAGCCAGCGATGATTCCGAGTATTGTCGGGCAAGCGATTCGAATGGTGTCCCTTTTTCCAGCTCTGCATGAACATTCTCCATTCGTACCAAGACAGCCTGTTTCCCATCCGTGTCGGTATCTTCCAATACCCGCATGATAATATTGCGAAGATGATACGTCAGTTCCCCCTGATATTTCTCGATGTTGTTTGCATAGTATGCGGCAATATCCTCTTTTGTTATCACGATGTTAGATTTAACAGCCGTGTTGAGAAGCCTTGCCCTCAGTGACTGTCTTTTCAACTGCTCTCGGTAGGATTCGATTGTCATACCCTCTTTTTCAAGGGCTTCTCGAAAGTCCTCATCAGTCCACAACTTGCTTTTCTTGATCCGTTCGATATCGTTGTCGATGTCTTCGTCGCTCACGGTAATTTTGTGGCGCTTGATCTCCTGATCGGTTATCTTCTCCTCCACCAGTTTATTGACGATATCGTTTCTGACCCTGTAAAGCATTTGCTGTTCCTTTTCAGGGTCATAACCCACCGCTTTTATCTGAGCCTCATATGGAGACATCTCCTTCTGGACTTCGAGGTAAGTAATGATGTCATCGTTGACGACGGCAACAATGCGCTCCACAATTTCGCCGTCACCGGCAGGAGCCCCCCCCGCGAATCCAACAAACCATATGGAAATCCACATGAGGCGCTGCATGATCATCTTGAAATTTAAATGCCTGATCATCAGTTATATCAATCCGTGATAGCTATGGCCGAGTCACGATTCTATCCCACGCCACCTGGTTAACATTCAAGGTATACTGTTTTTCCAACGCCTTGATCCACTCACGGTACATGGCTTCCTTTTTGCTGTTTCGCACCTGCTGGACGATAATGGCGTCAATGCTGGAAACATCCTCTTCCTTCTCCGGATCGGATCCCGATGATCTATAATGTTGTTCATAGTAGTCGGATATCTCTTCCTGGGTAATACGTATCCGGGGTTCTAGCTCATGGTCAACGACCTTTTCCATCAACAAACGAATTCGCAGCTCACTTTTCCACTGATGAAAGGATACCGCCTGCTCAAGCAGCACCTGATCGAACTCACCCTTGGGATAGTCCGATTTTATCGATGCAATCACCTCTTCGAGTTCCGGGTCACTGATCTGTATGTTAAGTTCTCTGGCTCTTTCTATAAGAATCAATCTTTCGGTAAGCTGATTCAGGATACGGTGCCGAATATCAGCCAATATCTCCGCATCTATGTCCATATCCGTGGGAAAATCAGCTGTAGTATCCTCGACCGCCCTGTTGAAGGCATCCACCGTGATAACACTGTCGTTGATCTGAATCAAAACTTCCGGCAACACCGGTCCCTTAGAGTCGGAACAGCCCAAAAAACCGGCCCACACAACCAGAATTACCCATACGATACAAAGGCATCGATAGCGCCACCGACGTTGCTGCATGAAACGCCCCCGTTGCGATTGTCAATCTTACCGCATCTACGGTGTCAGATGCCATACCGCATAGTCCACTATAGCGGAACGGCATCTTTCCCGCAGGGCGGGATAGCTACGGCAACCTCGACAATCGCTCAATTTATGCAATATAATCAATTTTTTCGCGCCTCAATACGCCTACAATAAGGTGATCAGGCGTTAACATGATGTGCTATTTCTTTCAAGATGTATTTGGTTTGGGTCAAAACGCCGGTTTTTTGCCGATCGGACAGTGCTACCATCAATTTATGATCGGGGGTCAATCGAAACCGGTCTTTTTCTGACACAATCAGATCGACAATACCATGAGGATTGGCCTGATGCTGATGGGATATGTGTAGTACCAGCTGGTTCCCTGCTACATCGAGCTTCTTGATACCCGCCTTTACCGCCAGGGCTTTGAATACAATCTTCAGAAGAAGATTCGAGACTTCTTCCGGCAACTTTCCATAGCGATCGATGAGTTCTTCCTTAATAGCAGAAACTTCATCCATATCGGAGATTCTGGACAGCCGCCGGTAGGCTGAAAGCCGCTGATCGATGTCGGCAATATAGTGCTCCGGAATAAAGGTGGACATGGGAAGGTTGATTTCCGGTTCAATGTCATCCCTTGGCTGTTCGCCTTTCAACTCGGAAACCGACTCTTCCATGAGTTTCAAAAACATGTCATAGCCCACAGCCGCAATGTGGCCTGATTGCGATGCGCCGAGAATGGTCCCACCCCCCCGAATTTTGAGGTCGCTCATGGCAATCTGAAATCCAGATCCCAGATCACTGTGATCCATCAACACCTTCAGACGCTTTAACGCATCGCGGGTAATGTAGCTCTCCGGGGGAATAAACAGGTATGCATAGGCACGCTCCTCCGCACGCCCCACACGACCGCGCAACTGGTACATCTGCGCGAGACCGAACCGGTCCGCCCGGTTGATGAAAATCGTATTGGCGGAAGGTATGTCGAGGCCCGATTCGATAATGGTCGTGCACACAAGCATATCGATCTCTTTGTTGACAAATCGAAGCATGATCTTTTCCAGTTCCCGCTCCGGCATCCGGCCATGGGCGATGTCCAGTCGAACGTCAGGGACGATGGATTTCAAGCGGACAGCCATTCTTTCAATACTGTTGATGCTGTTGTGGACAAAGAAAATTTGTCCGCCCCGTTGAAGCTCTCTCGTAACGGCATCCTTGACAATACCATCTGTAAATTCGGATACATACGTCACCACAGCATGCCGGTCTTCCGGCGGCGTTTCAATAAGATCGATATCCCGGATGCCTATCAGGGACATGTGCAGTGTTCTGGGTATGGGTGTTGCCGTAAGGGCCAGCACATCGACGGTCGTCCGGATTTTTTTCAGGGCCTCCTTGTGCCGCACACCGAATCGGTGCTCTTCGTCGATGATGAACAGCCCGAGGTCTTTGAAGGCAACATCTTTCTGGAGAATCCTGTGGGTGCCGACAACGATATCGACCTTTCCGTCCGTGACATCGTTCACAATTTTTCGCTGCTCCTGCCGTGACCGGAATCGACTCAAACAGGCAATATTGACGGGATAGTCCTTAAAACGTTCCGAAAATGTTGCAAAATGCTGCTCAGCCAAAACCGTGGTCGGGACAAGTACGGCTACCTGCTTGCCATTGTAAACAGATACAAATGCCGCGCGAAGTGCCACCTCTGTCTTGCCGTAGCCCACGTCACCACATACGAGTCGATCCATGGGCACGGACTCTCCCATATCGTGCAAGACCCCCTCGATAACCTTCAGTTGATCGGCGGTTTCTTCGAAAGGGAATCCATTTTCGAAATCCTGAAGCTCTCTTTCCACAGACCGGTGGGAAAAGCCTTTGTGCACCTTTCTGGCTGCATAGAGCTTGAGCAGTTCCTTGGCAATTAGGATTGTCGATTTTTTTGCTTTGGTTTTCATCCGGTCCCAAGATTTACCCCCCATCTTGTCCACGACCGGCACCACGCCATCCACGCCCATATACTTCTGGATCCAGTTCATGCGGTCTACCGGCAGGTAAAGCCGGTCGTCGTCCTTATAGATAATCAGCAGATAATCGTTGGTCACAAATTCCACCGTCAATTTGGTGAGCCCCTTGTACTGGCCGATACCGTGTTCATCGTGCACCACTAGATCGTCGATCTTGAGGTCCTCGAAATTGAGCAGCTGTTTTTGGATACGAGATTTTCCGGCAGCCGTTCCTTTGCGGCGCGTCCCGAATATTTCATTGGCCGTTATGAGAGCGATAGAGGCCTCGGGCCAAACAAACCCGGATGAGATTTCACCCACACACAGGCACACCGGTTCTTTTTGATGATATTTTAACGCATGCCCGGCGGGAAATGTTTCCCTGGACAGAACCTGAATAGGGTACGGCAAAAGCATCGATCTCACTCGCTCGGCCTGTGACGAAAAAGCACAGGCAATCACCGTGAGATAACCCCTTTCCCGGTACTTTTCAATCCAGTCCACAAGAGGCGACAGCGGTGTATCCAGGGATTGGGGATGTCTCAAAGCCTCTATAAGCTCCGTGTTGTCATGGACCTGGAAATTGTACCGGGAAGAAACCGGCATCGATTTCTCTTGGCCGTCAAACATGGAAATGGCTTTAAACATCAGGGTCTTTGAGCGTGTCAAACCCGAATGAACCGCTCCCCAAGCCAGGTATGTCTTCTCGGGCGACACCGCAAATCCCCCCTCTTCCAGAATGGTCTCAAATTGCTCCCGGACAAGGTTTTCGGATGCTTCGGCCGCCGCTTTTACCTGCTCGTAGTCCGTCACAACATAGAGCGTGTCGGCTCCCGTATAATCAAACAGAGTCTCGAGTTCAGAATCGATGAGCGCCATCAGATTTTCCGATCCGGAATTTATACCCTCGGTCTTCAGGCGGTCGATCACTTTCCTGACTGCCGTGACAGGTGTGTTCAACCGTGAAGCTTCCTCCCTGATGCGGCCGATCACACCGGGAAGGTGATGCCTGTCCAGGATAGCTTCTTTGGCAGGCAGAATAACCGCTTCCTGGACCTGCTTGACTGTTCGTTGGCTCACAGGTGAATAAAATCTGAGGGACTCCACCAGGTCGCCAAACAATTCCATCCGCAGAGGCCGAGGATACAGAGGAGAAAAAATATCCAGAATACCGCCCCTGACACAGTAATCCCCCGGCTCCTCGACGATGGCGGCACGTTCGTATCCGCCGGTTTCCAATTTTTCGATGAGCTTTTCCCGATCAACCTCTTCGCCGGCCATAATCAACTCTGCATAACCGCACAGCGAAGCCCTGGACAGTGTCTTTTTCATCAATCCGTCTATCGTGGTCACAATGACGGGCGGGACTCCCTGGTTCACCAGATTGTAGAGCACGCGGATACGATTGGCGGCTGTTTCGCTGTCCGAGGTGAGAAATTTATACGGCAACAGATTATAGGGCGGAAAATACTGCACCACAGGTGCTTCAGACCCGAGGAAAAAACGCAATTCATCACATACCCGGCGTCCGTCTTTGGAAGACGATACGACCACCACCATGGGTTCATGAAAACGCCTGTAAAGCTTCGAAATCAGGTATGCCTTATCCGTCTTTTGGAGGCCGATGCAATCGATCCCCTCACTACGGCCGGGTATGGATGCAACTAATTGCGCCAGGTAAGTTTTCTCTTGATTTTGAACCATAAACGAAGTAGTGCAACCTATCCTTTACCCTGAACTGAGCGCTTTAACTTATGGGAATGTTTAAGTCTCTAATATATCACTAGACAATCGCTCAATTTAGTTAATTGATTGATAGCCGACGTAGCTCAGCTGGTAGAGCAGCTGATTCGTAATCAGCAGGTCCGCGGTTCGAGTCCGCGCGTCGGCTCCATACTATATTATATTAATTTCAGACAGTTATACCGTTCTTGATTTCACTTGCGCTGTACTATATGCCCTGGATCGGGTAAAATCAACCCAAAGCATCATTTCCTTGGAATCATTTTACAAAATCATACGCCTCATCACCCTGATGTCCAGCATCGGGTGTTGCCTTTTCTATGGCTGCGCCCCTGTGCAGCAGCTGACAGCCCCATCTGCTCGCACAAAACCTGATGCAGCATCCGTCGATCCGGCCGATTCCCGCCAGGTCCTCGATTTGTTATACCAACAAGTTGAAGCATGGAAAGGGGTTCCCTATCGCCTGGGCGGGCTCTCAAAAAAGGGTATTGACTGCTCCGGATTTGTTTACACGACCTATCTGAACCAATTTAACATCAGGCTGCCGCGAAGCACATATCAGCAATCCCAGATCGGTGACCACGTGTTTCGACGTGACCTCAGCGCCGGTGACCTCATTTTCTTCCGAATAGGGTATTCCACCAGGCACGTCGGCATTTATCTCGAAAACGGTCTGTTTGCGCATGCATCCAAGAGCCGCGGCGTGATGGTCTCCCGCCTGCAAGATGCCTACTGGTCAAAACGTTACTGGAAG
>Ga0209013_10002440_pt1 | contig 16862 bp, 10 predicted proteins | sample Cruoilmetagenom2_FD_187291 | JGI IMG/M metagenome (GOLD analysis project Ga0209013, IMG submission 187291) | Oil polluted marine microbial communities from Coal Oil Point, Santa Barbara, California, USA - Sample 2 (SPAdes) (version 2) | ecosystem: Environmental > Aquatic > Marine > Oil seeps ...
CAACAAATGATGGAAAAGTAGATTGCATGGTCGGATTATGGATGACAGCATTAAATGGCATGGGTAAAGACCTGCAATCTACTTTCTCGATCACTCGTTTACATGCTTCTGCCTCTCCAACGATAACGACTTCATCCTGTGTGTTAACAATGGACAGGAAAGCCATTTCCTCTTGGGCGCAAGCCGATTTTGCTAGTTCCCGATCTGCCTTGAGAATATAAGATCTCCAAAAGTCATCTCCCAGGATTCTGTCTTTCCAAAAACCGCGGACAGCTTTCATTTCCCCAAACAGCTCATCTTTAAATAGCTGCGATCTGCTCCAGATCTCCGAGCTATCTTTTGAGTTTTGCCAGATCTTATTGGCCCAAAGCATGCTGATCTCTCCCAGACTGTAACCAAGAGCCGTATTTGGCCTGATGTCAAAGAGTTGGTCGAGGATCAATGTATGCAAAACGGATAGACTGATTCCAGATTCAATTAACTGATTAGGGTGCTGATAGAAATCTGCCATAATCCGATCCGGATCTGATTCTGGATCTGATTTGGAAGATCGAATATAAAGAAACTTTTCTGCCAGTGAATGGCTTAGATTTGGCATGAAATGACTGGCAGCATCTTGCAAGCCAGGGAATGAGAAGAATAAATCCCTCCCCATGGCTGGGTATGAATTGAAAGCTCCTGGATAAACAAAAGCTACTCCCTCTGATCCGAGAGGTTTAGTTGTAAAATAGCTACCGTTTGGGCTAGTCCAAGTTTCTCCTGTTTGAAAAGCTTTGGTGAACCCTATTTTTGCATGTGTCAGTTCCTTATTTAGTTGATCTCGATCTCCAGCCAGCACAGAAAGTACAAAATCATCATCACTTGCATAGTACTTCGTATAGGCAATATTGGAGATAAATTTCAAGGATTCTGGACCCGCAGAGAGTTTTTCCAGTGAAACTAGCTTATTGAGGATTTCGACTTTGTTATTTCCTGAGACTGGAAATAGTAATGGATCTGAATCAGACACAATCCGAACTGATGGAGTTATTTCAGGATGATCTGTTTCATCCAGGACTATATACTCCGGGTCCTCTGATCCATGTTCTTGAAACATTATCAGAGCAGAACGAGTGTGTTCGGAACCGCGCGATAACCAGGGGCGAATATCATTAATTGGATAAAGTGGGCTTCCTGACAGCTCGGCTTCCAGCAGATCAAGATCTGAACTGCTAGCTGGAATTAATCGATTTTTGATTGCTAAAACTGTCTGGATAAGTGTAATAATCTCGGAAGAAAGAGCGTTGGCAGTCCTGCTGCATGCCAGCGCGACAGGATATTCATTTACCCGATTCTTGAATAGACCTTGAAGCATGGCTGCTGTCTTTTCTTGATGATCAGCAACCGTCTCAGTTAATAAAACATAATCAGCCAGGGATGGTTCCAGATCAGGAAAATCGGCAAACTTCAATCGCACATTAGCAGATCCCTTTTTTATGAAAGAGGATAGGACCACCGCTGCAGATCCAGATGAACTTATCTCACAGATGACTACCTGGCGTTGATTGTCAGACTGGATCATATCAGCAGCCTGCCTGATTTTAGAAAACAAGCTTTTAGATGCTGGTTTTACCTGATCAACTGAGGTGAAGTTCTTTTTCAGCAACAACAGGTAGTGGCCGAGATCTACTTGGTCTGGATCATAAATAATCGACAGTTTTGATCCAGGCATCGGCTTAATTTCTGTAACAGCCTGGTAGATCACTTCTCCAGCCTGTTCAACCATAGCCGGGGATGAGTTTCTTTTCTCAGCGAGACTTTCTTCAAAATGAACTATTGATGGCCACCACTGATAAGAGAGCGCCATTCCTGATACGATCAGATCCATACCGGTTCGCTCTCCAATTGATTTTCTTTGAATAAGTCAAATAATTTATCGTTAAGCGTTATTTCAGCATCTACAACTTGAGAAAACACATAACCATCGCGGTCATGGCTGGTCACATCTGCCACAAGTTTATGTGGGGTAGATGATTTCACTGTCATAGTGGCGTAGCTGGGGATATCAAAAGGAACCGGGTGAAATTGTGTTCCGCCAGCAATCTGGAGCGGTAAACCTATCGACCCTGTTTGAGAATTTGCCCAGATCAATAAACTTTGTAGATGGGTATCGGCCAGAAAGGGATTAAAAGTATTTACCGGGAATTGACCCATTTCTTCAACTGGAAATTGAGGAAGCATACATTCTGTGGTCAATCCTGCTGCTGATATGTTCAATACCTTCTGAATACCCTGGAATCTGGGTCCATGGAAAAGGACTTTAGAATCATAGAGTATTGCCCCATCAACTGGCGATTCTTCTAAGAGGTTAAAATTGGAAATCATTGGTCTCTCTGGAAGTGTTTTCCGCAGTTCGACCTGGGCTTGATAATGGAACCTGATTTTTCCATTTGGCAGCTCACTGCTTATTTTCCCACTAAGGATCAATGCATCAGTAGATTTTTCTAGTTCTTCTAGCTCCAGAAAATACTCTTCTGGCGATTGATCATCAAATACGATTCCCTTAAAAACACGGTAATCACTGACAGAATAAAACTGATATCCAGGGTTCAGGGATTCGCAAGAATTGATAAACCAGGCTACGGCACAAACTGTAGGCAGGACGGCGTTTCCACCGATGACGTGATCAGCCAAAAAGGGATTGCCTTCCAGGGATAATCTGCGTGATAAACGGTACCGCCCCAGATCTGGGGGAAGCTTCCTGATGGGGAATGGCAATGGATTGCCAATCACATGCTGGGGTCTTTCCTGGGGTTTATCCATCAGACCCAATAGTGCCTTTGTGCCCTCATCGATCGAAATCAGAGGAACATTTCTCCGACTCAGGATTCTTTTTAATTGAGGAGTGACCATACCTCCATCCCAAGGCCCCCAACCGATTGAAAGAACCTGACAGCTGGGGTGGGATAGTTTTAGATGATGGGCGAGTTTATTTAGAACTTCATTGCTGATGCTGTAATCTGTCTGGCCGGCATTTCCATAATAACCTGCAACGGATGAAAAGAGGATCAGATAATCCAGCTGTTGTGGGGGAAGGAGATCTAGCAGATTCCTTAAACCATTAACCTTTACTCCATACACTAGATCAAAATCAGCTTCCCCTTTGGCTTCGATGAATTTATCAGCCAGCGCACCGGCTCCATGAAGAAGGCCGTTAATTTCTTGGACCACACTGGAGAATTTTTCCTTGAGGTCATCGAAATTGGTTATGTCTGCTTGAATGTAATCAGCTTTCCCACCCGCATTATCAATCGCCTTCAGGGTGTCGTGAATCTCCCTGCTGGAAAGGATTCGTTTAACTTCCCGGCCTATTTCCTTAGGAGTGAGTTTCTGGCCTTCAGCCTGGTAATATTTTAAGGCAGCCTGTTTCAGTGCAGATTCATCTTCCAGTCCATGAGCCCAGGCAGGTTCAGTCTTGATCAGTTCTGATCTGCCCAACAAGGTAAACCTGGATTGATATGCTTTTGCCAAAGCGATCGTATTTGCTGCAGTGATACCCTTTCCGCCTCCGCTAACCAAAAAATGAGATTTTTCAGTCGGAGGTGAGTAATGAAGATTGCTCATATATATTATTTATTCTCCCGTTGAAGAGTAACTCGGGCACTTGCGCTGAGCCCGACTTCGAGTAATCCCAGATCTGGATCATGCATTTCCTGAAGAACCAATTTTCCACCATGTTCTGGATCGAAATCGTTGCTCAGATCAACAGATCTGCAGAATACATCAGGCCATTCCCAGTTCAAGGATTTAACCAATCCGGTCAACCCGCTACCTTCCTGGAAGGATTCGATATTGTTGAGCCCCAGTGTGCCATCGGTCCTGGTTACTGTCATGAATACATTCCTACTGCCAGGATCCGTTTGTTCGAGATCTGATTTTAGGGATCCTGCGATCAGGAAGACCTGTTTTACCAGTTCACTCTCCTGGTCGGAAAATAAGCCTTCTCCTTTGGATATGGGGTGTAAATGGATAAAACCCGCTGGATGTCCAAACTCTGTTCTGAAGGCCTCTAATGCAGCACTGATGGCCTCTTTTCCAGCTGTTTTTTGGGTTATGCGATGAATCCCTTTGTCCAGTTGCCCCTTTTCAATGGATACCAGGCTGGTTGGAAAATCCCAGACTGATACTTTCCATCCATCTGCTATCAACTCATTGACAACTTGCCCTGTAAAAGGTGTGCCGTCATTGGTGACTATCATCAAACGATCTATTGGAATCAGGAAATCCAATCTATCAGGAGATGCCAGAGAGAGTAACTGAACTGGTGTATTTTGAAGTTCTACTGAGTTAACTTTTTTTTTCTCTTCCTGCTCGACTGGCAATCTATCTTCAGCCGTTGATTGAGATGCACTCATTAGATCCGCGATCTGTCCCAGGGTTCGAAGTTCAGCGAGTGTCTCCGCTTCAACTGCAGGTAAGCCTGGAACTCGTTCTTCCATCACTCCCAGGATCTCAACCCGCTTGATGGAATCGATTCCTAGATCTGCTTCCATGTCCATGTCGGACTCTAGCATCTCAACGGGATAACCGGTCTTTTCTGCTACGATTTCCAGGAGGATAGCAGTCAGATCCTCAACTGAAAGCGTCGCTCCACTGGATGTGGCTGGAGGAGCGCTGGTTTTGGTTTCCTCAATAATAAGGGTTTCTGAATTCAAAGGTTGAGGATCAGAATTTTCGGCATTTATCTCAATTGATGAAGTGGGAGAGCTATTTTCGCTCTCCATGTAGTCTACGATTTCCTTCAGAGTTCGTGTTTGTCCTAACACTTCAGTATCTGCAGGCGGTAAGGAGGGAAAATCATCCTCGAGGGCACCCAGAATCTCAACCCTTTTGATGGAATCGATACCTAGATCCGCTTCCAGATCCATGCTCAACTCAAGCATTTCCGGAGGATAGCCGGTCTTTTCAGCAACGATATTGATCAGGGCTTTTGATAGTTCTTCGTTTGTAATCGATGGAGCACTTGAATGATCTTGTAAATAAACCTCGCGGACGGGCTCTGTTGGAGGATTATCTTCCGGAGTTTTACTTTCTGGTGCGGCCTTTTCATCCAGAACAATTGGGGGCACATGAACTACCCATTCAGCTGGAGGGGTGGGCTGCTTTTCAGCCACAGGGATTGATTTGAGCACTGGTCTCTCATTGTTTTCCAGGAAGGAAAGATATCGTTCAGAGAACTCAGCTTGCTGGGTGAGGAATTCTTGGTGGACGGATAGACTTTGTTCCCGGATGGAATGAAAATTATCCAGGGTACGTTGGAAAGTCTCAATGATCTTTGCTTGGGGAGTACTATTGTTTGAGTCAAGGACCTTACCTTGCTGGGTGAGCACCGCAGTGATCAGCTGAATATTCTCTGCTTGTTGGGCCAAATACTGCTGGTGGATCTCCATCGTCCTGGATTGGTGAGTATAGGTATGATCCAGTGCTTGATCAAGTCCGCTATGACTTGCCGTGGTGGAAGATAGCCCACTTGCCGCGGCTGTAGTGCGGGGCTCGGTATAATCCTTAATGTGAACAACGTCAGGACCGGAAGTTGATACTTCAGTTTCGGATACTTTTGTTTGTTCCTGATCCTGGCAATCAATTCGATGTTGATCATCCAAAGCGTCCTGAAATGCTCGCTGGCGGTCTTTATTAATAAAATTGCTGCCGTTTAGTGGTATTTGAAAGTTAGCCATATTTATTTCCTTTATTGATCCTGGTCCTGATTTAATTTCACTATCTGGTTGGCCTGATAAGGATCGATATCCTTGATCGATAAACCTAAGACCTTTAATACAACCGAAGCTTTGCGAAGCTGTTGATCACTTGATTTATCCCTACTAGGATTGACAGAAACGACGGAATGGGGCTTGCCATCGAGAATATCTTTCACTAAATTTCCGAGGATCTGTCTGGGTCCGATTTCCACAAAAACCCGCCCCCCATTTTTGTAGATTTCTTCAATCTGGGTTTTGAATATCACAGGGTGGAGGATATGATCAGATAATATATCCTGGGCTTTCTTGGTATCGGTGGGATATGCCTTTCCGGTTGTGTTGGAATATACAGGGATCCTTGACTTGCTGAATTTTTCCTTCTTTACCGCTTCAGCAAAGGGTTTTGAAGCATGTTCTACTAGGGGAGTATGAAATGCTGCAGAGACTGGAAGTTGAGTTACTTTTAAGCCAGCTTTGGTTAACAACTCATCAGCTTGGTTTACTTTTTCCCTGGGACCTGCCAGAACGAATTGAGACGGAGAGTTTTCGTTCGCGATAATCACGTCTTCAAGAGGTTCAATTATTTTCTCAATTTCAGGCAAAGACCCCTTCACAGCTGCCATAGTTCCTGTATCAAAATCCTTTTCGTCTGGTCGACGCATGGCTGAACCGCGTGCCTTGACCAATCTTAAGAATTCCAGGTCGCTTAGAGAGCCGCCTGCCCAGAGAGCAGTGAGCTCACCAAAGCTGTGCCCGGCTGTCATATCTGGTTTAAATCCGGCCTGTTCTAAGATTTTATAAATTCCGTAGCTGACCACACCAATTCCTGCCTGGGCGTAATCAGTCTCCCTTAATGCAAGCTGTTGTTTTTTCTGATCAACATCGGAAAAAACAGGGGGAGGAAAAACAACCCTTGAGAGCGGGGTTTGTTCCTGTTCCAGGAATAGACTATCCATCAACTCAAACGCTTCCATGACTGGCGGGAAATTAATTGCCAGCTCACTGACCATATTTAAATATTGAGATCCCTGTCCAGGGAATAAAGCAACTACTTTTTCCTCAGGCTTAATTCCCCTGGCTCGGAAAGTTATTCCCCGTGGATGATCCCAGGCATCGGCCTCTGGCTGTTTTTCGAGCAGTTTTATTGAATCCTGAATGAACTTCTGGGCTTCTTCCATGGAATCTGCCACAAAACCCAAACGGGGGTGATCTTGCTCAGGAATGTTAGATCTGGATCCATTAATAAGAGCGAGATATGATTCCCCGGCAGTACTAGACTCCAATTCAGTCTTTATCCCTTTAAGTTTATCCAACAAAGAATCTGTTGTTTCTGCACTGACCAGGACTGGTTGGGAAACTGATTGCAGACGTTGGAAAGGTTGTGAATCAGAATTATATTCCTCAAGAACCACATGGAAGTTCGTTCCCCCAAAGCCAAATGCGCTAACTGCTGCTTTCCGTGTTTCGCCGTTACTCCGCCTGAACCAGGGACGGGTTTCAGTATTGATATAAAAATGAGTATTTTCTATTTCGAGGGCCTCTGAGGGCTGCTTGACATTTAAGGTGGGCGGTAAGACATTATGGTGTAATGCCAGAGCGGTTTTTATCATTCCGGCCGCTCCTGCTGCAGCCTTGGTGTGTCCGATCTGGGATTTAACTGAGCCAATGGCAATGCTTTGTTTGTTCCCGTTGGGTGTGCCAAAAACAGCCTTGAGGCCATTAAACTCGGCCGGATCCCCGGCTTTGGTTCCTGTGCCGTGAGCTTCGACAAGGCCTACAGCATCAGGCGCGAATCCGGCTTCCTGGTAGGCTCTTTTTATCGCCAACGATTGCCCGGAAGGGCGCGGAGCATAAATACTTTTATACTTGCCATCACTGGAGCTGCCAATACCGCGGATTAACGCATAGATCTTATCTCCATCCCTTTCGGCATCTTCCAGTCGTTTCAGGACTATCATGCCCAAGCCTTCGCCAATTAGCATGCCATCCGATTCTTGGTCAAAGGGACGAATCTTCTGGGAGGGAGAAAAGGCCGGTGTTTTGCTGAAGCAAAGATATGTGAAGGGGGAATTATCTGAATCCACGCCCCCGGTAATCATCATGTTTGCACGGCCTTCAATTAGCTCACTGACCGCTGATTTCACTGCAGCCAGACTGCTGGCACAGGCAGCATCAATAACAGTGTTCATCCCGCCCAGATCAAGACGGTTGGCAATTCGTCCCGCGATTACATTTCCTAACAATCCAGGAAAGGAATTTTCGTTCCAGGGAGCATAAGCCATTTTCATCTTTTCTACGATGATCTCGGTATCTTCAGGGGATATGCCGCTGCTTTCTAAAACCTTTTGCCAGATAGGATACTGAAGTCTGGAAGTGAGATCGGTGATCAGCTTTTGTCCCCCAGCCACACCCAGTACAACGCCAGTATTTTCCCGATCGAATTCAATTTCAGTCCCGTAACCAGCGTCTTCCATGGCATCTCTGGCAACGATCAGCCCTAGCAGCTGACTGGAGTCAGTTACTTCAAGGAGGTTTGGCGGTAACCCAAATTCAATGGGATTAAAATCAATATCAGGAATAAAACCGCCTACCTTACAGTAAGTTTTATCTTCCGCGGTTGGATCAGGATCATAATAATCAGCAGGATCCCAGCGGGAAGGCGGAACATCAGTAATCCCGTCTATTTTGTTGAGGATATTATCCCAATACTCTGTCAGTGATGATGCTTTGGCAAAAATTGCAGCTTGGCCGATAATAGCAATGGGAGTTTTTTGTAGTAAATTGGCACTCATAATTTTATGCTCCTGGGAAACCATTCAGAAATAACAAGGATCGTTATATCTGAGACCCTGTGGATTTACTTCGAGGGAATAAAGCGCTGCTACCACCCACCAGGACGATGCCTAAGAGGATTTTCAGCATATCGCCTATCAAGAAAGGATAGAAGCCCAAATGAAGGACCTGGGATTCTCCTACAAAGCGGGCTAGCCAGACCAACCCGAAGAGATAAATGATAATGTTTCCAATGACTAAGGTGCTGGACGCTAGAAACAGGGATCTTGTAAACCTCAGTTCGGATAACATTCCAACGACATATACAGCAGCGAGGAAACCAATCAGATAACCTCCAGTAGGACCGAATAAAGTGGCAACTCCAGATTTCCCTCCTGCAAAGAAAGGTAAACCGGCAGCACCCTGGGCTAGATAGGCAGCAATGGAAGATGTCCCAAGCTTTTTACCCAGAATTAACCCGGTCAACAGGACTGCCAAAGTTTGGCCAGTAATTGGAACTGGACTGAACGGTAGATTTATTGTGATCTGAGCGCTAATGGCGATGATCCAAGATGCACCCAGGATAATAGCAATGTTCACAATAAGGTTGGGTAATGCTTTTTCTTGTATGAAAGTGTCTGAATAATTCATAACTACCTCACTACATAATTGGTCTGGTGGTCATCTACCTCACCCGGTAGGAGCGAGAGAAATAAGAAGGACGCCCTTTTCGACCTGGGATCCTGGTGCTGTTGTTATAAGCTTTACAACACCAGATGAAGGAGCCCGTAACTTCATTTGCATTTTCATGGCTTCCTGAATTAACAGTGTTTGGCCCTCTTTCACCCGATCCCCGATCTTGACCATAATGTCAACGATCATCCCGGGCATGGGTGAGTGAATACTGCCAGTATCCTGGTTGGATCTCTTCCTCGAGGATTGAAAACCAGATAAAACTTCGGCGCTCAGATGATTGCCTTCGATCTGGATATCATAAAGACCTTGTCGATTTGGTTCCAGATATGCTTCTGTATTTTTATTGGGCTGCCTGAGGATATGCAGCCCATTATCATTAAGCGAATCCATATCATAGGAAATACGGTCGCCATTCACTACAAGCTGATCATTCTCTATGCTGACATCGTAGGTGCGGTTTGAAATTGTGACTCTATAATCTGCCATATTGTCCTTCTAAATGATTTCCTAGGCACCTGGGGAGATCTGCTCTCTCCAGGCTGTTTGCTGCCAGAGATTTCCATCTTGATCCGTGGAAGACTTCGGTTGATTCCTTTTTTGATGTATGTGTAGGGCTGCCGCAATAGCAGCATCCCTGGTGACCGATTCGTCTGGTACTTGATCTTCAGGAGTAAAATCATCCAGGAATGATGTAGTAATTTCCCCGGCTTGGTAAGGGTGTGATTCCAGGATTTGATTCAAGAAGACCAGGTCAGTTTTCAAACCGCCGATCTGATATTCCCTTAGACCTCGTTGCAGCCGATCAATTGCTGTTTTGCGATCGTTGCCCCAGGCGATTAATTTCGATACCAGTGAATCGTAATCAGTTGTTATCGCCATACCTTGATATAGTGCGCTGTCAACCCTTATGCCTGGCCCACCGGGTTCCTTAAGATAGGAAATTTCACCTGATGTGGGAAGGAAATTCTCGTCAGGGTCCTCCGCCAGGATTCGGGCTTCAATTGCTGCGCCCCTGAGTTGGATTTGGGATTGATCCAGATCTAGATTTCCTGTAATTGCCAACAAAATTTGTTCCCTGACCAAGTCGTAGCCAGTCACCATTTCAGTAACCGGGTGTTCAACCTGGATCCTGGGGTTGACTTCGATAAAGTAAAATTGACTGTTTTCATCCATTAAGAATTCAACAGTACCAAGACTGCGGTACATAAGATTCCGCCCCAGGTCGCAGGCGGCTTCTGTGATGCATTCCCTTTCTGCTGGTGATAAATTCGGTGCAGGGGCCTCTTCGATCAATTTTTGATGGCGCCTTTGTATGGAACATTCACGTTCACCAAAACTGATGATCTTACCTTTACCATCTCCCAGGATTTGCACCTCGATGTGGCGAGCTTTTTGAACCAGGGGTTCCAAATAAATTGTTCCATCGCCAAAAGCTGCTTTGGCTTCTTCCCGCGCCAGACCAACAACTTCATTTAATTCATTTTCTGACCTAGCCAGACGTATACCTTTTCCTCCACCCCCCGCGGCTGCCTTGACGAGAACCGGGAAAGATAAAGAATCATTGATCATATATTCAATTTGATTATCTTCCAGTGGTTGATCTGGCCCTGGTAATACTAATAAACCCGCTTTCCTAGCAGCCCTACGGGCTGATAACTTATCCCCGAAAATGGCCATGGTTTCCGGGCGGGGTCCGATAAAAATCAGACCAGAATCTTCAACAGCTTGACCAAATTTTGGATTCTCTGATAGGAAACCATATCCGGGATGGATCGCATTTGCTCCAATATTTTTAGCTGCTTTCAGGATTCTTTTAATATTGAGGTAACTTTTATTTGCTTTTGTGGCGCCGATACAGATTGCCTCATCAGCATATCTGGTATGCAGGGCATTTTGATCAGCTTCAGAATACACAGCAACTGTCGATATCCCGAGTTCCCGGCAGGAACGCATGATTCTGATAGCAATTTCACCACGATTGGCGACAAGTATCTTCATATAAGATTTCCACTACAAAGGAATGTTCCCGTGTTTTCTATTTGGTGTCGGCACCCGTTTATCCTTAAAAGTATGCAGAGCCTGGATGATCCTAATCCTGGTTTCGGAAGGCAGGATGATGTCATCCAAGTGTCCTTCTCCAGCTGCCAGGAAGGGGGAGGCCAGCTTCTCCCGGTATGCCTTTGATAATTTGGACTGGAGCGACTTAGGATCTTCTGCATCAGCTAATTCCTTGTGGTGCAGGATCTTCACTGCTCCCTGGGGACCCATCACAGCGATCTCAGCATTCGGCCATGCAAAATTTTGATCTCCTCCAAGATGTTTCGAGCCCATTACAATATAAGCTCCACCATAGGCCTTTCTCATTACCAGTGAAATCTTTGGAACTGTGGCTTCAGCATAAGCAAAGATCATTTTGGCACCATGGCGGATGATGCCATCGTGTTCCTGTTCAATTCCTGGTAAGAACCCGGGAGTATCTACCAGGGTTACCAGGGGAATGTGGAAGGAATCACAAAATCGAATGAACCTGGCGCCTTTGTCCGAGGCGTTTATGTCGAGTACGCCAGCTAGATGATCAGGTTGGTTGGCAACCAATCCGATTACGTGTCCATCCATTCTCGCAAAGCCAACCACTATATTTCTCGCGTAATCTTCCTGGACCTCGAAAAATTCCCCTCCATCTACGATTACAGTGATAACTTGCTGAATATCATAAGGTTCATCTGCTTGCCCAGGAACGATCTTTGCCAGTTCCGGGGTTGGCCTGGTTGGTTCATCCAGAGCCTGGGAGGAAGGGGGAGGGGCCAGGTTATTGGCTGGTAAATAACTTAATAGAGATCGGACCTGCTCAAATACTTCATTCTCGTCGCTTGCGTTAAAATGGACAACTCCACTTGAGCTGTGGTGAATATATGCACCACCCAGGGAATTGAGGTCTATCTCTTCCTGGGTAACTTCCTTAATAACCTCTGGTCCAGTGATAAACATCTGAGAGGTACCTTCAACCATAAAGACAAAATCTGTGATCGCTGGAGAATACACTGCTCCTCCAGCACAGGGACCGAGGATGATTGAAATCTGGGGAATCACACCGGAAGCCCTGACATTGCGGGAGAATATCTCCCCGTAGGCAGCCAATGAATTGACGCCTTCCTGGATGCGAGCTCCGCCAGAATCATTTAATCCTAGAAGTGGAGCACCATTCTGGTAAGCCAGATCCATGATATTGGCTATTTTCTTTCCATGGACCTTGCCAACTGATCCTCCCATAACTGTAAAATCCTGGGCAAATAAATAGACCGGCCTTCCAGCTATAGTTCCTTTCCCGGTGATCACTCCATCACCATAATTGGTCGGTTTACCATTTGAAGTATGTTCCTGGGTTTGGGTGGCAAATATTCCGATCTCCTGGAATGAATCAGCATCGAGCAGGGCAGCTATCCTTTCACGAGCTGTGCCTTTTCCCTTCTGGTGTTGTTTTTGGATGCGAACATCCCCGCCGCCAAGCAGGGCATCTTCTCGTAACTGGCTGAGGGAACTATTAAAATCTGCCATAAATCCAAAAATCCTCGTATTTTACCTGCAGATACATGCAACCTATAACACAAGGTTTCCAATAGTGTTACGCTATATATTTTTTACGTTTTTTGTATATTGAGTGGAATAAAGGGGTATTCCCCTTAGGAAAAAGGGGAAATATTGAGCATAAAAAACGAAAAATTTAAGATTCCAATAAAATGAAGCGAAGTCTATTATTTTTTCATGGCTTGCAGCTGTTTGGCAATTATGCGGTCAAGCTTCCCCATTGGGTAGGAATGTATAGTTTCAAGTGAGGTCCAGACCAGGTCTGTGTGGTACTTCATCTTCAAATCTTCTGACACCAAACGACATTGATAAGCGTGGAGAGTCACTTTGTAATGCGTATAGGCGTGTTGATAGGTACCGAGATGCTCACCAACCTTGATGGTAGCGTCAAGTTCTTCTTTGATCTCCCGTTCTAAAGCTTCAGGAAGGGTTTCGTTTTTTTCCTGTTTTCCCCCCGGAAATTCCCACATCCCGCCCAGCAGTCCCTTAGAAGGTCTTTTTGCCAACAGGACCTGGCCTCCTTTTTTGATCACTGCTGCGGTCACTTGAAGGTGTGGTTGGGGAGATTTTTCCACCCGTACCGGTAAGTCACCCTGGAGATTGAACTGATTAGCGAGACAATCATTTTGAAGGGGACAGCAATTACAATCTGGATTATTTGGAAGGCAGACCAGTGCTCCTAATTCCATTAAAGCCTGATTGAATTCACCTGGATTATCCGCGGGTAAAAGGTTTCCGGCAATTCGCCAAAGCTCCTTTTCGGTTTCTGAAGTCTTAAGAGGTGTTGAAATGTTGAATAGGCGTGAAAAAACGCGTTTGATATTTCCATCGAGAATGGGAGCATGATGATCAAAAGCTATAGAGGCAATAGCTCCTGCTGTATAGCGCCCAATCCCCGGTAAGGATTCAAGGGCTTTGGTATCTTCAGGCAAATTTCCATTAAAGTTTTTCACAATCAAGTTTGCAGCTTTGTGCAGATTGAGAGCCCGGCTGTAATATCCTAAACCTTCCCAGAGTTTTAATACTTGGTCCTGGTCAGCTAGTACTAAAGCTTGCAGAGTCGGTAGTTCAATCAACCAGCGCTGGTAGTAGGGTATGACTGTCTCAACCCTGGTTTGTTGGAGCATGATCTCGGATACCCAAATAGCATAAGGATCTGAAGTACGACGCCAAGGCAGGTCCCTGGCATTTTCTCGATACCAACCCATGAGCTCAGTGATGATGCTTAGTTTTTTATTGGATTTAATCACAATGGCCAAAGTGTACCATTATTAATATCGGCAAGGAAAATTTATTGACAGCCTTTGTCCAATCGTATACACTCAATGTCATATCAAAAATTCCCTTCCTTAATAAAAGAATAAATGGCTCATCATAGAACCTTAATCTCCCTGTCGCTGATATCGCTCCTGATTCTCATCCTGAGTGCCTGTTTATCTTTCGTTGATTCTGGTTCAGGAGTGGAAATCCAGGTACAGGAAGTTATTGAAGCTACATTAACCCGGGAAGCTTTTATCCAGAGTATTGATTCTGCGCGGGAAACAGAAGCAGTTAAGAACCTACCCACAGCCACTCAGCCAGCAACTGAAACAACGGTGCCAACAGAGACGCCAACATTATCACCCACCCCGGAACCACTTCATAAACAGATTCCTGTATCACCTTTTAATGTACATACCTATATATCAGATTTCGTCTCAGTAGATTCGGCAAAAGAAAAAACTGCTTTCGGGGATAGTTATGCCTGGTCTCGTTTCGAGAGACCTTTTACGCCAAAAACAATGCAATACCGCAATTACCTGGATATCTATCAGGTAAATATGCAAGTGACAGATCCTTGGATCTATATCACATTTGTGTTGATCGGAAATTTGCCTGATGAAGGAGATATCCGGTATGCTATTGAGCTGGATGTAAACCATGATGGACGAGGTGATTACCTGGTATCTGCCTCCCTCCCGACTGAGTTTGAGTGGACAACGTTTGGTGTCCAGGTACTTGAAGATAACGATGGAGATATCGGAGGTTTATTCCCTCTTTACATGGAAGGTCCACTTCAGGAGCTAAATGGGTATGAAAAAACCATATTTAAAGATGGGGAAGGGGAAGATCGCGATCTAGCCTGGGTGAGGAGGGAACCGGATAACCGAAACCAACTTCAAATCGCTTTTAAAGATAATCTAGTAGGTTCTATCGGATTTTTATGGAGTGCCTGGACTGATGAAGGATTAAAAGATCCTGCTATGTTTGACTATAATGACCAATTCAGCTTCGATGAAGCAGGAAGCCCAAATAAAAGTAATTATCGTTATCCTTTGAAAGCTGTTTCTCTGATTGATAGCACCTGCCGATCCTGGTATGGATATATTCCTTCAGGATCAGAACCAGGATTGTGTTTTACAGGAGAACAAGTACAGGAGCTGCCTGGTTATGGCTGGTGTGAAGCCACCGCTAAATCAACTGGTTGTGAGAACAATCGCTGTTTAACATATTGTCCCCAAAATCGATTTTGCTTACCATGCAAATTGCCATGATTGAAACATATAGGGATCTAATAAGAAAGGAGATCATATGAAATTGCGCCTGGTAATTACTGTTTTATTGATCGTGATTTTCTCTGGGATAGTTGCCAGTTGTTCGGGAGATGATGGTGCAGCGAGTAATGCTGTTGCAGAAGGTGTGGCAGCTACCCAGACAAAACGAGCCTGGGAAGCAGAGCTGGAGTCCATACGACTCACAGAAGCTGCAACTGAACCTTCAGTAACACCGGAGCCAGTCATCGTCCATATTACATATCCAAGTTTTGTGGAGGGGAGCAATACGTTTGTTTCTGATTTTTCATCCCTGGATTATGCTCCTGAGAAAACCACTCCGGGCGATTATTATCAAATGAACCGAATGGAGCGGCCGTTCACGGCTGGAGATATGGATTACCTTGGTGATTTGGATATCACAAGAGTAGATTTGAAATATAGCCCCCCATGGTTTTACGCGACATTTTTGCTTGCAGGAGATTTGCGCGAATCGGGTGATGTCTATTATGGTTTGGAATTTGATATTGATTCAGATGGTAGAGGGGACTTCCTGGTTTGGGCAGTTTTGCCACCTGGTCCCGATTGGACCACTGATGGCGTGAGAGTATTAGAAGATAGAGATAATGATATTGGAGGATTGTACCCCCTTCAGATGGAAGATCCCAATCCTGCTATAAACGGGTATGAGTTGGAAATTTTTAATGCTGGGCTGGGAGATGATCCGGACCTGGCCTGGATTAGGAGAGATCCGGAGGCAGCTAATCATATTCAAATTGCTTTCAAAGAAAGTTTCACCGGATCTGAGGGGTTCCTCTGGAGTGCCTGGGCAGATGAAGGATTAATAAACCCGGGAATGTTCGATTATAACGATCAGATTTCGTTTACAGTTGCTGGAAGCCCTTACGGAGAAAGCCCGGATTATCCGCTGAAAGATGTGGAAAAAGTAGACAGTACCTGTCGATCTTGGTACGGTATGACACCGGTCGGGGATGAGCCAGGTTTATGTACGATTAAGGAAGATAAACCTCCCGGAGACAATCAACCAAGAATGGGATTTTGTCCAGCGAAAACCGTTAGAGGTTCAACCCAGTTGATATGTGCTGGACCTTGTACCCCGGAGTGCCCACCACATCGTGTTTGTATACCCTGCACTATACCTTGATAACCTGTGGAAGAATACGATCGGAAAGTTAAATTTGCCATAGGCACGTGCCTAAAGGATTGTATCGGTATGATCTTGAAGGAAAATAGCAGGGGAGTCTGCTTGATGACTTTAAGATCCCTTCCAGAAGCAACAGGAATATTCTTCTAGTAAGACGATAACGAGAAGTAACAGAAATCAAGCTTTCTATTTCCCTTTCAACGTTGTATAATTGGCAAGGTTGACTGAATGATAATATAAAGTAAACAGCTAATGATTTTTGTTGACCTGAGGAATCTTTAACTAATGAGAAAGACCTTATCGATCTGGGCGGCAGTAATGCTGCTTTTTATACTAGGATTAGTTGGATGTAACTTCAGTGGGGACAGCGGCCCT
>Ga0209013_10002441_pt1 | contig 16860 bp, 16 predicted proteins | sample Cruoilmetagenom2_FD_187291 | JGI IMG/M metagenome (GOLD analysis project Ga0209013, IMG submission 187291) | Oil polluted marine microbial communities from Coal Oil Point, Santa Barbara, California, USA - Sample 2 (SPAdes) (version 2) | ecosystem: Environmental > Aquatic > Marine > Oil seeps ...
ATATGTTCATTGAATCCTAACCTCCGTTAAGGTAAACTATTTACAGATGTTACGGAGGTTATATAATATGGAGTTTATGTTAGTTCAAATGATACTTTCTGTTGTTATATTTTTTGTCATGTTTTTCGGAATCGCCTTCTTATTGAATATGTTACTTCGTATGACATGGTTCATGGCCATTCTTTATCCGATTGTTGTGATATTGATCATTGATGAAGTTGGATTTTTTGATTACTTTACAAAGCCAGGATCTGCTTTTTCTGCTTTAGGGGACAAAATTGTTTCTCTTCATGCTGCAGATATAATTATTTTAGCAGGCGGTCTTGTTGGTGCTATTGCAGCAGGCTTTGTCATAAAATTTCTAAGAAAAAATGGATATCAGATGTTTTAATAAAAAAAGGATGGCTCCCAATTGAGCCATCCTTTTTCTTATTAAACAAAATTATAAATTACTACGGAAATAAGTATACCTGTAAGTGCACCCATAAAAACTTCAATAGGTTTATGACCAAGTAAAGTTTTAAGCTCTTCTATCTTTTCTTCACTTTTCTTATGGGACCATTCTTTCGTTTGTTCCACGAATTGCTGGAAGTCGAGACGCATTTGATTGATCATAATAGCTTGCTGACCTGCCTGAAAACGTACACCCGTTGCGTCGAACATCACGATTACGGCGAAAACTGTAGCTACTGCAAATAGAGGCGAATCGAGACCTGTTTCAAAAGCAATTGCGGTACATAACGATGTGACAGCAGCAGAGTGAGAACTAGGCATTCCACCAGTAGAAGTAAATAATGACCAATTCAATTTTCTCGTCATTAAAAAGAATATGGGAATTTTGACGAATTGTGCAAAGAAAATAGAAAAAAGTGCAGCCAGAAGTGGAGTATTTTGGAGGATTGCCAAAGTAGACACGCCTTTCATTTTAAACTTATATTATTGATAGTATAACACATTCCTGCTAGTCGAAATATAAGTAAGGTTCCTATATAATAAGAGTATATCCGAAATAGTAGGGGGAAAAATAATGATTATCCATACGAATGAAGTATTGTTTGAAGAAGTACAATCTGAAACGCTTGTAGTAGCAGTTTCAAAGCATGTAGAAAATACACCAAAATGGGACACTTTCTTAAAAAGCTTTGGAGAGCATATTGAGGATTGGGTAAAAAGTGGAGATATTTCTACTGAGTTAAAAAAAATCGTCAAAATTCCTGTTTCAAATCATGAATCAGTACAAAGAATACTATTTGTAGGAATCGGTGACCGAAAGCAATTAACACAAGAAAGTGTGCGGGAAGCATTTGGGCTTGTGGGGAAAGAATTACTAAATAGTAAACCTGAGTCACTAGGTATTTGGCTTCCATCTTTTACTACTGAAGCTATCACTGTAGCAGACGTAGCATATTTAGCTGCAGAAGGTATTGGCATGGGTTCATTTACATATGAAGGGTACAAAACAACTTCGAATGTTCCGGACTATTATCTTCCATCGATTGAGCTCTTGATGGACGTAGAGGACGAGGAAGTAGTTTCTTATTTTGAAGTAGGGACTATTTATGCAGATGCGGTAAACGAGGCAAGAATTCTTGTGAATACGCCTGGTAATGTGCTGACCTCTACTCAATTAGGTGAATATGCAAGAGAACTCGGAGAAACATACGGATTCGAAACAGAAATCCTTGGGAAGAAAGAAATTGAAGAGCTTGGAATGGGCGCACTTCTTGCTGTAAATCAAGGCTCCGTTGAAGAACCAAGACTTATCGCTTTAAAATATCAAGCTACAGAAGATTGGACTGATGTTGTAGGATTAGTTGGCAAAGGTATCACATTTGATACAGGTGGATACTCTATTAAAACTAAGACTGGTATCGTTGGTATGAAAGGTGATATGGGAGGAGCAGCAGCCGTACTAGGTGCAATGCAAATTATTGGAGAGCTTCGTCCAAATAAAAACGTTATTGCTATTATTGCTTCTACAGACAATATGATTTCAGGCAATGCTTTTAAACCAGACGATGTTATTACTTCAATGAGTGGTAAAACGATTGAAATTTTAAATACAGATGCAGAAGGTCGCTTAGTTTTAGCAGATGCTGTTACATATGCTAAGCAACAAGGAGCTAACTATATTGTAGATGTTGCAACATTAACTGGTGGCGTAATAACAGCGTTAGGTTACGACAAAACTGGCGCATTAACGAACAATGAGGAATTTTTTGAGACGTTCATGGAATCTTCATTAGAAACTGGAGAATTCGTTTGGAGATTACCTCTAACAGAAAGTGATAAAAAACGTATTCGTAAAAGTGATGTAGCTGACCTCAATAATTCACCTGGTGGAGATGGTCATATGATATTCGGCGGAGGGTTTGTTGGAGAGTTTGTAGAAGAAACTCCATGGATTCATCTGGATATTGCAGGTACATCAGATACAAAATCCGCTCATGACTTTGGACCAAAAGGTGGTACGGGAGTGATGGTACGTACGTTAGCAACACTAGTAGAAAGAATGGCAGAAGAAGAGTAGGGCAAACACACAGACTCCTTTTCCCTAGTGGCATACACTGAGAGGAAAGGAGGAGTAGCATGGTTAGATTCCGGGGAGGTTATAGGGGGCCAGGAGGTGGCGGTTTTAGAGGTCCTGGCTTTGGAGGCTTTGGAAGCTTTGGAAGCCCATTTGTTGGGGGCTTAGTTGGAGGTCTTGTAGGTTCTGCATTATACGGAGGTTTTGGTGGATATAGGCAACCATATCCATATTACCCGTATCCATATCCTAATTACTATCCATATTCACCATATCCTTTTTATGGTGGTTATTACTAATAAAATTGATACTGGAAAAAAGCTTTTGTATCCTCGGTTAATCCGTGGTACAGAAGCTTTATTTTATTTATAATGTGACGATCTTAAGTAAATAAGAGCTTAGAGTCGATTATTTCTCCCGATGAAGGGTGCGACAGTAGGTATACGCAGTATGGCTAACGAGAAAAGAGAGGTCCGTCGTGAATTCATTCATACCCTAATACTAGGGCTGATATTAAGTTCCTCTGAGTATTTCTAGGGTCGTGTATCTGCGGTAAATTACAACGTTATATAGAAGAGAATACCATACCATACCAGATCAGATCGGAGAAACTGCTTAGAGTAGAGTTAGTTCTGGTACATTCAACTATGCACTGTCTAATCTGGAACTGGAAAAACGAATAGAGGAAGATATTGAGACATTTATAAAATCCCAAAGTGAAGCGTGAAGAAATTCCTGCTGATTTAATGTCACCCTCTGGGTCGGTACCTGATCCGCATACGACAAACTTGTAAAAAGAAAGTATAGTGTGTAAATGTTTGTTAACCAATAAATAGATAATAAATTAATTTAAAAAGCAAATTGGTAGAAAACCTATCAATTTGCTTTTTAAAAACGAGTATTTGTTTTCCAGTAATTCATTCTATTAGTCATTCAAGTTCTGAGACAGTTACAAATGTATAACCTTCGCTTGTCAAATATGCAAGAACATCTTCTAGTCCTTGAGCAGTGGATAAATGTATATCGTGCATTAAAATGGTACTTCCATCATGAACACTACTCCTCACAGATTCTAATAGCTGTGAGGCATCACGGTGTTTCCAATCTAGTGTATCTACGTCCCATAATACAACTGGTAAGTTCAAAATGTTCACCAAATCATCATTAAAAGCACCGTAGGGAGGACGAAAAACAGTAGGTTCTTGTCCAGTGGATTGTTCGATGATGTTATTTGTTCTTGAAACTTCTTCCAAGATTGCATCTGTGGTCATATTGGTTAAGTTTGAATGAGTCCATGTGTGATTGCCAAGCTCATGTCCAGCTTTCAACACATCGATTGCAATCTCAGGGTAGAATTCTACTCTGCTCCCAAGCATAAAGAACGTTGCTTTTGCATCATACTTTGCTAACGTTGTAAGAATCCTAGGTGTAACTTTTGGATCTGGTCCATCATCAAAAGTTAAAGCAACTAGCTTCGTTTTCGTATCTCCAATTTGTAGGTCAACTTGAGTTGAAGTCTCATTGTTGCTGTTTTGTTCTACTTGAACATCCTCAGAACTATCTTCTGCAGCAGGTTTCGGCAATATATCCACTGAGATATCAAGCTTATAAGGTGCAAGCAGTTGTTCGGTTAACTCGGAAAGGGGAACAGCAATAATCGGTGCACCTGCCACACCGCTAGCAATTTCATACTCATCAAAATAGAAAACAAGTGTATCCTCTATTATTGCAAACCGTTCAAAGTTACTCCACCTTGGTTCGGTAGCTAGCAACATTTCTTCTTGTTGCACCTTATCTTTAAGGCTGGGGTCTTTCTTAATATTATCTCGTACAAGTGATGAAAGCTTTACAAGATTAGATTCATCATGTCCAAATAAATCACTAATCTTTATAATTTTTTCTGATTCGGGTTGAAAATTAATCGTGTTAAATTCTGTATATCCATTTGCTCCCCCAGTATACATTCCAGTAATCATAACAAATGAAAAAGAGCCTGAGGTATGTGGAAATATTTCAAATGCGATGTTCAATTCTCCAGGGGTCTTACTACCGATCCGTTTATTTTCTTGCATGGCGATTAAATAAGTGTCAAGTTGTTCATCTATGTATTTTTTGATATGTACATTAAATGCTTCTACTTTGCTATGTGGGTATTGTATTGAATAAGGCGAATACTCGTCATTTGACACCTCCGTTTTAATAAGTATTCCAGGAAAAGCCGATTCTTTAGTAGAATCTTCTTTTGTTATCTCTGTGTGTTTTCCGTTGCTGCTAGTTTGGTTTGCATTGCTCTTTGTTGTGGAACTGAGTAGGATGAAGCTCATACTCAGAAATGCAATTATACCAATACAAGCAACCTCAATCCAAGGTCCTCGTTGTTTGTTACGGGATTTGTTCATAAGATAGGATTCTCCTTTCATTATCTGTAATTCACTATGTAATATTAACTTCACACTCGTAAACAAATATACTACTATTTAGACGGTTGATCAGATAAAAAAGTTTGCTAAAATAATAATTTCTAGGAAATTTATGTCCATTATTCATACACATTACGTATAAAGGAACAAGGGAGCCCAAAATTCAATCTATTAATTCATCAAAAAAAGCATGTTTTGAATTTTTTTCAAAACATGCTCGTTAGATTTAATCTTATTCAGCTCTTATTGTAGCTTTTCTCTTTTCTTTTTAATCACTTCAGCCAAATCATCTCGTACAGTTTTATCGGATAATTTTACACCTGATAGATAAGCTGCACGACCCATCATATGACCTCCCACAGGCCCCGTGATGAATAGGAAGACAATTCCTAATAATATTCTAGAATTGAAATGACCTTCTATTAACCAAAAATGAAGGAATACCCCGAGCAATATGCTCATTACCCCTAAAGTGGCACTTTTGGAAGCTGCATGAGCTCTAGAGAAAGCATCAGGTAGACGTATTAAACCGATAGCAGTGACTAATATAAAAATGGTTCCAAAAGAAATTGTAGCAAGTATAAGTATGTTAGCTATTACGGTCACGTTGAATGATTTCTCCCTTCTCCGTGAATTTAGAAAAAGCTACAGTTCCGATAAACGATAGAACAGCTAGTAATAATATAACCTCTAGGAAAAAGACTGTATCGAACAGGATGGATATAAGCCCGATCAGCGTTATAAGCCCTACTCCTATTGCATCTAATGCAATAACACGATCAGGAGTTGAGGGACCTTTTACTAGCCGGTAAACAAAGGCTAGGATAGATAAACTGATTAACACTACTATTACCCATAGAAAGGTTGTCATGATCTGCTCACCTCCAAGATGGCTTTTTCAAACGTATTTCGTATGGAATTTATCGCTTCATCAATATCGTCAAAGTCAATCGAGTGGATGTATAGTGTTTTATTGTCATCCGAAATATCAATAACTACGGTACCCGGCGTTAAAGTGATCAAACTAGACAAAAGGGTAATCTCCCAATCTTGTTCGAGCACTGTCGGCATCGCAAAGATTGCTGGACGAATAGGCATTGTTGGTTGCACAATTAACTTCAAAACAGAGAAGTTAGACATCACAAGTTCTTTTAAGAATAGGCAAGCTAACTTGAAGACAGCCCATAGTCGATCCATATAAAATCTAGTACTTAAAGATTTACGAAGCATGAATAACATTAGTAACCCGAGTATATATCCAACAATAAACGTTGTAGGCTTGAAAGAAACGGATAGGAACATCCAGGTAAAGGCGATTAAAACATTCAATAAAATCTGGAAAGCCATACTATTTCACTCCTTCAAAAACAGCATCAACATATATAGAAGGATCGAGGAGCACATTTGTGGCATCTGCCATAAACGGTACCAAGTATTCTGCGCCAACACCATACAGCACAGTAATGCTAGCTAATGTGATGGCTGGAGCTAATAAATGACGATATTTTTTCTTACTAATAAGAAACTCTCCTTTTTCCTCACCCCAGAATGCGTAAATGAAAATACGAATTGCAGAGAGCAGAACTAAAAGGCTGGATGCTAGTATGAAAATACTCTGCCATAATAGTTCACCTTCAAATCCACCTTGCACGATTAAAAGTTTCCCTATAAAACCACTTAGAGGAGGAATACCAGCAAGTCCAAATGCAACGATTAAGTAGACCCAGCCCAACATCGGGTAACGTTTCATAAGTCCGCCCATTTTGCGTAAATCCGACGTTCCAGTTATCTTAATAACAATTCCTATTAAAAGGAATAGCGCGCCTTTAATGAGAATATCATGGATCAAATAAAATACAGATCCCATCATTCCGCTTTCATTCATAACGGATGCTCCAAACAATATAACTCCTACTGCTATCACGATATTGTAAATAATAATCTGTTTGACATCGAAATAGGCTAATGCCCCGATGCAACCTACAACAATAGTAAGGATGGACAGTATCATTAACAAAGTATGTGTATACCCGACATCGGTCGTGAAAAATAGGGTATATGTTCGCATGATTGCATACACACCTACTTTAGTAAGCAATGCACCAAATAATGCAAGAACTGGGATAGGTGGAGCTGCATACGACCCTGGTAACCAGAAGAATAATGGGAATATACCACCTTTAATCCCAAATACGATGAGGAACAGTACCGCTATTACGGTCACAATGCCAGATGGACCTATTTCTGCTAGCTTCACAGAAATATCTGCCATATTTAACGTACCAACTACAGAATACAAATAACCCACTGTAATAACAAATAACGAGGAGGAAACAATATTAACGATTATGTATTTGATAGATTCTTTTAATTGAATTTTTTCTCCTCCTAAAACGATTAAAACGTAAGAGGACATTAATAACACTTCAAAGAATACAAACATATTGAAAATATCGCCGGTAGTAAATGCACCGTTTACACCAGTAAGCATGAATAATATAGCAGGATAATAGAATGCTTTTTCTCTTTCCTCTCCTATAGAATTAAAACTATACCACACTACAAATAATGCGATAAGTAGGGAAGAAGTAACTAACATTGCAGAAAACATATCAGAGACCATTGTAATTCCAAATGGAGGGGCCCAGCTACCTAATGTGAGTGCTTGTACACCATCTACCTTTACTTTGTAAAGTAAGGCAAAGGATGAAGCTAAAGCAAATAACAAACCGATCATCGTTACAATTCGCTGAGCTTTCACTTTTTTCGGGAATAGTAATAGAACAGCAGCAAACAGGAAAGGAATTAGGACAGGGAATAATAATAAGTTAATCATTGTCTTCATTTCCTTTCATCAAATCCATATTGTCGGTACCAACAACTTTATATGCCCGATAAGCTAAAACGAGTGAAAACGCAGTTACTCCAAAGCTAATGACAATCGCGGTTAAAATAAGCGCTTGTGGTAATGGATCGGCATAATCAGTAATTCCGTCTGCTAAGACAGGAGCAGATTTTCCGCCTAATCCACCCATAGTCAGTAACAGTAAATGAGTTCCATGACTAAGTAAACCTGTGCCAATTATTATACGTAACAAACTCCTAGAAAGTATTAAATAGACGGCAGCCATAAATAGAAAGCCGATTAAAATGGACATAAGGATCTCCATTATTCATCTCCTCCTATCATTTGAATGATGTTCATCGTAACGCCTACCACTACTAGGTATACTCCTGTATCAAAAAACATAGCTGTATGGATAGAGGTTTCACCTAGCAATGGTAAGTTAAAGTAATCATAGACATGAGTGAAGAAAGGAACATCAAAGAAAATGGATCCTGCTGCAGTAAATAGGGATATTAATAATCCTATAGCAGTAATTAATGTGTAATTAATCGGTAACATGTCTTGTACAGTTTTCAAATCGAAGGCTAACATTAGTAAAACGATTCCGCTAGACATGACTAATCCGCCTACAAATCCTCCACCAGGTGTATAGTGACCTGCAAAAAAGATATGAATAGAGAATAGAAAGATGATGAAAAATACTACTTTCGTAGTAGTCTGTATTATTAAATCATTTGTTTTCAACTTTTCTATCTCCTTTCTTTTTTGCTAGGCGAACAGTAATCATTCCTATAATTCCAAGTGATGCAATAGTAAGTACACTAATTTCAAATAATGTATCAAAACCACGATAATCTACTAAAATAACGTTTACGATATTACCTCCGCCTGCTTCCGAATAAACAGTTTCCTTATAGTATTCAGAGATGGAGGAAACAAGCTTTTGAGAATGTGAAGCTATAGCGATTAACGTAACCATGACACCTACGCCCAAAGCAATTAGGAAGTTATTCAAACGGAAACGACGATCTTCTTTCCCTTTTTCATACTTGTTCAATTTAGGTAGATGATAAAAAGCACCTAAGAAAAGGGCAACCGATACAGTTTCAATAACTAATTGAGTTAATGCTAGATCTGGTGCCTTAAAAATGATATAAAATAACGCAACAGTATATCCAACTGCTCCAAGAGCAATAATCGCTGTTAGTCGAGATTTGGTAAATAAGATAGTAATTGTACTTATGATCAAGACAAATGAAATTAATACCTCGAAAAATTGAATTGGTGCTAAATTAGTGAGGTCCATGACAAATGCATCTTTAAACCACATTGTAAAAGCTAACAGAATAATTACTGCTGCGAACATATAGATTAAATACGAACGAATAGATCCAGTCATATAACTGGATGATAATCGGTTTGCTCCTTTATCTGAGAGATTCATCAGCCTATCGTAAAATCTATTCAGTGAAATTTTAGCAGGCATCCTGTCATATACAGGAGCCCATTTAGCAATTGTTTTATATAAGATGAAACCTATTAAAAAGATGCCTAACGTCATATACAATGCTATAGATTCAAAACCGTGCCATGCCTTAATCTTGAATCCAACATCTGCTGGTACTTGATATGCAAGCGGCTGAATAGCAGCTACTGCAGGTTTTATAAAAGTATTACCAAAAAAGTTGGGAACAAAGAAGATAACTATCACAAGTATTGATAATATTGCTGGCGACACAAGCATTCCTATAGGAGCTTCATGTGCTTTTTTCGGTAATAGCTCAGGTTTGTATTTTCCACGGAATGTATGCAATACGAAGTATAAGCTATACACAAAAGTGAAAACACTAGCTATCCAAGCAACTATTGGAAACAAAATCCACCAGGATTCTAATGAATGTACATTAAAATGCTGCAAGGAAAGCGTAGCATCTAAAAACATTTCTTTACTTAAAAAACCATTAAATAGCGGAATACCAGCCATGGAAAAACTACCAATCATAGCGATAGTAAAACTTATAGGCATTAAGCTCATCAATCCGCCGAGCTTACGAATATCTCGTGTGCCTGTTTCATGATCAACAATACCTGCAATCATGAACAAGCTGCCTTTAAATGTAGCATGATTCAATAAATGGAATATCGCTGCAAAAGAAGCGAATGTAAATGTCGTGACCAAGTCCCCTGTAACATGGTAGGAGATAGACCCAATACCAAGCAAGGACATGATCAACCCAAGTTGGCTTACTGTAGAGAAAGCTAGTATCGCCTTTAAATCTGTTTGTTTCACTGCAAAGATAGAGCCCCAAAACAAGGTTAGTAATCCGACCCCTGTCACTAGCCAAACCCACACTTCAGATAAAGCAAATATTGGGGTGAATCTTGCAACTAAATATAATCCTGCTTTTACCATTGTTGCTGAATGTAAATAAGCACTTACCGGAGTTGGTGCTTCCATTGCATCTGGTAACCATATATAAAATGGAAACTGAGCAGATTTTGTAAAGGCACCGATTAGCACAAGTACTAGTGACCAAACAAACAAGTCGTGACCTACGAGTGTCGAAGCCTGGGCGACTAATTCACGAATAGAGAACGTATCTCCCATAATGCCTAGTAATAAGAATCCTCCAAGCATCATCAGACCACCAAATACTGTAATCATCATCGATTTTAAAGCACCAAATCGTGAGCGATCCTTTGTATACCAATATCCAATAAGTAAGAAGGACGATATAGAAGTTAATTCCCAGAAGAAGTATAAACTAATAAGATGATCTGATTGAACTACTCCTAACATTGCACTCATAAATAGCAAAAGGTAGACATAGAAATTACCTAATTTCTCTTTCTCTTTGTCCAGATAAAAAATAGAGTAGAGAACAACTAAGGCCCCAATTGCAGTAATGAGCAAGGAAAATAATAAACTAAGCCCATCTATGTAAGAGACTAATGAAATATCCAATGATGGAATCCATTCAAATTTGTCTATATATGTAGTGCCGTCCATAATCGCTGAAATGTATGTAGCATAAAAACCAACTAGGACAACCGGTACCAATAACACAAACCAACCTGTATGAATACTGGAAATCTTCTTGAATATAAATGGAATCACTAGGGCCACTATGATAGGCAAGAAAATTGCAAAAATTAGGGACAAGGGAATCCTCCTCTCAAGCGTATGTATTTAAATGCATCCCTAAAATTATAACGCAAATAAGTATTATTTGCATGGACTATTGCATAAAGTCTCATTCATTCGATATGATAACTAGGATTAGTTAAATAAGTAGAGTTACGATTTTTAAGAGTGAAAAAGATTTCGCTAGTTTTGTTAATCACCGCAAAAAAAGAGAAATTTTAAGCGACAATCAAATAAAGGAGTACTTATGAAAAACCCTTATGTGTTTGGATTTTTACCATTAATTACAATAGTATTATTCAGTTTATCCTTTGCAACATTTTCAATGAATAAAGTTATAGAGCTTTTTAAGGTAATAGGTGTGTACAGTGGAATGAGAGAATTTCTTTCTGATATTGAACTAAAACTTTTTCTACTGATTCTACTGGCATTAATCTACTTCATGATTTTTTCTGCATTTAAACTGATAGCGGAAACTATTCATGAAATAGGCATGTTGTTTTTTTCAAAAGATTATGAAGGGAAGACTATGGCTCAGGCACGTGGGGGCTATGTAATATTTTTTATTGGAGCAGTAATTTCACTCGTTGGATTTCAATCGATTCAATTACTACTAATTATATTTTTGTTAACTACTTTTATATATTTTGTTTATGTCGTTTATAAATTGAGTGGTTCAATGAGTCTTGTCGGTACACTTGGTTTAGTCATGTTTGAAATTATTATTTGGAGTCTTTTTATGGCTCTGGTCATATATATAATTATCAAACTTTACAATGGGATAATTGCCAGCCTACCGTTTCTTTAGGATTTATTAGAGATACTATAGAAAGAATAATTACGGAGTAAGAAGTATAAGCCTAAAATGAATTATGACTTAGTGGGGTAGAGATATGGAAACTATAGACAAAATCATAAACACCTTAAAGAACAGACACATCATTGAAGAACAGGATATAGAGTGGACAGAAATAAAAAGTGGTACAACAGATGGAACTATATATAGATTGTCTTATGAAAAGAAGCCATTATATGTATTAAAAAAAGATGGGCCTATAATTGTTGCCGCGACTAATAGATTTCTTGAAACTTATAAAAATATAAAGTTACTGCCAAATGTACTTTACACTGATGAAAATAATGAGTTTATTGTTTACTCGTATATTTCAGGAGACACTCATATAAATCGCGGATCTAAGTTAGAATGGATGTTCATTATAGTGGAGGAATTGTTAAATCATTATAAACAAGCAGATGAGAACTTTAGCCGTGGTAGAGTTACCGGTGTAAATAGAAGCTCATGGGCTGACTTTAATCTTGAAAGTTTGGAATATGCTAAAGCAAATATTGGTAATTTATTTTCCGATGAAGAACATAGGAAAGTAGAAGTTTTAGTAAAAAAGCTAAATACTTATGAGTATCAAGAAGAGAAATATTATCTTCACGGAGATGCTGGTGTTCATAATTTCGTTTTTAAGAACCATAAATTAAATGGAATTATTGATCCATCACCATTAATAGGACCCAAAATTTATGATTTTACATATGCATTTTGTTCCTCCCCAGACGAGTTGAATTTAGAAACATTATTTGCTTCGTTTTCATTATTGCATCAAGATCACCGGATTAATAAGATGGAGCTTTTGGAAGAGGTTCTTTTTCAGATGTATACACGTATTGGTATTTGTAAAAAAGTACATCCCCAAGACTTGGGGGCCTACCTTGAAGCATGGAAGGAATGGCGAGAGTACCTTCCTGCCAACTAAGTTGCATTGATATCATATATCTACTATATTATTATTTTCACTAGTTTGTTCTCATTAAATTGAAACAAAAAAATAAATTACTAAAATTTAAACACCTACAAAGTTCTGTAACTTTGTAGGTGTTTTTTCAATTCATTATTTGATTAAATATCTTATGGTGAATCTTTTTCGATTCTATCGATTTCATATTTTGCGGCATATCATAACCAATCCAAACTGCCGCTGTATAAGTGTCTGTAAGACCTGTAATCCAGTAATCATAAAAGTCATTTGTTGTTCCTGTTTTAGCTCCAACATATGAGGATTTAACATTTATGCCTTTGCCGGTACCATTAACTACAACATCTGCTAGTAAATCTCTCATTATATTGACAGTTTTAGGAGACCATACTTCAACCTTCTCATCATGCCATTCATAAAGAATATCGCCATTCTTATTCGTTACTTTTTGAATAGCATGGGCAGGTTTATACATTCCATTAATAAAACCTGTATAAGCATCCGCCATTTCAAGGACTGTAACCCCATTTGTTAAACCACCAAGAGCTGCCGTATAGGTATGGTCTTCCGCTAGTAAGTGACTAAATTGGAATTGCTCCATTTTTGCAAATGCTGCTTTAATCCCAACAGTTTGTAATAGACGCACAGCCGGAGTATTATGACTGAAACGAAAGGCCTGCTTGAGAGAAACGTTTCCGTAAACGGCACCACCATAATTTTGTGGACAATAATTCATAATACATAACTTTCCGCCACTAATTTCGTTATTAGGTGTTAATGATGTAGTTTCAAAAACGGGACCATACACAAGTAAAGGTTTTAAAGCTGAGCCAGGTTGTCGAACTGCTTGATTTGCCCGATTAAAATCAAACTTTCTATAATCTTTACCACCGAACATACTGACTATTTCTCTTGTCTCATTATTAATAACAATTGAAGCAGCTTGTAAATCATTTGTTTTGTCTAGAATATTATCAATATATTGTACGTCTTCTTTTTGTTTTTGAGGGTCTAATGCAGTATGTACGATTAGCCCTTGTGAGATTACTACGTTTACACGGGTTTGTAATTCATTTTTAAGAAATACTATTTGCTGTTCATTAGAGGCGGAGTCAATTTTCTCCTGAAATCCCTCGCTAATACTGATTAAGGACTTAAGCTCGTCTAACACATACGTACTATAAACAGGGTGCAATTGCTTCTTTGTTTTTGTCTGAAGAACGATAGGCTCACTTTTTAAGTTATTTCCTTGTTCAGCAGAGATTTTATCATTTTTTACTAAAACGTCAATTAGCAGTTCTTGTCGCTTTTTCGTAGCTTCAAAGTTTACTAAAGGATTATATACTGATGGGTTGTTAGGGATAGCGCTTATAAATACTTGTTGTGCTTCAGTTAACTCATTTAGCGGTTTTCCAAAGTAATAAGTTGCAGCTGCTCCAATGCCATACACTTGGTTACTAAAATATATTTCGTTTAAATAATTCTCGAGTATCTCTTCTTTTTCTGTTTGTTTTTCCATTTCAAAGGCATAGACTAGTTCCGTAACTTTTCGTTCATACGTTTTTTCTGTAGATAAATAACGTAGTCTCACCAATTGCTGTGTAATGGTACTTGCTCCCTGGTCGCTGGAATTTGCGGCTGCATTGGCAAAAACTGCGCGGAAAATCGCACTAAAATTAAAGCCGATATGGTTATAAAACTCTACATCTTCACTTTGTATAAGTACCTCTTGAACGAAGAGAGGAATAGATTCTAAAGGCAAGGGATCTCGCCACTCGACATAATCTTCTGAGTAAACTATCTTATCTTTATCCAACAGTACTATAGGAGAAGTGATAGCGGGTGTATTCAGTGGAATAGCTTCTTTCAGGTCTTCCTTAAATTCTGAGGCAATTAAAATCTCACTATGGATAAACGAATATAAAATCCATATGAGAGGAAAGCAAAGAAGAACGATAATATATCCAATTGCTTGACGCATAAAAGTGCACTCCAATTCCAATAATGTAAGATGAAAAGCGCAAGCGCCTAGTAACCCCCTGAAAGTGCCCGGGGGAAGTAATTTATATTTTCTAATCGTGTTGCAGTGGTTGACTAATTCATATCAGCGTCCATTCAGTTCTAAAAAATCTGGTGGCAGGACGCAGGTCAGATAATGAGTAAAAAGTAGAGTTTCTTTTCTAATAAAAAGAATAGCACACTTTCGGCTTGGAAAGTGTGCTCTCTTTATGTTAATTTCGCATGAATTTCTTCTTCTATTAATACATCTTCAAAATCTATTCGAGGTTTTTTTCTAGCGTAATATATAATGATATATGCGATTAGGAATAACGCACCTGTAACAAAAAAGACAGATGAAATACCAATATATCCACTGATAAATCCACCAAACATTGGTCCTATAATATTACCTAAAAAGCGAAAACTAGTATTATAACCCATTAGCTCGCCTTGAACCTCGATTGGTGCTTCTCTTCGTATTAAAGCAGTAGTTATTGGTATTAGCCCACCGGAAGCAATGCCGAACAAGAAACGTAGTATTATTAGTTGCCATAATTCTGTGACGAATGCCTGAGGTACGATAAAAACAAAGGCTATAATTAGAAGGAAAGATAATATTTTTTCATACCCAATTGAATCTCCCAGTTTCCCCCAAGTTCTAGCGAAAAGCAAACTCCCAACACCGGTTGCACTAAAGGTAACACCAGCAAGAAGTGCCACTTCCTTAGAGTCCGTTAAGTGAGAAACATATAACGATAAAAGAGGTTGAATACTAAAAAGTCCAATTTGTATCAACGAGGTAATCATCAGAACGTTTAAAATGAGACGGTGATGAAATATACTGGTGATAACTGTTTTTCTGGAATATTCATGATCACCTGCTTTTTTCTTTTTGCGAATTTCGTGTATACCAAAAAGTACGAGTAACGCAGCAAGAGATACAGCCGTTGCTGTGATTATAAATGTGTACTGAAAACCGAATGTGTCTGCTAAAAAACCACCAATAATTGGACCAAATAGTGTACCTGAAACACTACCCATTTGTAATGTACCCATCGTTTTTCCAGCTATTTTCTTAGGAGTTTGAGAACTTATAAAGGCTAAAGAGGTAGGGATAAATCCAGTAACAATCCCCATAAACAATCGTAGGATAAAGAAGGCTTCTACAGAGTTAACAAACCCCATTAACAAAACACTTATGGCAATCCCAAAACCATTAATAATTAGGATTGGTTTATATCCATATTTATCTGCTATTCTTCCCCAAATAGGTGACATTAAAAATGCTGACACAAATGTTGCCCCGAATACGAGCCCAGACCATTTTTGTACATATGCTTCAGAGAAATCACCCATGGTGTTTATATATAGTGATAAGAATGGCATTATCATTGTCATCGTGGCTGAAACTAGAAAGTTAGAAAACCACATGATCGTAAAATTTCGTTTTTGTACGCTCATTGAAATCCCTTCTTTCTATTGGTTGATTAAATGTTCTACTCCCATTATAGAACATTTAGTGAGTCGAAGAAAGTTAGATACTTTGTCACTGAATTATGGTGTATTCTTATGTTAAACTAATTTGGGGTGAAAGATTCATGAAAAAAATATTATCACTTATAGGAATAGCAATAACTATTTGCTTTCTAAGCGCCTGTGGAACAGATGATTCCATTGCACTAAAAAAAGTAGTAGAAAAAGAAGATGCTACTGTAAATTCTGATACCCAACAAGAAGGAGAGATAATCATGTACCCACAACTTTCTAAAGAGGTTGCTTCAAATGAAGCACTAGTAACTATGAATACATCAATGGGACCGATTAAGATTAAATTATTCCCAGAACTAGCTCCAAAAACAGTGGAGAATTTCTTAACACATGCAGAAAACGGTTATTATGATGGATTGATATTCCACCGTATTATTCAAGATTTCATGATCCAAGGTGGAGATCCAACTGGTACGGGCATGGGCGGAGAGAGTATTTACGGAGCAGAATTTGAGGATGAGTTTTCGATGAATCTCTTTAATCTTAGAGGAGCTCTATCAATGGCAAATGCAGGACCAAATACAAATGGAAGTCAATTTTTCATCGTTCAAGCTTCTGAACCACCTGCAACAGCCCAACAAATGATTGATGGAGGATGGCCTAAG
>Ga0209013_10002442_pt1 | contig 16856 bp, 21 predicted proteins | sample Cruoilmetagenom2_FD_187291 | JGI IMG/M metagenome (GOLD analysis project Ga0209013, IMG submission 187291) | Oil polluted marine microbial communities from Coal Oil Point, Santa Barbara, California, USA - Sample 2 (SPAdes) (version 2) | ecosystem: Environmental > Aquatic > Marine > Oil seeps ...
AAGCCTGCATCTAAAACTCCCTTTGCATCTATTATTCTAGCGGAGATTTTTGATAAAGTTGGTGTTCCTAAAGGAGTATTTAACCTAGTGAATGGTTCAGGTTCAATAGTAGGGGAAGCCATTTCCTCTCATCCGGATGTCAATCTGGTATCTTTTACTGGCTCGGGAAAAGTGGGAAGTAGTCTAATGAAAAATGCTGCAGATGGTATTAAAAATGTGTCATTGGAACTGGGAGGGAAATCCCCATTGGTCATTTTAAAGGATGCGGATGTAAAAGAAGCAGCAAAAACCGCATTAACTCAAATTGCTACAAATACAGGACAGGTATGCTCCGCGGCAACACGAATGATTGTACATGAAGAAATGCATGATGATTTTATTGAAGCAATGAAGGAACTAGTAACAGAGTTCCCTGTTGGTGATCCACAAGATAAAGATACATTTATGGGTCCACAGGTTTCCAAGGAACAATGGGAAACTGTTCAGACCTATATCAAAAAAGGGGAGGAAGAAGGTTCCACACTTGTTATAGGGGGAACTGGTAAACCCGATGGAATTGAGAAAGGATTCTTTTCCAAAATAACCGTTTTCACGAATGTGCAAACCGAAATGACCATTGCACAGGAGGAAATCTTTGGCCCCGTAATGTCCGTTATTACGTATAAAGATATTGACGAAGCAATTAAAATTGCCAATGATACCGTATATGGCCTTGCCGGTTACGTATTTGGAAATGATAAAGAAGAACTGAAGAAAGTGGCAATAAATATTCGCGCAGGACAAATAAGAATCAATAATAGTAAATCAGACATATCGGCCCCATTTGGTGGCTTTAAGCAATCCGGTATTGGCCGCGAGTGGGGAGATTATGGAATTGAAGAATTTCTGGAGCCGAAAGCGATTATGGGAATGCCCTCTTAAATAGAAGAAAATCTGTTCAAGTGATTTTTAGAACACTGAAAACAGGTCTATTTCATAGCGAGTAAGTGAGCGATAAATCGCTTACTTACTCGCTATTTTAAACCCAAATTCATTAATTTCAACACTTCCTGGATAAAAGAAACAGTTCTAAAAAACTTGAGGAATTTCATTTAATATAAGAATGGGAAGGGATTTGGTGTGGTTAAAGAGAATACATTTAAGAGCAGGATTGTAAAAGAAAAGAGGGGGAGTAATAGTGGAACAAACAATTTTTCAGCATATGCAAGTAGTGAGAGGAATAACAGAAAAATCTATCTTCCAAATACCCGAGGAACTGGCAAATATTATTACACCAGGATTTACGAATAATATTCGTTGGAACTTTGGTCATATTGCATACATACAGGAAAAACTTGTATTTGGTGTTTCCAATAAAAAGATGAATCTTCCGGAAGCATATGAAGTGTTTTTTAGTGCGGGTACGAAACCGGCTGACTGGATTGGAACTCCACCATCTCTAGCACAAATTTCGGATGAACTAATTGCACAAAAACAACGAATTGAAGAATACTTACCAGGAAATCTACAGAATAGATTGCCCGAGCCATTCACTAACAAAGCTGGAATTACATTTCATACGCTTGGGGAAACATTTCTATTCAGTTTCTATCATGAAGCACTACATATGGAAACGATCAAAAGGATTTATCGTGCAATTAAAAATTAAAAATGAAGGAGGAATTAAATTGGAGTATGTTTTAGACCATGTTGGAATTGCGGTTAGAAGTATTGATGACGCTCTTCCTTTTTACCTGAATGTGTTAAATGGAATACTGGAGGACCGATACACAAGTGATGCACCAGGAGTAGAAGTACACGTCGCTGTGGTCAGAACTAGTGATAAAGTAATTGAATTGCTTGCGCCGACCAACAAGGACTCGCCTATGGCTCGTTTTATAAAGCAGCGAGGAAAAGGAGTACATCATATCGCATATCGAGTGGATAATTTAGACAATGCAATACTCGAGGCAAGTAAAAATGGGACCCGTTTTTTAGAGGATACACTACGTACCAACATCCGTGGAAGAAGGCTCATTTATATAAATCCAGCATCAACTGATGGAACTCTGATAGAACTTTGTAGTTATAAAAATCTGAATAGACCTGGCGATTAATCTAAGGACAATTCGTACTTACTTTAAAGGAGCATTTAATTGAAAAATATAAAGTTAAGAATAACATGGATCATTCCACATGTACTTTGTCATTTTATGTTATTCGCTTTATTCCTAATGCAAGATAAAGTAGATTCCAATTTAACACTACAATCCAATAATGATGGTGAAAAAAGGTATTATAATCATATTATTGATTGATTTCAATGAATATATTGTTCGGAATTTCAAAAATATAAATAGAGGAGAATATAATATTTTAACAATTAGAGTAGATGACTTAACTGATAATAGAACTATTGAACTTATTAATGCACACTTAGCGGGTATGGCTGAAAACTCCCCCTCAGAAAGTATCCATGCTTTAAATGTTGGAGGACTTAAGCGAGATAATGTTACTTTTTATAGTGCCTGGGAAAACGAAGAAATTATGGGATGTGGAGCATTAAAAGAACTAACTACCAACCATGGAGAAGTAAAGTCCATGCGAACAGTAGAAAAGCATTTGAAAAAAGGTGTGGCTAGAGCAATATTGCAGCATATTATTAATGAAGCTAAAATGCGGGGCTATACAAAAATAAGCCTTGAAACAGGCTCTATGGAAGCATTCCAACCAGCTTGCCGACTATATGAAAGCTTTAGGTTTACATACTGCGAGCCTTTTGATAAATATACGGATGATCCAAACAGTCTGTTTATGACATTGAATTTATAGTAGACTTTAGTTCAGTAAAACGTACAGCACTGGACATTAAAATTTTACACTGCCCTCGGGTAATGGTTTTACTCAGCTTATTAGAAATGGAAAAATTAATTAATATATATTCCTTTCTCAACTAGTGCTACTATCCTTAAAGGAGCAGACCTACATATTATCGGGAATTATTCAACTACCTGGATGGGTTAAAATAGCCAGTTATCGATCAAGGTATTTTATTTTCTAAAATTATGATTTCCTCTCCTATACCACCATAAACAAAGGATGAACCAACTATAGCCAAGCAACCAACCTGCTAAAACATCAGATGCAAAGTGTCGTCCGTCTGCTATTCGAGAAAGTCCGATTAACAGAGCTAATATAATGGCGGAAATCCAAACGAAGAGGGATATCCACTTTGATGTATTACTCAGCGTGATAAGAAAGGCAACTGTTAATAAATACAATAGACCGTGACAAGCATGTCCTGACGGAAAACTAAAAGTAGAAAACTGATCTACAATTTCGGGTCGAGGACGCTCAATTGTACGTTTTAAAAATTGATATAAAACATATCCCCCACCAACGGATAAAATGACAAAAATCATCAATTTAAAATCTTTTTTGCGAATTCACAGAATTATTAAAGTAATTATACTAATCGTAAAAATAAACTTGGTTCCACCTAAATAATGAAACATTGCAACAAATTTGTTTCCATATAACGAATCAAATGCTATCTTATCCAATGCTTGGATGAATGTTGTTTCGTAGGTCATCCATAAAATACAGAATATAACGAAAGTACAACCAGCTAAAACATATTGTAATTTAATCATTTTTAATTCCTTCCAGTCAGTAAATATACCTTAGTATGGCAAAGTTGTACTGGAAAATACTTGTTTTATAAAATACAAAACAGTAGGAACTAAAGCTTCCTACTGTTAAGTTATATTATTTAGTTGTAGTTGTAACTCTTTTTGAAAATCTAATTGAATCATTTTCGCTGATATATGTTGAACCTAGTAATAAAGCGCCACCTAACATTTGAACAAATGTCATTTGCTCTTGCAAGATAAGAGCAGAAATTACTAAAGAGGTGATTGGATCTGCATAGCTTAATGTAGCAATGCTTTGCCCTTTTAGTTTTTGCATACCAGAGAAGAATAATAAGAATCCAATACCAGTGTGTATAACCCCTAAGAGTAATATAAACGGAATGGAAGAACTAGTTACTTCCAATATTCCGAAGCCCTCCGTAAAGAAAACATATGGTAGGAGAAGTATTGTAGCTGTACCAAGTTGAAGTAATGTCGTTACTAGCCCATCCATATTTTTGATGAACTTGTTCAGCAACATTAATGAAGCATAAAGTACAGCTGCCATTAATCCATAACCAATGCCAATTAAATCATTCAATCCTGATGCACTTACACCACCATTACCAACAATAAATAACATACCTAGCATAGCTACAGCAATACATATTATTTTCTTAGCTGACAATTTTTCCTTGAGTACAAGTGGAGAAAGAATTAGAACAATAACTGGTGCAAAATAGTAACTTAATGTCGCATTAGAAAGGGTCGTATGCTTAAATGCTTGGAATAGGAAAATCCAATTCCCCCCCAATGCGATACTGGATAATAATAAAACTAAAGCATTTACCTTAACTAATGACCATGCTATTTTTTTCTTCATGATGAACATAACTGTTGTTAAAAACAAACTCCCTATTAAACCACGTAATAAAGCTATTTCACTAGAAGATAAATCAATGTATCTCACAAAAATACCGATTGTACCAAATATTACCATTGATAATAAGAACTGAATTTTAGATTTCATCATCTACTCCTCCAAATATGCGAAAGAGCATAAATTTCACATATATTTTTATTTTGTTATTAGTCTTTTAATATAAAATACCGTCTCAACAACAGGAGTATTCGGGGGTGTTGGTGATATAGAAATTGCTTCCTTATGTATTGATGCAAAATAGCTAATGACATAATTATTACTCCTACTTCTTAATGAATGAATTAATTATACATAATGAATTATTGTTTAACCAGTTAGGCTTTAGTTATATAGCATTATCCCCCGAGTCTGTTGTTTTTCCAATTCTTACAGAGTTAATTTTTTCTTGACGTTTAAATAAGACATGTATATACTTTAAGTAGTAATGATTACGATTTAAGGAAATGAGATTGTTATGAACACTTCATTCGAGTTAAGTTAGAGTAAATAATTTCTAAGGAGACAGATATATTGGAATTCTGGGAATCGAGTTTTATTGAAAAACAAATGATGTGGGGATTTGAACCTACAGACTCTGCAATCCTGACAAAGGACTTTTTCCTTGAAAAAAAAGTTAAGGATATACTAGTGCCTGGAATTGGCTATGGTAGAAATGCTAAGGTTTTTATTGAAAATGGAATAAATGTTACAGGTATTGAGATTTCAAAAACAGCGATTGAATTGGCGAGGGAAAATGGGCTTCATATAAATATTATTCATGGTTCAGTAACTGACATGCCTTTTGATAACAAACTATATGACGGGATTTTTTGCCATGCGCTTCTTCACTTATTGGATGAGCAAGAAAGAGAACAGTTTATAAAAAATTGCTATAATCAATTAAAGCCAAATGGTTATATGATTTTTACAACTGTATCCAAAAAAGCACCGATGTTTGGTAAAGGAAAACAGCTAAACAAAGACTCTTTCGAAATAATGGAAGGTGTAAAAATGTATTTTTATGATTCGGACTCCTTACAACAAGAGTTTGGAAAATATGGACTAGTAGATTTCATAGAAATTGATGAACCGAATAAAGATTTGAAAAACAAGCCATCTATAAATTTTATAGTTGTTAAATGCAAAAAAGAGTTATTAAAAAGTCAGTAAACTGATTACGAAGTATATGTTGTCTTACGATACATTTGAATTATTAAATGTTTTTGTCCTACTGCGTCCTGTATTTATTACGCCTTTAGAATTTGTTTGCATTGCATAACCCTGGCATGTACCTTTGGAGCACAAAAAAATAGTTTCTTTAAATAGACCATCGAATTTGATGGTCTATTTGCACGTCTAAATAGTAAGTAAATCACTTGAGTATAAGTAAATGAGATAAACAACAGGTTCATTGTTGAACTGTCTTAAAATTTAACCAAAAGTAACGACATTCCTTTAACAGTTATAGTTAACTTTAATAAGAAGACTTACAACTAAACCAATATTTTAGCCGTTAAGTGTCATACTTCAAAAAGTATAAGAATAAGTACATAAGTAGAATACATTTTAAAACCGAGAAGAAATGAGATGAATATACGTTAAAAAAACTGAGGGAAATTAATCTGAAAACAGCTGGATTACTAGGGAATGTTTTTTACTCTTTGACTATCTTACTCCATCTTCTTATTCTAAGCGGAATTATACCGTTAACATGGATAAATGGCGGACGCTCTGAATCCTTCACCACTCAGTTACCAATATCTTTAATCAATATATTTATTTCTATCATTGGACTAGTTTTCACATTTTTAGTAAGTAGAAAAGTACTAAAAAAATACCGAAGAGGAGTAACCATTATTTGTTGGCTTTTTGTTGTACTTTGGTCAGTTGGATTTGTACAACAATTACTTGGTACATCTTTTGAAAAGATAATTTGTTCATTTATTTTGTTATTAGGAGTCATCTCGAACTTGAGGATGGCAATTGAAAAATGAAAATAACATTGTGATCTACCTAAACCTTTGCAGATATGTATAAGAAGCATAATATAGCTATTGTTAGGAGGAATGAATTTCATTGTCTAATGCTTATTTAGATTTATTAGCTTACCTAGGTATTGGTGGTGCACATCCTGGAGGATTTGTTCTTACCCAATCTATATTGGAAGATTTAAAGATACAACCTAATGGATCTGTGCTTGATATAGGTTGTGGGACCGGACAAACTGCAGCCTTCTTAGCCCAAAGATATAATTGTCAAGTGACTGCGATTGATAATCATCCAATAATGATTCAAAAAGCTAAACAACGTTTTAAAAAAGTTAAAGTACCAGTAAAGGTGTCCGAGGGAGATGTGCAAAATTTAGATTTTGTAGATAATTCCTTTGATTTAATAATAGGCGAGTCTGTAATTGTTTTTACTGATATTTCGAGGACCCTAAAGGAGCTAGCTAGAGTCTTAAAAAGTGATGGGAATTTGATTATGATTGAAATGACTGCGGAACAATACCTATCTGAAGAAAAACAAAAACAAGCATGTAGTCTATATGGTATCAATGAAATTATAGATACAGATGAGTGGTTACTGCGGTTACATAAAGCTGGTTTTACTCAAATAGAAATTATTAATACGCCGTCAGCGCTAATTCAAAGTGAAATAAATGATATAAATTCATCAAGTCAGCTAAATATGGACTTATTTGACTTATGGGAGGAGCACAACGAATTTATCCTTCAAAACCGCGATTTCCTTGGCTATCGCGCTTTTAAATGCCGAAAATCTTAAAGTTGTTATTTGGAACTATCGCTTTCGAAGATATTCCTCCTGAATTTAAATTCCACATTTATAAAACCCAAGGTGAATTTACCTTGGGTTTTAATAGTTATTGATGTTTAGTTTGAAATGCAATCATGAATTCACTTAAAGCATTACATGTTTCGAGTGGAACTGAATTGTAAGTAGAAGCTCGGCAACCCCCAACTGAGCGATGACCATTTAAACCGATAAATCCTGCTTCTTTTGCTTCGGATAAAAATTGTATCTCTAATTCCTCGTTTGCTACACGGAATGTTATGTTCATGAGAGATCGGCTTTCTTTTGAAGCATGTCCTGTATAAAAGCCATTGCTATTATCAATCACATCATAAATAAGGTTTGCTTTTTCCTCATTCTGTTTAGCGATTGCATTTAATCCACCGATTTCTTCAATCCATTTTAACACTTCTCCAAGCATATAAATGCCAAATGTGGGTGGTGTGTTGTATAGGGAATTACTATCAGCATGAGTGCTATATTTAAGAATTGTCGGAATTTCCGTGTTTGCCTTTTCTAAAAATTTCTTACTTGCAATAACCACTGTTACTCCCGAAGGTCCTAAGTTCTTTTGAGCCCCTGCGTAAATCAGATCAAATTGACTAACATCTATAGGTTTTGACATGATATCGCTAGACATATCTGCGATTAAAGGTACTTCTCCTGTGTCAGGGAACTCGGTCCATTGCGTACCGTAAATTGTATTGTTCGATGTTATATGAACATACGCGTTTTCTGATGCAAGGTCGATATCTTCCAGTGAAGGAATACTACGATATCTATCTTCTTTAGTACTTGCAATTTGGACAGGATCACCAAATAGTTTTGCTTCTTTAAAAGCTTTTTCTGACCAAACTCCTGTCATTACATAGCTTGCTTTTTTGCTTTCTTTTAAAAAGTTCATCGGGATCATTGTAAATTGCAGGCTTGCTCCGCCTTGTAAGAAAAGAACTTCATAATCGTTAGGTATAGCAAATAGTTTACGCAAACGTGAAATAGCTTCATTATGAACTTCTTCAAAAATTGAACTGCGGTGACTCATTTCCATAATGGACATACCTGTCCCTTGGAAATTTACTAATTCTTGTTGTGCCTTTTCTAATACTTCTAAGGGTAGTGCAGATGGACCTGCATTGAAATTATACGCACGTTGGTTTGATGGCCTCAATATGAACTCTCCTATCTTTATGTATTGAATATATCTATCTATTATATACAATTTCCAAGTAAAAATTTTTAAAATTGCAAAAATATTTTGAAATAGTGAATAAAATGTTAACTTTTCGTTTGTTATTTTTAAAAGAATATTTCAGAATCCGAATTGTTTTGTTTTTTCATCTATCGGAATGTTCTAATATTTGCTAGAATGATAGAGTCTTAATATATATAGTGGGGGAAGAAAAGTGAAAGTATTCTTAGATTTAGGTTGGTTTTTTAAACAAAGAAGGAAGCAGTATCTTATCGGGATTCTCATGTTATTATTTGTTGCATTTCTACAGCTGTTGCCACCGAAAATAATAGGGTATGTAGTAGATGAAATCAGTCAAACTACGCTAACAATGGAGTTTTTGGTGAAATGGTTAGGTATTTTAGGTTTGGCGTCCATAGGAATGTACATTTTGCGTTACTATTGGCGAATTATGATTTTTGGATCTTCGATTATTTTAGCAAGGCAGCTTAGAGAAAATTTATTTCGTCACTTTACAAAAATGTCTCCGTCTTTTTATCAGAAAAAACGAGTTGGGGATTTAATGGCACATGCCACAAATGACTTATCTGCTGTACAACAAACGGCGGGTGCAGGAGTACTTACACTTGTAGATTCTCTAGCAACTGGTGGGTTTGTTATTGCAGCAATGGCGATTACGATTAACTGGAAGCTAACATTAATAGCTTTATTACCTCTTCCGTTAATGGCCATTTTAACTAGCTATTACGGAAAACTATTGCATCAACGGTTTAGATATGCTCAAGAAGCTTTTTCCAATTTAAATGATAAGTCTCAAGAGAGCATTTCTGGAGTAAAAGTCATTAAGACGTTTGGTCAGGAAAAAGAGGATACAGAGGATTTTGTTCGATTATCAGAAGAAGTAGTTAATAAAAATATTCGAGTGGCAAAAGTGGATGCATTGTTTGATCCGACGATTTCATTAGTTGTTGGAATGTGCTTCTTCTTGTCAATCGTATTTGGTACCCGTTATATACTTGCTGGTGAAATGTCGATCGGGGATTTATTTGCTTTTACGTCTTATCTAGGCTTACTCGTATGGCCAATGCTAGCGTTTGGATGGCTATTCAATATCGTGGAACGTGGACGCGCTTCTTATGATCGTATCAAAAATCTAATGGACGAAAAGATTGAAATTGATGATACTCCAGATGCAGTGGATATAAAGCCAGAAGGAGATATTCATTTCCAAATAGAAGACTTCAAGTTTCCAGGAGACGAACGCACCGCATTACATAATGTAGATTTTACGCTTAAACGAGGAGAAACACTTGGGATTGTTGGCAAAACAGGAGCAGGGAAAACGGCGATATTAAAACTCCTAATGCGTGAGTTTGAAGGGTATACTGGAAAGATTTTGTACGGAGATCTTGCAATTGACAAATATAAAAAACGCAGCCTACGTGAAGCCATTGGTTACGTACCACAGGATCATTTCTTGTTCTCTACTACAGTTGCAGGTAATATAGCATTTGCCAATGCAGGTGCTAGTATGAAAGAAGTGGAGGAAGCAGCTAGATTAGCATATATACATGAGGATATCTTACAGTTTACAAGTGGCTATAATACAGTCGTTGGCGAACGTGGAGTATCATTATCCGGTGGACAAAAACAACGTATATCTATTGCGCGTGCACTAATGATGGAACCTGAGTTACTCATTTTAGATGATTCATTATCAGCAGTAGATGCAAAAACTGAGGAAGCAATTTTAGAAGCACTCAAAGCTAAACGTAGCGATGAAACTACTATTATAACTTCACATCGCTTAAGTGCGATTCAACACGCACATCAAATTATAGTGATGAATGATGGTACAATTATAGAAAAAGGATCACATAAAGAGTTAATGGAACTTCAAGGAATGTACTATGAGATGTATCAGCTACAGCAGTTAGAGACATTAGTGGAACAGGGAGGTGAAGCATAATGGATGACAAACAACCGCAGCTGACAGGAAAAGATCAGTGGATCGTTTTCAAACGTTTGCTCAGCTACTTGAAGCCTCATAAAAAAATAATTACCATTGCTTTACTTTTATTAATACTTACAGTGACTGGTGATATTCTTGGACCATATTTGATCAAAACATATATGGATGATTTTTTAACACCTAGATATTTTCCAACTGGACCACTTGTTGGCCTTGCATTAGGCTATATATTTATCCAAGTAGGGAATGTGATTGTCAGCTATTTTCAGTTACTTACCTTCCAAAAACTAGCGCTGAAAATTATTCAACAAATGCGCATTGATGTATTTTCAAAAGTACACAAACTAGGCATGCGTTATTTTGATAAAACTCCAGCAGGGAGTATTGTATCTCGTGTAACGAATGATACAGAAGCAATCAAGGATATGTTTGTTAGTGTGTTAGTGGGATTTGTACAAAGCGGCTTTTTAGTAATAGGTGTTTATATCGCCATGTTTATCCTAAATGTGAAACTGGCGCTATTTACAATAATTCTATTACCAATCTTAGCGATCATTATTCTAACTTACCGGAAATATAGTTCAGTAGTTTACCAGGATCTTAGAGAACGATTGAGTCAGTTAAATGCAAAACTAGCAGAGTCTTTGCAAGGAATGACAATGATTCAAGCCTTTAGACAAGAAGATCGCCTGCAAGATGAATTTAATGAGATCAATGATTCACATTGGAATGCAGGAAAACGGAATATCAAATTAGACAGCTTATTACTCCGACCTGCCATAGATATGGTCTATGCTTTAGCAATTATTATGGTTCTTAGTTATTTCGGTGTAACTTCCATGAATAATATAGTAGAAGTTGGTGTGATCTATGCATTTGTCACCTATATCGATCGTTTCTTTGAACCGATCAATCAAGTAATGCAGCGACTATCTATTTTCCAACAAGCAATTGTTGCAGCCTCGAGGGTTTTCAAATTATTAGATGAGAAAGACCTAACGCCAAATCAACAAAACGTTGAGACAGCAAGAATAGAACAAGGCAAAATTGAGTTCCAGAATATCACTTTCTCCTATGATGGGAAAACAGATGTGCTTAAAAATATTTCCTTTACAGCTGAACCAGGTCAAACTGTCGCTCTAGTGGGACATACGGGTAGTGGTAAAAGTTCAATTATTAATTTGCTTATGCGTTTTTATGAATTTGAACAAGGAGATATTATAATAGACGGTCATTCTGTGAAAGACTTTAAATCAGAGGAGATGCGTGAAAAAGTTGGTCTTGTACTACAGGATCCTTTCTTGTTTTATGGAGATATCGAAAGTAATATTCGTCTTCATGCAAAAGATATGACGGACACCGAAGTAAGAGAAGCAGCAGAATTTGTACAGGCAAATAATTTTATCGAAAAACTTCCAAACGCATATAAACAAAAAGTGACGGAAAGAGGTTCAACTTTTTCGAGTGGCCAAAGACAGCTTGTAGCATTTGCTCGAACTATTGCTACCAATCCAAAGATTCTAGTGTTGGATGAAGCTACTGCGAATATTGATACTGAAACGGAAGTTGCTATTCAAAGTAGTTTAGAGAAAATGAGGAAAGGGCGTACGACTATAGCAATTGCCCATCGACTGAGTACTATTCAAGATGCCGAACTAATTCTTGTGCTGCATCATGGTGAAATAGTAGAACGTGGAACTCACCAAGAGCTACTAAATCAAAGAGGTTTATATCATAAGATGTACCTATTACAGAACAATGTAGTAGAAGATATCGCTTAATTATTATACGAAAATAAACCAGCTAGAGTTAACACTCTTGGCTGGTTTATTACTTTAATGAATAGAATAGCTTTTAAACAATGCTATAAGTTTTGTTATGGTAAATCCTTATGCATGTAGTCATTTTTCTGTTGTGCTACAATAATAGTGGAAAAAGAAAGGTCGTCATTTGTATGTATTCGAGAAATGAAGTAGTAAAAATGGTTATAGGACAAGGGCAAAACGTACTAACATGCGCAAAAGAGTTAGAACAAATTACGAAGAAAACTGGGAAAAAACGTTCAGATTTATTTGAAAGATATTGTGCAAACCAACATTCTTTCAATGTACATACATATATGAATCCTTCAATTGAAAACTTAATGGAGGTTCAATTTTTTCAAAGAAAAGTTGCTTTATTTGGAGCAGTATTTGTAGGTACGCGTACAAACTATGAGGCTGTGGTTGATGTACAACAAGCAAGATCTACGTATGAAGATTTAGTGTCAGCACTTCATGAAATGACAAATACACTGATGCTTTTGGAAACGCCAAGTGAAAAATAATCTATAATTTGTGCTAATTCACCTAAGAGGGTGAATTTTTATATATTTCAAGATCACTGCATTCAATGAGGTTATAAAAAGCTAATTGATTGTAATGCTATTTCATCTATGAAAGGATAGAGATAGCACAATTTTGAAGGGAGACGTTTCTAATGAAGGTTGTAGTAATTGGAGCGAACGGACAAATTGGACGATATGTAGTTAACGAGTTACAAAAGAGTAACACTCACTTGGTTACCGCAGTGGTACGAAAAGAGGAGCAAGCAGAAAAGCTAGCCGGTAACAATATCCATGCAGTCGTTGCAGACTTAGAGGGTCCTGTTGAAGATCTTGCAAAAGCATTTATGGGAGCAGATGCCATCATCTTTATTGCTGGTTCGGGTGGTCATACGGGGGCAGATAAAACATTATTAATCGATTTAGATGGTGCGGTAAAAACAATGGAAGTTGCTAAACAAGTAGGAGTAGACCGTTATATAATGGTCAGTGCATACGATGCTGATAAACGACAAAATTGGAACGAAGGAATGCGTCCTTATTATGTAGCAAAACACTACGCCGATCGAATGCTGGAAGCAAGCGGTCTAAATTACTCAATAGTGCGACCTGGTGGCCTCGTGAACGAACCGGCTATTGGAAAAATTACTGCAGGAGCAGGTGCGAAGCCAAGTACCATTACCCGTGAAGACGTAGCGCATACACTTATTGCGACACTGGAGAATAAAAGAACGTATCATCGGGCTTTTAATGTAGTAAACGGGGACTATTCAATTGAAACAGCGTTAAATAATCTTAGCTAAAATATGGTAGCCTCTTGATATTTTAATCGGGAGGCTTTTTTAGATTTTGTATTATTTACTTTTACTGTCTTTCATAAAGGTTGAATATTTGCTAAACTTAAAAAGTCTTATATATAATTTGAAACAGCATATAATATTTAATGAATTTGCTTCAATATTGAAGAAAGGAAGGTTAACTTCAAAAGAGTCAAAAAGCTGTCACAAGCAATTATGAGGTCAAAGAGGAGGAAATTTGATACGATAGGTACAGTAAATCGGAAAGGTTGACTGCCGTGAGTACAGATATAAACCTTCTATTGGCATTTGGTGCAGGGTTTTTAAGTTTCATATCACCTTGTACCCTACCATTGTATCCTGCATTCTTATCCTACATTACAGGAATGTCCTTAGAAGAAATAAAAACAGACAAGAAATTAATGCAAAAAAGAGGGATGTTACATACACTATTCTTCTTACTAGGTTTTTCTATCATTTTTGTTGCTATAGGTTTTGCAACATCACTGGTAGGCACATTTTTCATCCAGTATGATGATTTACTTCGTCAGGTTGGAGCAATATTCATTGTCATATTCGGTTTAATCATTGTAGGTGTCTTTAAACCAGAGTTTTTAATGAAAGAAAAAAAAGTCCAATTTAAAAATCGTCCAGCTGGTTATATAGGAACAATTCTAATCGGAATGGCATTTGCTGCAGGGTGGACACCGTGTACAGGACCAATTCTAGCAGCCGTTATCGTAATGGCAGGATCAAATCCAGATGCTGGAATATGGTATATGCTTGCTTATGTATTTGGATTTGCTATTCCATTTTTCATATTGTCATTCTTTGTCACACGCCTTAACTGGATACGTAAAAATAGTAATTTAATCGTTAAAGTGGGCGGTTATATTATGATAGCACTTGGTTTGATTTTATTCTTTGACGGTTTAACGTATATTATTCGAATATTAAGTCCGTTTTTCGGGAACTTTACTGGATTTTAATGAGAGGGGAATCATGCATTGCCAACAGTATTAGTAGTAGATGATGCCGTATTTATGAGAACGACGATTAAGAGAATGCTAGAAAATCATCAATTTGAAGTTGTTGGCGAAGCAACTAATGGACATGAGGCTGTAGAACTATATAAGAAACTTAAGCCAGATGTCGTAACGATGGATATTACTATGCCTGGTATGAACGGAATAGAGGCTGTAAAAGAAATTATTACAGAATTTCCAGATGCTAAAATAGTTATGGTAACCGCATTAGGCCAACAAAAGTTAATCGTAGATGCTCTGGAGTTTGGAGCAAAAGATTTTATCACAAAACCTTTCGATCCAGACCAAATTGTGAATGTGTTACATAATGTTACTTCTGATATGTAAGGAATTGAAAGAAATAAAAGATATGGGGAATTACAAATGTTAGATAAAATATCTCCAAATATGATGTTGATTGCTTCTACAGTGGTAGCAATCGGCATGGGAATACTCGTTACTACCGTTCGTGCCAAATCTGCTAAGCAACCAGCAAGCGTGAAAAAGATATTATTGCCACCAATGTTCATGTCCACTGGTGCATTAATGTTCGTGTTTCCTTATTTTCGTGTTACCTTAATGGAGTTTATAGAAGCAATTGGTGCTGGATTACTATTCTCCCTTTTTCTTATTTGGACTTCTAAATTTGAACGTAGAGACGGAGAAATTTATTTAAAGCAATCGAAGGCATTTATATTCATCTTAATCGGATTGTTAATCGTCCGTATTATAAGTAAAATTTTACTGAGTGCAACTATTGAAATTGGAGCATTAAGTGGAATGTTTTGGATTTTAGCTTTTGGTATGATCGTTCCTTGGCGAATTGCAATGTACGTACAGTTTAAAAAAATACAAAATCAATACGAAAAAGTGAGCATCCTATAGTTTAGGGATACTCACTTTTTTCCTTGTTTTATGGACTTTTTTTGTCCACTGACAGTTCGAAATACTTGTTATAAGGTGTTACGTCAATTTCCATCTCACCGAGTTTTTTTCGTAAAAACTTATGATCTCTCTTTGGAGTTGCAATGATGTATCCACGTATTAATAACTCCTGGGTAATAGATGTTGCTTTTTCCTCGAGTGCTAACTGTCCAATTTTTCCTGCTATTTTTTGTTTCGCAACAGGTCTGAATAGATCAGGAACTGGTGTAACCAATTCATTGAGCAGGTGCTTTTGCTCATCATTCCAAAGGTGGATTGTTTGATCCACATAGTACTCTTCCCAATCTAAATCTGATTTCCCGTCTTGTTTGGGTAATGACTTCCCAAATTTGCGGAACATAAAGTAACCGCCAATTCCCATAAGTATTATTAATGCTACAACCCAAAAAAGAATAAACCATAAAAACCAACCTTCTAGCAAACTATTCACCTCATTCTTCTCTTATATGTAAGTATAAGTTGTTCCGCAAAATATTTCATCCTCCATGTATCCTTTCTTATAAAAAACTTCTATCTAGTAATTGAAAGGAGGGACACACATGGCAAACCTAGAGTACAAACATGCAGTTCTAAAACTCATTTTTGAAGGAGGAGTAAACGAAGAAGGTAAGATGATTCTAAAGTCAAAGTCTTATCGTAATGTACGAGCAAATGTAACAGCAGATCAACTTGATACTGTCGCTTTAACACTTAGTTCATTTTCCGAGAGACCGTACATCGGAGCTGAGAAAGTAGAAACTATGCAATTAATCTAATAATGAGAGAGGAGATCGGAGAAAATGAGTAAAACACTACAACTACAGTTTGAAACAGCTCGTGGAAAGAATGTCACCATATCAGTAGATGAACCGAGAGGTAATCTTACAGAAACAGAAATGCAAACTGGAATGCAAACAATTATTGCAAGTGATGCTTTTCAATCAGATGGTTCCCCTTTGGCTGTTATTAAAAGTGCCAAGATAGTGGACCGAACAGTTACAGAAATTATTTAACTTCTGAAGACTCTCCCGAAACGGAGAGTCTTTTTAAAACAACTAAAATGGATGGATGTGAATAATATGGAGCAGTGGCTAAGTATAATACAAGATGTTGGCTTTCCCATCTTTGTATCATTTTATCTGATGCACAGAGTGGAAACAAAACTAGAAGAAATTAAAAACGTACTGTTATCGTTAAATTAGTGCATTTATTCACAGAAATGTTGGAATAAATAAGACAATGTAGTTGAAGGTATAAAATTGTTTCGTTAAGATGAGGGTAT
>Ga0209013_10002443_pt1 | contig 16856 bp, 17 predicted proteins | sample Cruoilmetagenom2_FD_187291 | JGI IMG/M metagenome (GOLD analysis project Ga0209013, IMG submission 187291) | Oil polluted marine microbial communities from Coal Oil Point, Santa Barbara, California, USA - Sample 2 (SPAdes) (version 2) | ecosystem: Environmental > Aquatic > Marine > Oil seeps ...
TGGGTTCACCCACAAAGGTGATCACGCTGCGGTTATGATCAGGGTCGGTATGCATATCGAGGACATAAGCGCCAGATACAGCCGAGATGGTCCCCTTGATATCATCCAGCACATCCTGTCGACGACCTTCAGAAAAATTCGGCACACATTCAACTAGAGCGTTTGACATAACTATCCTTCCAGATTCTAGGTTTTCATGTGGTTACATTATAACTCTCTGCTCTGGAATTATCTTTAATGAAAAGATGGGAAATTATTGAAGCAGTTGGTAAAATCCAGACGTGGAAATCCAAATTATCAAAGACCGATCTGCTCTGGAAAAATATTTCCGCCAGGATCTCCCTCTCCATCTCTACAGCTTGGGAGACCTGGACGATTTTTACTGGCCCAGGATAATCTGTTACGGGATTCAGACCGAACTGGGGCTGAAAAATATCACTCCATTATACCGAGGGGATAATTTGCCTGTCCTACTGGCATTTGGAGAGCTAGATCAGGATTACCTCCGACAACTGCAGTCTCTGCTGCCAAATCGAATTTACGCCCACTTAAGCCCGGGTTTGATAAAACATTTTTCTGATTACTATCAGGTCTCGGAACACGGGGATCATTACAAAATGGCTCTCGTCAATTCCGATCCTATACTTCGGGCCAGCACCGATAACACGTTTCAGTTAGTTGAAACTGACCTACCCGAAGTCAATGAACTCTATAAGGAAAGCTACGCGGATAACGCCTTTGACCCTCGTATGCTGGAGTCCGGGCAGTATATTGGCATCCGCCACCTTGGTCAGCTAGTGAGTATTGCCGGAATCCATACATATTCCGCCACTTACAGAGTGGCCGCCCTGGGGAATATTACAACTCATCCAAAGAACCGCGGCCAGGGGTACGGGAGGGCAGTAACGGCCCGTTTATGCCAGCTCCTGGAGGGTAAAGTTGATTTCATCGGGCTGCATGTTAAATGTGATAACCAACCCGCTCTTTCCCTCTACCGGTCCCTTGGATTTCGTATATCTAGCGTTTATAGTGAATTTTCACTTCAAAAAGGGCTTAAATAGGCATTTTTCCCTCTAAAATTGGCAAAATATAGAACTTTTTAAGGTTTAGGGGTTACAATAATAGAAGAAGAACGATCATCCACTTCCTCGATAAAAAAAATTCTGATATAGGAACTCGGAGCAGATTCACTGCGGATTACCCTGAGGTTTCACCACCTCGTCACAAAAATCTGTTGGGCGGTTTTTAGGAAGTAGCGAACAAAGGAGATATTATGGCTTACGCACATACAAATGGAAAAGGTGTCACATACTACCTGCACGGACGAACCCGTGTACTGAAAAGTGGAAAAGAATCAACCCTGTACTTCTTCGCAAAGGAAGTTAAAGAAGGCTCGCTGGATGCAGTTCCAGCCGCGTATGTTGTATCTGAAACCAAAAACGGTCTGCCCGTTCTGAAGAAAAAATAATAATTTAAACACTCTGTAATACAAAACCTTGTCAGCATTCTGCGAAGAAAGCAGCCGCCCAACAACGGTGATCAGTTCTTTCCCGCCGATGACAAAGCTGACAAGGTTTTTTCTTTAAATTCTCCCGTTTATTATTCACCCACTGTAAGATAGATCTTGATCTGTTCAAATGTAGCCGGGCCGATGCCGGGCACTTTCTGGATTTCTTCAATTCTTGTAAAAATCTGATCATCCCTGTAGTTGATGATCTTTTCAGCTGTTACTGGACCTATTCCAGGCAAACCGATCAACGCTTCTAGAGAAGCCTGGTTAATATTAACCAGGGAGATCATCTTTCCACTCTCTGATATTCCTACTGCTCTCCCCACTAACTCTGCGGAATTTTCCAGAGAAGGATTCCGGGCGGGGATGTATATATGACTCCCATCTTCAAGCTCCGCGGCCAGGTTTACAGATCCGGGACTGGCATTTTCCGCCAATCCACCGGCTGCTTCCACAACATCAACCACTCGGCTCTGGATTGGAAGGGTGTAAACACCGGGTGACACCACAGCCCCATCGATATTGATCACAACCGGATGGGGAGTAGGAGCTGGTCGAAGCAAGATTGCTCTGCCAGGTTTTGGCTTTGAAACCAGCAGGATCAATCCGGCACTTAACAAGCCGAATAGAACTCCGATAAAGAGATCCTTAATTTTAGAAATCATACTATTTGGTTAAACCTTGTTATTCCCCCTCGGCCAAACTTAGTCCGAGACGCTGCTCCTTGGGATCCAGGTGAATGATCTCAACTGAGATCTTCTGGTTTTCCTCTAATACATCCCAAGGTGACACATCTTCCCCATTCTCCCCCAGCTCCGAAACATGGATCAAACCATCCACCCCTTCTTCCAATCGTACAAAAGCCCCATAAGAAACGATATTCTTAACCACCGCTTCAATAATCTGGCCTGTGTGGTAGCGTTCTGTAATTGTCTCCCATGGATTGGGACACATCTTTTTCAAACTTAGCGCAACCTTGTTTTCTACGCGGTCGATATTCAGGATATAGACATCCATGCAATCACCAACGGAAACCACATCGGAAGGATGATCAACCCTGCCCCAGGACAGTTCGGAGATATGAACCAACCCTTCCATGCCACCCAAATCAACAAAAGCACCAAAATCAGTCAGGGTCGTGATCACGCCGGGGATGCAGGTACCCTCTATCAACTCATCAAGTAGTTTGATCCGGGTGCCTGCTTTAGCCTGGGCAGCTCTCTCAGAAAGCACAACCCGGCAGCGATCTCGGTCATATTCTATGACTTTAAGCTCTACAGTTTGCTGAAGGTATTCTTTCTTTTTATTACCAGCCAATAGGTGGGAACAGGGCACAAATCCATTGATCTTTTCCCCCTGAACAAGAAGTCCCCCCTGATTGCAACCAACCACTTTCAAACGGACAATTTCATCCATTTGATATATCCGGTCAACATAATCCCAATCATTTTCTGGTTGGTTTAATGAGATCAAGGAAGGGATTAATCCAAGCTGATCTGCATCATCAACTTGACCCGCTCCTAAACCCAAGTTCTCTTCCCCCTCAGACAAGGCTGCTTTCCACCAAGAATCACCCAAATCAGGGGGCTCTTCCGGAATGTTACGTAGCTGATCCTCATGAACCATTAATGTACCTTTTCAATAATAAGGCGAGCACAAATGATTGTAACATTTTTTAGGCACTTTCTGAAGAATCTTTCACGTTTTCCCGGGCCTGTTTTTCCATCTCCAGGATGGTTTTAGCAACAACCTCAATAGCGATCTTTTGTTTTCGGTACAGGTTCGCCTCTGACATAGCCAGGCGCTTGGCAACATCCCGGACTTTCTGTCCTTTAAGGAACTTCATCTCCAGAATATTGTATAAAACCCAGTCCAGAGTGAATCTTCTGGTCCCTTCCGGCTTGATCTTCTCAATTGCTTCTTTCAAAATTGCCCGGACCGCCTTGACGGAAACGCCGTCGTGTTCGTCCATCGAATTTTGTACGATTTCCAGCTGCAAAAGCGGGCTTTCCGACAGATCAGGTCCTCCCCAATAATCCGACAAAGCACCCTTGACCCACTCTGTCAAAGTGCCCTCATCAAGCGAAATTTCTCCAGTGGCTGCCGTTAACACGCTGGTCCCATCATAACGAGCTGCAGCTCGCAGACGCTGAATGCGGTTCATCTGCGGGGTCAGGTCCTCGATTGAGCTAAAGACCTGCTGCTGGAAATTTCTATCCGCCAGAGCCTGTTGGACACGTTGGATCAAGATCTGGAAGGCCTCCCGCTGATCGCCATCAAGGAGTTCTTCCGGAGCCTCTACCCCAACCAAACCAAGCAGTTCTTCTGGTTTCCGAGCGTTGATTATTGGGATAACCCAGAAATTCCCCCATAAGAAAATACTAAAGTTACCAATCTGGTCATGCTTGGAGGAGACATCCGTAATCCGCTCCGAAAGTTCTTCCTCATCGAAATCTACTTGTCCTCCAACACTCACCAAGAAATCCATCCCGATCGGATCCAGTGCTGCAGCAAATGCTTTTGTTACCTGCAGGCGATCACACATGGCTGCCAGGACCGATTCCAAGAATTGGCTCAGGTCATCCAATGTAAAAAGCCGTTCCTCTAGATTTTGTAGCAGAGCTAGATTTTTTTTGCCTTCCCCAAACAGGAACCAACGTTCCCAGATGGGGGAAAACATGGTGATGAAATACTGCATTAATAAAAATGTGCCTGCCATAACTACCGGTGCAAAAACCGAAAGCGGTTCCCCAGCCCGACGGACCAAAGTAGTAAGGGCTAACACAGTGCTAGCTGTAACCGGACCCCTCATAACCCATTTGATCAATCGTCGTTTGATAACCCGGTCTGGCCATGAAACGCCAAAAAAGGCCACTGCATACGCCATGATGATGATCAATCCCGAAACCAGAATATTGCTGACAACTGCGGTGAACCAGAAGACATACGAGTGCTGTGAAGCAAAAGTTGAGCCAAAAAGCAGATAAGGGAATGATCCCAGGGCAGGCGCCAGAGCTCCTCCGATCAGGTAACCAATCCTCCTACGTCCAGAAGTGGTGACAGTTCGGTGGTAAGCCCGCTGGAAATTGACCCAAGCCCAGATCATACTCAATATATAAAAAGCAGAGAATACCCAGGTCAGATTGGTCCGGGCCAGATGCGGCGCAACTACGCCTTCTGTAACCAGGGGACCAACCAGGATATAAAATGGAACCAAAATCAGGAACACAAATGAGATCAGGAAAGTAACTTTGACCAACTTGGTCCTGCGCCCCCGAGAAGGACGACCGGTGGTGGCCAGGATCGCGTCTGATAAATGTACATATGCGGCTGGCAGCATGATGATCCCTAACCATTGGATTTGATACCAGATTTCTATCCAGGTGGGAGAGCTGACTACCCCCGCCACTGACTCTCCCACAAATACCACAACTACGCAACCCATGATAAAAGCGAACGACCGGGCTACTTTGTCTTTTAGGTTAAAAGATAAAGCGTAAAGGAGAAGAGAAAATGCGGTTATGGAAATACCAGCTGCTAGGAGCTGATTGATGGTTTGAAGAATGGATAATAAGTTCATATGTAAGAGGAAAAGAAAATCGCGATTTCCTGGTCCCTGTAATATTGATCGTTATAACCCGAGAATTCAAAACCAAGATTGTAGGCGAATTGAATAGCAGGATAATTCTTAGGCTGCATTTCAAGCGTCAGCCGATGAAAGCCTTTTCTTCCGCACCAATCTTGGGCTGCCAATACCAGAGCGCTGCCAATACCATTCCGTCTATGCACTCGGTCAACTGCCAGGTCTTTCACCCAGGCGCTCGCAGGTGCCAATCCCATTTGAACACTGATATACCCTCTAACTTGCTCACCTGCTTCGGCCAAAAGGAGTACATCCCGGGTTGTCCAATCATCCACTAGTTTTTGGGCGATACGGGGATAATTAACATGGACCTCCCGTGGCAGACGCACTTCCCGGAACGAAACCTGGGTTTGGATCTCCGTCAGATCCATGGTCATTTGCCAGACATGCCCCGTAGCGTAATTATGGTCCAGGGCAATCATCTTGGAAATATCAGTTGATATTGCTGGGCGGATATTTATCTTAGTCATATAGGTTTCCCGGCCTACTCGTCCATCATTTCTACATATAGATCAACCGCACAGGGTTCATTTGGTTCACCCATATTATCTATTACAACCAAGCGCAGAGAATAATTTCCTGGATCCAGCTGGGTCGTATCCCAGAAACCTAACATTTCATCACTTTTGGGAACATCTCCAGCCTGGATCGTCAGCCATGTACCGGAGGTGGGTGATGAGATCTCGAATTTATAAAAACCGAAATCTGGGATATTTACAGTACCTTCGATCTCAATGATTCCGCTCACCGTGGTGTTGTTTTCTGGATATGTGATCATCAATACTTCAGGCACACATCCTGCTTGGACAATTGCTGTTCCAGGCAAAGGGGTTTCCTGAACTGCCGGAACGGCGGTTTCATCCACGGGAGATATAGTTGTGGTCGGTGAGGCCAACAAATCCAAGGTCGCCGTTGGTAAGGGATTGGCATTGGGCATAGAAGGAATAATAAAAGAGACCAATCCAAACTCTGCAGTTCCTAGGAATAGCAGAACAACCAGAAGCGCAGCGGAGCGATTCAAACGCAATTGGGCGCTCTCCTTTTCCAATCCGAAAGCCGCTGCTCGCAGCTCTTCCCAGGCTATGAAAAACTTCCTGATATGCCAGACAGTGAATCCACCAATGATTATATAGATCAGGTATTCAAAATCTTTGAGGTACCGTAATAAATCGTTCATTGAAATTTGGTGTTTACATAAGGGAGATCCGATTCTCCCCCGTTACAGTTCATCATCATGTTCTAAAGGGAATTTATAATACTCGCAGAACACCCCGGATCAAGTTCATCATCTTGGGGGCCAGGATCATACCCGTTTCGATCACCTCTTCATGGGTAGTTTCCGCTTCCCCATGCAGATTGGAACTGTTGGTAATACCAGAAATCCCCAAAACACGTTGGCCGCCATGATTGGCCACGATAACCTCTGGCACAGTGGACATTCCTACCGCATCCACTCCCGCACCGGCCAAAAAGCGCAGGTCAGCAGGAGTTTCAAAAGTAGGACCGGACAGACAGACATATATACCTTCATAGAGGGTAAGTCCCTGTTCTTTAGCAACCCCTCGTGTAATTTCAATTAATTCTCTATCATAGGGTTGGCTCATATCCGGAAAACGAGTTCCGAACTCATCCAGATTAGGCCCCCGAAGAGGGTTAACACCTGCCATACCCAGGAAATTTAAATGATCCGTAATCAGCATAGGATTCCCGGGAACAAAATCTTGGTTTACCCCGCCTGCCGCATTGGTAACGATTAATGTTTTAATACCCAAACGCTGCATAACCCGGATTGGCAGAGTCACCTGGCTCATTTCATAACCTTCGTAGTAATGGATCCGGCCATTCATCACCAGCACAACCTGACCTTCCAGGTTTCCGATCACCAGCTCTCCGGCATGACCTTCCACAGTAGAAATAGGCCAACCAGTAAGATCATGGTAAGGGATGATAATGGGATCCTCAATAGACTCTGATAATGGGCCTAAACCGGAGCCCAATATCAGGCCGATTTCCGGTTGAACAGATATCCTAGAACGAATTTCATCCGCTATGCGGTCCATATCCTCGATTGTATATTTTGTTTTCATCGATGCTTATTTCCTTGAATAAACTATAAAGAAAGAACGTGTTTATTATAACATCTGGGAGTTGGCGCCATTTTGATAACTGTTTTCTTCCTTCAGGCAGTAATCTCCTTAAATCCCTCTATCACATCTTCGATGTCCTTGTCTGTAATCCACAAATGAGTAACCAATCTGATCTGCCGTTCTCCCTCGATCCCGCCCAGGATCCCTTTTTCCTTTAATTTGGCTTTCATCTGAACCGCGTCAAGTGAAAGCTCAGGATCTAAATTCAAATAAACCATATTAGAGGGTGGAATTTCGTCCATCAAACTTATCCCCTTCACTTCTTTCAGTCCATCGGCAAGCACAAGTGCCCGTCTTTGGTCTTCTTTCAAAAGAGGAATGTTTTTCTTCAGGGCAAATAATCCAGCCGCCGCTACCAAGCCAGCCTGGCGCATACCTCCACCCAGCATCTTGCGAATCCTTCTGGCTCGGTTGATAAATTCTGCATCACCACATAAGATCGATCCCACCGGCGCGCCCAAGCCTTTGCTAAGGCAGAACATGATCGAATCCACCGGCTCAACCAATTGTGCTGGATCAACATCCAGGGCAGCCGCTGCGTTAAATATCCTCGCTCCATCCAGGTGTAGTTTCAGCTTATGATCACTGGCAATCTCCCCCACAGCCTTGGTGTATTCCACTGTCAGAGCGACACCACCGCACATATTTTGAGTACTTTCCAGGCAAATTAATTGGGTTCTTGGATGATGAATATCATCAAAGCGGATAGCCCTCTTGATATCTTCTAACTTAAGGGTCCCATCTTTCTGGTTGGGAATAGTATGAGAATGGATCCCTCCCAATGCTGCCACACCACCGGCTTCATTTAAGAAGATGTGCGCCTTATTTCCTAATATGATCTCACTACCTCGCTCGCAGTGAGTCAGAACAGCGGCCAGGTTTCCCATCGTTCCAGAGGGAATAAAAAGAGCTGCTTCCTTCCCCAACAACCTGGCTGATTCAACTTCAAGCTGGTTAACTGTGGGATCTTCTCCGTAAACATCATCCCCCACTTCGGCTTTGGCGATCACTTCCCGCATTTCTGGTGACGGCAATGTAACTGTATCAGAACGAAGGTCGATCATAATTCTAGACTCCTGGTAATTTTTCCCTTAATTGATTCAATATCCCTTCCAAGTCCAGTGCCAGGGGGGCTTCAAAATGATGTTTACCCTCTTCTCCCGGAATCAATATGGACAACCGGAAAGCGTGCAAAAATTGACGTTCAACTGGAATTGAGGGGGTTTTCCTGCCGTAAACTGTATCGCCCACTACCGGACAACCCAGATAATTTAGGTGAACCCGGATCTGATGAGTGCGCCCGGTCATAATCTTGACTCGTAAATATGTATGTTTGGGAAATTCCCCCAGTGTGAAATACTCACTGATTGCTTCCTTGCCGTCCCTTTCCAGGACTGGGGCCATACGCTGGCGGTATTTTGGATCACGGCCAATAGCCACTTCTACCCGGCCGTTGGGCGTAGGCGGGCGCCCATCCACCAAGGCCAGGTACTCTTTATCGACTTGCCGATCACGGAATTGGTCCTGTAAGAATTGGTGGGCCCGATCATTTTTGGCTAATAAAATCACGCCTGAAGTATCCTGATCCAGTCGGTGCACCAATCCAGGGCGCTTAACTCCCCCAACCCCTTCAATTTCCGGCGCATAACCCAGCACAGCCTGCACCAAGGTACCGGTAGGATGTCCCAGGGCCGGATGGACAACCATGCCAGCCGGTTTGTTGACAGCGATCAGATCATCATTTTCGAAAATGATGTCCAGGGGAATATCTTCTCCCTGCAGTGTTGTATCCTCCGCCTCAGGAATGACGACTTCGATCTCCGTTCCCGGACTGACCCGCTCAGCTTTTTTATATACGGGGACTCCATCAATTGAAACTCCCCCCGCGGTAATTATCTTTTGGATATAGGAACGGGAATGACCTTCCAGTTCATTGGCCAAAAATTTATCGAGCCGGATTTCTTCATCAGATTGGTTCTGCAGAATCATCGATTCCTGATTCATCTTTTGACCTTCTCTCCTCAATCCACATCCCTATCAACAAAACCACCACCCCCATGGTGATGCAGGAATCGGCTACATTAAAAACAGGAAATCTTCCCACAGAGATAAAATCTGTCACATAACCTCGATAAAGGCGATCGATCAGATTACCTGCCGCGCCAGCCATCTGCAGGGTTAAAGCAAGACGAAAGAAGAAGTCATCTTCCGGGATCATAGGAAAATAGATCGCGATCAGAATGATGATCACAAAGGCCAAAACGACAAAAACGCCGTTCATGCCCTGGAAAATGCCAAACGCCGCCCCGGTATTGTGCCAATTGACCAGTCTGGCATAGGGGGCCAGCCATTCCCACGGCATCCATAATTCATTTAATGACAGGTTATTCCTGATCCAGGTTTTCGTCACCTGGTCCAGAGCAACCAATAAAATAGCAATAGGTAGTAAAAAAGCATAGGCTTTGAGATATTTTTTCAATCGTTCCTCCACGAAATGTTAACTATCCCATTTTACCGTACAAATCGTGCAGAACTCGATCCCGGCTGAAAAATTAACTCTTTTCCTGCTGGAATTTGGATAATCAAGTTAATGAATAGGCAGATAATCCATTGAGAAAGGGTCAAAATACATGCTATAATTTTCGAGAGAATTTAAGAGATGAACCAACCAGTGCTTGTCCTCAACGGCAATTACGCACCGATTAACGTCTGCTCCACACGCCGGGCGATGTGCCTGATACTGGTTGGTAAAGCCAATATGATCATGGACGGCCGCGGTGTGGTGCGAACAGTGACCAGAACCTACCCAAAACCATCCATAATCCGCCTCCATTCCGTCATCAAGCGGCCCCGACCCAGCGTAAAACTCACCAAACAGGAAATTTTCCGGCGAGATCAGTTTAAATGTCAGTATTGTGGGCAAGGTTCCCGGGAATTAACAGTTGATCATATCCTGCCCCAGCACCTGGGCGGTGAATCCACCTGGACTAACCTGGTAACCGCCTGCGCTGTCTGCAATCATAAAAAGGGCGGCCTGACGTTGAAACAGTCCGGCTTAAAACTGCGCAAAAGACCTGAACAGCCACCGGAATCCGCCGTCTATCTATTCAAGAAATACATCAATATATATCAGGATTGGGAGCCCTATGTTGAGGGCTGGTAAGGCCTTACTCCCCCTCTAACTCGATCTCCATAAAATCTTCCGCCAGGAAAACCTTCCCAGGGAAGGTTTTTTTTGCGTCGCCAAGTGTTGATTCCGGACTAATCATCTCTTCGGGAGGATAATGGATGAGGTAAAGCGCTTTCACCCCTGCTTGAGATGCGATCTCTCCCGCCTGAGAAGCAGTGGAATGGTGAAAGGACGTCCCGGAAGCTTCATGGATCAGCACATCCGCATCAGCCGCTAGTTTGACTGTTTCAGGAACCGGTGAGGTATCTGAAGAATAGGCAACCACAAACTCGCCACCCCTGTATTCGACCCGGATCCCCAAGGTAGGGATCATGTGCTTAACCGGTGAACTGAGGATCTTGAATTCTGAATTTTCAAGCACCGGCGCCAGCTCTTCCAGCGGAAGTGTGTGAAAACGCACCGGGTAAATATCAGTCCAGTCCTGCCAGCCAAACAGATCCATCATTTTAATAGCGCGTGTGATGGCGTGTTCACAGCCATGGATATGGAATTCCTTTTCCCTGCCCAGAATCCACATATCCATGATCAAGGTAGCCAATCCTGAAACATGGTCTGGATGGAAATGGGTGATGATCAGATCACTGAGATCGTTGTGGTCAATCCCGGCATTCTTCAAACGGATCACCGGGCGCGAACTGCAGTCCACCAGGATCGAGGATTCCTCTCCCTTGAGGACCAAGAAAGTATTTTCGTGACCTTGATAGGCCACTGCGCTGGCAGTGCCCAGGAAAATCAATTTAGCCATAAAGATCTCTCTCCCTTATCCGCCAAAGAGTGCCAGGGCAATCCGGGGCGTGACGAAAACCTCAAGGAAAGCAGCCACAACCAGTAATGGGATGACCAGGAACAGGATCAACCGCGTCCAATCAGCCAGAGTCCTGATCCAGGCTTCGCCGATGGTGTAATTCTTATTGGGAGTCACCAGTGTTAATCCCAGGCGGATGATCAATGCACCTGTAAGAATAATAGCAGGTATTTCAAAGATCCCATGAGGTAATACAAAGCCAGCCAGGAATAAAGTGGGCGAAAGGCCAGTCTGACCCACAATGGCTGTGAAATAACCGATAATGCTGAAAGGCAGGATCAGGGTAATGATACCCAGAACACCAAAAGAAAAAATTCCTAATAAGCTGTCCAGGGCAATAGCCCTCAGGTTGTGGAGGAATATGATCCCCAGTCCCTGGACAGAGAAAAACCGGATCGGGCCGAAATCTTCGATCCCGGTGACCAGTCCTTCTTCTAGATTTCCCCAATCCAGCAATGCCGACGGAATTGGGAAGACATCAGCCTGCGAGATTCCGACAAATACTGCTCCAATGGTTATAAGTAAGACCAAAACCAAAGCCCACTTAAGTTCTTTGAGAAAACCCCAGACATTCACGCGCCACCACTGCCATGATGAGGAGGTATTTTCTCCCCAGAAAGCCCCTCGATAAACCCGCCAGGCCCATTTTAAATTAATAGAATCCAGTTCCTTGCCCAATAATTCTTCCCGGTTAAAATGAGCAATACCGGTCCGGATCAGCAACCAGGCAATAATGGCCTGGCCGAAGATCGCCCACCATAAGACCTCGTATTTGGCCCAAAACATGATCATACTCTCCCCTACAAGCAGGAGAGCCATGGGAATGATAATAAATGAAGCAAGTAAATTTGCCGCTCTTACCGATGTCGTTTGGGATGACACTACCACCGCACCGCTGACCATCACCAGGGACTGCACCACAGCCAGGCCGATGACCTGGATCAATAACGTGAAATCCGGCGCCCAGCCAACCTGCCGGTAGACCCCGATCAAATAAACAGCAATGCCTAAGAAGCTGCCAATCAGCGGAGGGAACATAACTGCCATTAACTTCCCGAGATAAAGCTGGACATCCGTCAAGGGACTGCTAAGCAGGGGTTCAATGCTCCTTCTTTCTTTCTCCCCCACAAAGCTCTCCAGTGCGATCACCAGGGAAACGGAGATCGGGAAAAATCCCACCACCATCAATAAAAAAGGGATCAAGCGATCGGCAATAATGGGGGCACCGTATTTTCCCACAAAGTCCACTGCTTGCTGGGCAGTGAAATTCATCAAACCCGGGAAAAAGATTGTCAGGATAATGATCGGGGCAATGATGCGCCAATCCCGGAACTGGTCCCGTACTTCTCGGCGGGTGATAATCATGGCTTTCCGGAAATCAGTCCACATCTCCCCCTCCTGTTTTTTCGGTCTGGTTAACCGCTTGTAAATAGACCGCTTCCAGACTGCGCTGGATTTCCTCTAATTTGACAACCGCATAGCCGGTCGCAACCAAATTCTGAACCAGTAATGGATTGGTTTTCTCAGCTTTCTCTACTCTGAAAGTAAACCAATCTTTTCCTTTTTTTGTGATCTCCACCTCTGATGGTAAGGGCAGTGTTCTGCCGTCCAGGGAATCTGCCAGGTGGATCCGGTATTCACCTGGTCCTAACAGCTGTTCTTTTAATTCTGAAGCTGAGCCGTGGGCGATGATCTCGCCTGTGCGAATAATGGCGATCGAATCGGCCAATTCTTCTGCTTCAGCCAGGTTGTGAGTACAAACGATGATTGCTCGGTCCTCTGAGCGCAATGTTTTAATTGCATTTCTCACCAGTCGGGCGCTGGCTGGATCCATAGCCGAAGTAGGTTCATCCAGCAGTAATACAGGGGGAGAGTGCAACAGGGATCTGGCCAGGGAGAGTTTCTGGCGCATGCCCTTGGAAAATTTGCCTATTCGGCGGTCCCTGGCATCCAGTAGATCAAATTTCTCGAGCAAATACAGGATGCGCTCCTCTCTCTGTCCATCTGGCATATCATAGATCTTGCCGAAGAAATCAAGGTATTCCACCATATGCATCCGGTCGTATAATCCATGGTCCTCTGTTAACACACCCACAGACCCTCGCACGTCTCCTGGATTTTCCAACACATCATAACCTGCCACCCGAGCTTTGCCGCTGCTGGGCCGGAGTACCGTGGTTAACATGCGCACCGTAGTTGTTTTGCCGGCTCCATTGGGGCCCAGCAAAGCCAAGACTTTGCCAGCCTTCACATGCAGACTGACACCGTCCACAGCGCAGAAATCATTGAAATATTTAGTGAGATTTTCGGTTAGGATCATACCTGCTCATTTGCTCCAGAACTCGCTCTCTGGCGATTATAAAGCAGAAAACAGGCTATGATAACCACTACCAACATTGCAGTTTGGTTAAGATTTGCCCCTTGCCATAAGGAAACATCCAGGCGCAGAAACTCTAGTACAACCCTTCCCACTCCGTAAAATATCAGGTAAATCAAGAAGAGGCTGCCAGACTTGAGCTGTTCTTGATACTTTCGGCCAATCCAGAGGATGAATACCATATTCAAAAAACTCCAGATGGATTCATATAAAAACAGTGGATGATATGTTGCAAACTCGGTAAAACCGGGCATCCTATGCTGGGGGTCAATGGGTATTGCCCAGGGCAAGTCGCTTGGCAGACCATAAACTTCCTGGTTGATGTAGTTACCCCAGCGGCCGATCGATTGTGCAAGGGCCAGTCCAGGGGATAGGATATCCAGCCATTCATTAAATGGGGCAACCCTCTTCCTAGAATATATCCATAGGGCCAGCCCCCCTCCTGCCATTGCGCCGATTATCCCGATTCCACCTTTCCAAATAGCTATGGCTTCCAATAGATGGGTCAGATAATAGCGGGTAGTAATTCCATTTGCAACCATCGATTGCGGAGGGGAAAATATATGCCAGATACGAGCGCCCAGAATACCTCCGACAAAAACCCAGGGCAAAGCATCGATCAGGAAACCCATCGATTTCCCTCGATTTGACGCGCGCCTCCAGGTCAACAGCAGCCCCAATAACACGCCCAGCAGGATCAGAAGGGCGTAATAATGGATGGTAAAGGATCCTAGTTTAAAACCAGTTGGCATAATATTTCCTTATAGGAAGAAGAATGGAATAAAACAGAAATTCACCTTCTAATAATTTTCCCCGAATTCCTCGTCAGAGGCGATAAATACCTCTCTTTCAATACCGCTGCCCTTGGATGGGCCCACGTAGCCCAGGGCTGATAATTCATCCATCAGGCGAGCAGCCCGGGGGTATCCAATGCGCAGTTTCCGCTGGACCAATGATGTGGATGCCCTCTGGGAATCTCGCACGATCCTGAAAGCGTCCTTAATGAGGTCATCATAATCATCCAGTTCAGCTTTCTCATCAATTGTCTTTTCCCAGGGTGGGATGATCAGCTCTTCTGGCTCAATATCAGATATTTCCCTCCAGGATTTGATTACCCTATCCAATTCATCCGTTGTCACCCAGCAGCCCTGGGTTCGGACAGGGCTGGAAGCTTCGGGAGAGAGGTAAAGCATATCGCCGTTTCCAAGCAGGGATTCTGCCCCGTTCATATCCAGCACAACCCGGGAGTCTACCGAAGAAGCCACAGCGAAGGACATTCTGGCCGGGAAATTGGCTTTGATCAAACCTGTTACAACATCAGTGCTAGGGCGTTGGGTTGCGACAACCAGGTGAATGCCAACCGCCCGGGCCATTTGGGCCAGGCGCACCAGGGTAAACTCAGTCTGAGATGGGGCCATCATCATCAAATCCGCCAGCTCATCGATCATTACCACGATGCGCGGCATGATCACTCCATCTTTCTTTTTCCGAATCTTATTATTATAGGTATCGATGTTGCGGGAGCTGGTCTCGTCCAAAACCTGATAGCGGCGGTCCATTTCTGCAACTACCCAGTGCAAAACTCCCAGGATTCTTTCCAGATCTGTCTCTACTTGTCCATAGAGGTGAGGCAGTCCGTTAAATCGGACCAACTCGACCATTTTAGGATCGATCATCACCAGCTTCAGCTGTTCCGGCGTGTTGTTCATCACCAGACAAGTAGTAATGGAGGTGATGCAAACCGATTTACCTGATCCTGTAGTGCCGGCGATCAGCAGGTGGGGCATGCTGGCTAGGTCAGCCACAACAGGCTCGCCAGAGACATCGCTGCCTAGTGCAATTGCCAGGGGAGAATCCACTTTATAAAAGGCTTCAGATTCCATCACCGAGCGCAAAGTAACTAGGAATGATTTTTCGTTGGGCACTTCAATACCCACATATGACCTGCCGGGTACAGGAGCTTCTATTCTTAATTGGGTAGCAGATAAAGCCAGGGCCAGATCGTTCTTGAGAGAGGTGATGCGTGATACTCTCACTCTTTTCCTTTCCTCGTCAGCTTCATCCTCCGCACCGTTCAAATAACCAGGTTTCACAGCGAACTGAGTCACAGTGGGCCCTACCTGGAATCCCACTACCTGAGCTGGAATGCCAAATTCCGCTAGGGTCTTTTCAATCAGTCCTGCAGAAGTATTAATATGTCTTTGATTGGGTTTGAATGATTTTCCAGAGATCAGTAGATCCAAAGATGGCAAAGCATTATCCCTTGGTGGCGACTTGACCGGTTTGTCATCCTTGACATCCACTTTAAATTGCTTCCTGAACGCTGGAGGAACTTTTTGGGTCCGTTTTGAAGTTGAGGGTTTATCCGGTTGAGTCAAAACCGGGGATTCTGCTTTGTCTCCAGACAGGGCCTGATCCAATCCGGTTGGCAGGGATGGTTCTCTTACCAAATCCAACTGCTCCCTAACCCGCTCGGTAAAACCGAACCCAATTACACCGCAAATCAAAGCAAACAGGAAAGCTAATATTCCAGCCGGGATCAAACCAATTACGCTCGAGACTGCTTCTACCAATCCCCAGCCAACCAAACCGCCATCCAGCCCTTCCCTGGCCCGGGTCAGGGAATGACCTCCAAGGACAGTGAAGAGGGCGATCAGGGAAAAAACCGCGATTTCCAATGCAAAAATCCTGACCCAGATGACTGAATTAGGCTCGCCCGCTTGTTTCTTTAACATCCAGATACCCAGGACGATACCAGAGGCAACTACAAAAATGCTCCCCCATCCCAAGCCAAAGCGAATAAAATCGGTCCATTTTAATAATGATGAACCGGTAACCAGGCTGGGCAAGAGAGTAGCGATCAAAACCATCACAGAAAAAGCTATCAGCAGGATGCCAAGAATATCCCAACCGTAATTTTTTGTGCGTTTCCAGATCCCTTGAAAGGACTTACCTTGTTCGGACAGTGTGTCCAGTATATCTTTGATGTTGCGTGGGTCCTGATTATTCACCACAGAAACTCCTAGGGAATCTCCTCATTTTACTGTAATTTTTGCCGGAAAGTTGTCAACCCAATCCCGGCTAAAATAAGTATAGCACCAATTATTTTCACCGCCGGGGGTGTCTCATTCAGGAAGAAATAGGCCAGGATAGTTGACCCAACGGGTTCGCCCAACAGGTTTAC
>Ga0209013_10002444_pt1 | contig 16849 bp, 14 predicted proteins | sample Cruoilmetagenom2_FD_187291 | JGI IMG/M metagenome (GOLD analysis project Ga0209013, IMG submission 187291) | Oil polluted marine microbial communities from Coal Oil Point, Santa Barbara, California, USA - Sample 2 (SPAdes) (version 2) | ecosystem: Environmental > Aquatic > Marine > Oil seeps ...
AGAGCCGTCTGTACGTGTTTTAAGCCAATGATAACTTGTGACTTCAGGGTGTTTAGAGATGATCTCACCGATATTTGCTACCATTTCACCCTCTAAAGCACGGTCTAAAAGTATCTCTACTCCCTCTTGAATGATCTCATATGCTGAATAGATAATATAAAGCCCTATACCCAAACCGAATACCGCATCTATAGCATCGATACCTGTAGCATACACCAGTCCCAAAGCCACAAGTACAGCTGCATTGGACCAAAGATCTGTTTGATAATGCAGGGCATCTGCTTTGATGACAAGATTATCTGTCTCCTGCGCTACTTTCAGTAAATAATTCACCAACAGATAGGTGACAATAATAGAAAACAGCATCGCCAAAATAGAAGGTGTAAGCAGTGTGGTCACAGATCCGCTGTTTAATTTTTTAATGGCTTCATAAATGATATAAAGTCCGGAAATGGTAATGACCGTTCCTTCTATCACCGCAGCGATCGCCTGGATCTTGCCTTTTCCATATTGATAGACTTCATCCGGATGTTCTTCTGATTTTTTGATCGCAAAAAAGTTAAATATCGAAACCAGAGTATCTAATAATGAATCTATAGCAGATGCAAGTACGGCAACAGAACCACTTGCTACACCGATAAGCAATTTCACAACAACAAGGACAGTGGCAACAGAACTTGATACAAGCGTGGCACGTTTTTGAGGAGACATTTTCTACCTTTCGAGCTTATTTTTTGTTTGATACATCAATACTACTTCCCGTATGCTGATTGCCAAGGCCAGTATAAAGAACAGTACCACAAAATCAAACATCACAGTACTTACTTCACTTAAAAAAGGGAAGAAATGTGTAATACGATAGACCACACCCAATACAAATGTATATTTGATCGTATTTTCAAAACGCATATACACTTTTTTTACATTGACACTATTATACACTTTTTTTGCAATGGTTTTTTCTTTTTGTTTTTCTAAAAAAGTAAATATTTTTTTAAACACATAACGCAATACCACAATAAGCACAGCAATACGGATGAGTGTAAAAAGTAATGAAAGCCAAAATCCTTCAGGTATCTTACTCCAAGCTTCAAAAATAAACTGTTTTAAGCTCATTCCATCCATGAGAACAGAGATACCAAATACGAACATCCCTGTAACTCCCAAAAAAAGTAATATTTTCAGGAAGGCAAATACATAAATTTTGATTTTATCAATCTTTTGTTTTTTCTCTTCAGAGATAGAAGTCTTTTGAACCAAACCAAAGGCAAAAACATAATGAAGTTTTAAAAGATAGTAAACCCCCACTACTCCCAAAAGGAGAAGTGCAAAAACGATAAGTTCTTCGAAGGGTATGGACATAGATTAAAGTGCTTTAGTTGCCAAAGAAGCTACACGGGAAGCAAATGCCCCTTTGTCTTTAGGCTCCAGTCCTTCTGAAAGTTTTGCAGAATCTAAAAGTATCCATGAGAGGTCATCAAACAATGAAGCATCTTCCAATGCATCCAGTTTTTTGATCATCTCATGGTCAGGATTGATCTCTAAAATAAGTGGTGTCTCAGGTACTTCTTGTCCCATTTGGGCAAACATCGCTGCCATTCCTGCCATAGGATCAGAAGGATCTTTTAACACACATGATGGGCTTGAAGTAAGTCTTGTAGATGTTTTTACTTCTTTAACCTCTTCACCCAACACTTCTTTGATCTTATCAGTAAGAGATTTGAACTCTTTAGCCACTTCTTCTTTCTCTTCTTCACTCTTTGAGTCCGGTGCATCAATGCTTGTGATATCTTTAAGGTTCCACTCTTTATAAGCGCCTATCATTGGTGTAACGATACTGTCTACCTCTTGATCATCCATAATAAGTACTTCAATATTTGCTTTTTTATACGCTTCAAGCAGTGGAGAGTTTCTAAGTACTTTTTCATCATCACCTACGATGTAATAGATCTCTTTTTTCTCAGAATCTCCACGACTGATATACTCCTCAAAAGAGACAAGTCCCTCTTGAGTCGAAGATTTGTACTTAACAATATCAAGCAGTATCTCTTTGTTCATCTGGTCTATGTAGATACCTTCTTTGATGACTCTATTGTACTGTGCAGTAAATGTATCTGCATCTTCACCGCTCAGTTTTTTGATGGCTCCGAGTATCTTTTTAACTGAATTTTGTTTGATATTTGCCAAAATCCTGTTTTCTTGAAGTAGCTCACGAGAGACATTTAGTGGTAAATCTTCCGAGTCGATAATACCTTTTACAAAACGTAAATACGGAGGCAGCAACTCTTTACTGTCATCAGTGATGAAAACACGTTTAACATAGAGTTTTACACCTGGCTCATAATCTGTTCTATACATATCCATAGGGGCTATTTTAGGAATGTAAAAAAGTGTGGTAAACTCTTGAGAACCTTCTACTTTATTATGCAAGTATGCAAGCGGTTCATCATCTCCATGTGCCATCGTTTTATAAAACTCTGTATAGTCCTCTTTTTTCAATTCTGACTTAGAGAGTGTCCAGAGTGCGGTAGCTTCATTGATCTGTTCCGTTTTATTGACCATTTTAGTTGTAGCATCATCACCTTCACCCTCTGTCTCTTCTTCAACATAGTTGAGCATAATAGGATATGCGATGTGATTAGAGTATTTTTTAACTATCTCTTGTGTTCTCCACTTATCTAAAAACTCTTTTTCATCTTCTTTGAGCTTGATGTAAATGATGGTTCCATGCTCTTCTTTGGTGACAGGTTTTACTTCATACTCACCCGTACCATCCGTAGAAAACATATAAGCTTGTTCTTCACCGGCCTTTTTAGAGATGACATCCACATGATCTGCCACCATAAATACAGAGTAAAAACCTACCCCGAACTGACCGATAAGATTTGAATCCTTTTTTGCATCACCTGTAAGATTTTCCATAAAGGCTTTTGTTCCTGACTTGGCGATGGTTCCCAAGTGGTCCATCAGGTCTGCTTCATCCATTCCTATACCATTGTCACCTATAGTAATAGAATTGTCTTCTTTGTCCAGTTTGATAAATACTTTTCCAGACCAGTTGTCTGCTTTGAATTTCTCATCCGTAAGTGAAAGGTAATTGAATTTGTCCAGTGCGTCACTAGAGTTAGAGACCAGCTCTCTGATAAAAATTTCTTTATTTGAGTAAAGAGAGTGTGTCATAAGTTTTAAAAGTTGCCCGATTTCTGTTTGAAACTGATGTTTTGCCATTGTGTTTCTCCTGTATTATAATTATTTTGGGGGATTATAGTCTATTTTTGTAAATAGTGCAAGGCTTGGTGCAAGATTTAATGCAATTTACTTTAGTCAAAGTGACTAAAGTACCTACTGTTTCAAAATCTACTTATTCTTGCTATACTATAACTATGAAACATTTATATCTTATCAGACATGCAAAATCAGACTGGAGTGACGAAAGCCAAAGTGACTTTGAAAGAGGTCTGAACAAAAGAGGACAAAGAGCCATCTTAACCATGGCAGGGGTACTTAAAGAGAAAAAGATCATGCCAGATCTCATGCTCTCCTCTTCAGCCAAGAGAGCCAGACTTACAGCAGAAGGGTTAGCCAATAACATAGATTACTCGGGGAAGATCAAATACATAGATGCACTTTATATGGCAGAACCTACAGAAGTCATTCATATGATAAAAGAGATCAAGGACAAATACAATGCAGTATTTATCGTTGGACATAATCCCGAAACTACTGAATTAACAGAGTTACTAATAGATGAGACTATCGATAACGTACCTACTTTGGGTATCGTTGCACTGAATGTTGCTATTGAACATTGGGGAAATATCAAAGCAGAGAATGTAAAATTAGATTTTTTTATCTATCCCAAAATGTTTTAGAAAGAATGTTTTAAAAGTAAAAGAAAGGGAATCCAGAGGAGATTTTCTCCCCTAGCTGAAATTATTATTCAAGAGGCTCACAGCCCAGTTTTTGTCGTTCTGCTTCAAGTTCAGCTCTTCTCTTGTTTCCATCTTTAAGCATTCTTGGTTTATTGTTACTCTCTGTAATACCCGGGGCTTCCATTGCCAGATCCGCTTCTGCTAAATGAAAAGCACTGTTGCGCTCAACTATAGTAAGAAATTTATCTACTTTTATCAGTTTTCTATCCAAATTGATACACTTATCTTCTTTATCTTCAGCACTTAGCCCTGGAGCAGCTATCTGACCGCTACATCCGGTCATAAGTACAGCAAGAGCGAAAGAGGAGAAAGTAAATAGCAATGTTTTTTTCATGAAATGATCCTTTTAGAAAATATTATAGCAGAAGCAAGGGAAGATACCCTTATCGTCCTACTGCAAAATCAAGTTGTGCGATGGCAATATAATAATCATAATAGTCATTGACCAGCTCACCCAATGACCTGATATACCCCTGCTGTGCTTCCTGCAGTTCAATATAGTCTGCAAGATCATTCTCATAACGTTTTTTCGCCTGAATAAACTTTTGATAACTGGCTTTGGAAATACTCTCAGAAAGGGTTACCGAATCTTTGGTTCGCTGCACACCTAAACTTGCTTCTATCACCTGTCGTTTGATAAGAAGACGTACATCATCCATCTGAGAAGCAGCCTTTAAAGAAGAGATCTTGGCTTCCTGTACAGAGGCATCCGTTTGATTTCCGGCATAAAGATTCCATGTCATATCAACGCCTGCCTGCCACTGTGTTTTAGGTGTTGTAGCAACAAAATCCTTATCTACGTCTTGTGCTGTATAATCCCCTCTGAGTGAAAGAGTGGGGAGATACCCCCCTTCTTCACTCTCTACCAGAGATTTGGAACTTTCTACAAGATACTTGGAACTTTTTAACTCATAACGATGCTCATAGGCAAATCCTTCGAGTTGAGAAAGAGAAGTACTTACATGAGGAAGATGGCGAGCGACATTTGGCAGATCCAGCTTTCTCTCATAGAGTGTATAGTTGCCTTTATAAGGGACATAACCCATTGTTTGTTCAAGGATCGCACGACGTAACTTGAGTTCATATTCTGAATTGTTAAGTTCAAGTTTTGCCTGTATCAAACGTACCTTTGCATCAGAAACATCAATGATCGTTTTGATCCCGCTCTCATAATAACGTGTAGCACGTCTCAGTTGTCCCTCTTGCAGTTTAATATTTTTTTTGTTGACGCGTATAAAACTTTTTACTTTTAACACATCATAATAACCTGCTTTCACAAGCAGGATCTTATTGGAGATAAATTGATTCATACTTGCTTCAAATGCATTGGCTTCTTCATCTGCCGCAGAGATCCTGCCGCTTGTTTTTCCAAAATCATAAATGAGCTGAGAAGCAGAAAGGTTTGCAAGCAGTAGTGAGCCATTCAGACTTGACTGTTGTTTGAAATCTAAATCTTGTCTCCCCGCTGTGGCACCAAGATCTACTCTTGGAAGATAATACCCTTTTTGAAAATTACTGCGTTCGATCGCACTTTTAAAGTCAAAGCGGGTGATATCCACATCCGGACTATGTTCAAGTGCTATTTCTATAGCCTTATCTATAGTCAGTGTTTTACTCATTGCCGGCACCATCAGTACCCCTGTGAATAATACAACCCCTATACCTCGTATCAAGCGTTTCATTTAAGTCATCTCCCGTTTTGCTATCTCATCTTCTACAGAGACAAACTTCTCACGCATTGTCTCAAGCAGTACATAGAGTACCGGTACTAAAAGTGTACTTACCAAAGTTGCAGCAAGCATCCCTCCCAATAGCCCTATACCAATCGATTTCTGTGTCACTGCACCTGCGCCTGAGGCAAATGCCAACGGTATCGTACCAAATACAAACGATAAAATGGTCATCATGATCGCACGAAAACGTAATTTACCTGCTTGGATACCCGCTTCAATAATACTCTTCCCTGACTCTCTCAACTCTTTTGCAAACTCCACGATCAAAATAGCATTTTTGGAGGCCAGAGCTATGAGTAGCACCAGTCCCACCTGTGCATAGACATTGAGTGGTAATCCTGCAAATTTCAAAGCTCCCATTGCTCCTATCATGACCACCGGCACAGAGAGTAAGATCATCAATGGAAGGATCCAGGATTCATACTGTGCGGAAAGTACAAGAAAGACGATTAAAGCGACAAAGAAAAATACCAATACTTGCCCATTACCTGCCACCTTCTCCTGGTATGACATACCAGACCACTCATAGCCATACCCTTTTGGCAATACTTTTTTGGCTATCTCTTCCATAGCCTGCATTGCTTCACCGGAACTTCGCCCTTGCGCGGCGGCACCGTTGATCTGTATGGAGCGGTAAAGATTGTAATGCGTAAGACTCTGCGGTACTTTTTGCTCTTTCACTGTGACAAGTGCTGAGAGTGGAACCATTTTGTCCATCTTGCTTTTCACATAGAGTTTTTCGATGTCACTCTTTTCACTTCTGAATTTTTTATCTGCTTGAACAAATACTTTAAATACTTTTCCATATTTGACAAAGTCATTCACATAGAAAGAGCCCAAATAAACTTGTAACGTACTGAACAGCGTAGCCACATCTACACCTAATGCATTGGATTTTTTACGATCTATCTCTATAGCATACGATGGGTAGTAAGGGTTAAATGTCGTAAAGGCTCTACCGATGCGAGGATCCTTGTTTGCTTCCTTTATGACTTCTTTGGCATAGTACATAAATGTATCCATATCACTTGAGAGGTGGTCTTGAAGTCTAAAGTCAAATCCGCCTACAGACCCAAGCCCTGTAATACCCGGCATGTTAAATGCAGCAACATTGGCATCTGATATCTTCGCTGTCCTTACAAAAACCTGTTTGATAATATGCTCTATACTGAGACTTGGTGTCAGTCTCTCTTCCCAAGGGTCAAGTGTAACAAACATCGTACCGGCACTTCCATCCATGGATGATGTGATAGCATTGTATCCATCTACGGCGATGACAGACTTTACTCCTTCAATCCCTCTGACAATGGTATCAACTTGTTTACGGACATCTACTGTACGCTCTATGGAGCTACCGGCTTTAAGATTCATAGCAACCATAAAGACACCTTTGTCTTCAGAGGGTACAAATCCTGTCGGTGTGGTGATAAACATCATATATATCACGCCAAGAAGTCCAAAAAACACCACGATCACAAAATATCTCAACTTGACAAGCAGGGTGATAAAACTTGTGTAGATATCGGTAAGCCAGGTAAACCCTCTTTCAAATACTCTAAAACCTACAAATTTTTCCTCATCTTTGCCACGGCGTTTGATGATGATAGCTGCGATAGCCGGTGAGAGTGTAAGTGCATTGAGTGACGATATAAGTACAGCGAACGATATGGTCAAGGCAAACTGCTGATACAAAGACCCTGTAATACCCGGTACCATTGAAACAGGGACAAATACAGCAACAAGCACAAGCGTTGTTGATATGATAGGTCCTATCAGTTCAATCATTGATTTTTTGACCACTTGGGGCATACTGAGTTCCGGCTCTCTGTACATGATCACCTCGACATTCTCTACCACCAGTATGACATCATCGACGACGATACCGATGGCCAGTATAAGCCCAAAAAGGGTAAGAAAGTTTATTGAAAACCCGGGTGCCACGTACATAGCGGCAAAAGCACCAATGAGTGAAACAGGGATAGCCACCGCGGCAATAACGGTAGGACGCCAGGACTGTAAAAAGATATAGATGATAATGATGACCAGTAAGATAGCTGTAAATAGATTTTCCACAACATTGTCGATGGCTACATTTACATACGCTGTAGTATCGTAGGGAATATCATAATGGACACCATCAGGAAAGCGGTCTTTGACACGCTCCATTACTTCACCCACTTTTTCCCTAATCTCAAGTGCATTACTTCCTGCAAGTTGGTATATCCCTACAAGTCCGGTAGGTTTACCATTAAGGATGGCATTCCAGTCATAACTTTCTGCCCCCAGTTCTATCTTTGCAATATCACGCAGATAGACAAGAGAACCATCCTCTTTGTACTTGATGACTATCTCTTCAAATTCTTCTACTTGTGACAACCTACCTTCAGCACTCAACACATACTCTATTTGCTGATCACCATAGGTAGGGGTAGAACCTATCTTCCCTACTGCTGCTTGTTTGTTCTGGGACTTGATAGTATCGATGATATCATTTGGTGTCAATTCCAGTGCATTGATCGTATCTGGGTCTAGCCATATACGCATCGCATATTTCTTTTCACCCATGATCTCTGCTTTACCCACACCGGGTATCCGTCTGAGCTCATCCAATATATTGATACTGATATAGTTACTCAAAAATGCATCGTCATAACGCTCATCACCACTTACTGTTACGAAACAGACCGCAGAGGGACTCTGTTTGTCTACGATCACTCCTGACTGTGTCACTTCCGCAGGCAGTTGTGACGTTGCCGTAGAGACTTTGTTTTGGACATCAACAGCTGCGATGTCCAGGTCATAGCCTGGTTCAAAATAGACCGTGACTTTGGAGTCACCCGAAGAGGTACTGGATGAATCTATATAGATAGACCCCTGTATACCGTTGAGCTTATCTTCAATGGGACGCGTGACCGAATCTTCTACACTGTATGCATTGGCTCCTGTGTACTTGGCAGAAACAACAACTGTAGGAGGAACCACATCAGGAAATTCCTGTATGGGCAGGACAGTAAGTGACGTCAAACCTGCTACAATGATCATCAACGATATGACCATCGCCAAGATAGGTCTTTTAATAAAGGTAAGAGAAAACATCTATTCTACTGCCTTTGGCTCTTCAGGTATCAGATTATGCTTTTTGAGTACTGCTTCTACACCTTTTGTAGCCGTTACATCTTCAGGTGCCAGCTTTCTTCCATTTTGTATCTTGACCAGTCCGGAGATAACAACTTTGTCACTGCTCTTCAAGCCTTTATATATGGAGGTGTAGTACCTGGTAGAGAAGCCGGGTTCTATACTTGTGCGTTTAGCCGAAGCATTCTCATCGACGGTATAGACAAACTTACCGAGTTGATCTTCCAATATAGCCTGAGGGGGCACCATCACAAACTCATATTTGTCTGTGATAAAGACATTGATATAGACAAATGTACCGGGGAATACTGTTTTGTCCTTATTCTCTATTGTTGCACGCATAGAGACTGTGGAGGTCAAAGGATCTACAGTATTGTTTGTAAAATCAACAAAGCCATCCAATCGTTTTCTCTTAAAGATATCCTTGCCCTGTCCACGCACTTCTATAAAAGCGGGTAACTTATCACGTGATTTGAACTTATAGATCTTTTGCGCATTTTTCTCTGAAGGAGAAAAATATGTGTATATCTTGTCTGTTTGTACAACAGATGCAAGCAGTGTAGACTCCCCATAGCCAACAAGGTTACCCACATCTACTTTTCTAGCCCCTATCTGACCAGATATGGGTGCTTTGATTGTCGTATAACTCAGCTCCAGTGTCGCATTCTGAATTGCTGCTTCATCAGCTGCTATGCTTGCATAAAGCGCATCTCTTTTGGCTTCATACTGTTCCAGTGTAGATCTGGCTGCAAGTCCCTCTTTGACCAGAGGTTGGTACCTCCTTACATCTGCTTTTGAAAGTGCAAGGGCTGCTTCATCTTTCTGTTTTTTTGATTTGGCTTCATCCAGGTTACTCTGGTATTGAGACTGTTCTATAAGAAAGAGTTTGTCTCCCTTATTCACGTGTGCACCATCTTCAAAAAATCTTTTTTCAAGACGACCGGAGACACGCGCACGTATCTCCTGGTCACTGACAGCTTTCGTCGTACCGGTGAACTGTACCCACATCGGAAAATTCTTTTTATTTACAGTCACCGTTTCAACATTCAGTGGAGGTGGAGCCTTTGGTGCTTTTGCCTGTTTTTCTTCACCGCATCCCGATAACAGGAGTAAAGAAACAGAAAGAATAATAGTGTATAACTGTTTTTGTAAAATGCCCATTTGACTCATACCTCATCCTTATATTTACTTAAATTATAGTGTAACTAAAGTGTGCCTCTTTCCCCTTAAGATAGAGGATTTGAATACGGAACAGATCTTAAAATTCAAACCCAAATAACAATTTCGTTGTTGTTTTGTTATTTCCCACTGAAGGGTCAGGATTACTATCATTTGTCAGATCATATGCCAATTTAACAGATAAAAAATCAAAGAGTGGGACAGTAAAGGTCAGATTTGATCTAAATATCCAATCTTCATCCATATTTTCAAGACTTGGATAATAATATATAAATCCATCAATGATGAAAGTATTAATATAGGCAACATCATCAAACTGATATTGTCCGGTCAAATTAAGTGACGCTACAGCAAAATTATTATCTGGATAGGTTTCATCTGTATAGCTGGTTGTAGCATATCCTAGACCAATAGCAGGTTCCAACCAGTCTTTATCATCAAATACAAATTTATAACCATAGCCTGCTGAAGGGATATAGCGACTTTGAATATGTCTGGGACGATCATAATCGGCTGCTAATGTCGTAAAATAAAATTGATTGTTTTTAAAATAGTTTCTATAACTTAAAATACCTACAAGTTCATCTTTATTGACTGTTTCTGGAGTATCGTCGGTTTGCGTTGTATCATATTCATAATCAACATAAAGTTTGACTTCATGTTCTGCCTGTTTATGCCGTAAATTTAACCGCACATCGATTTCTCTCTTATCACTGTTTCCGCTCTGGAACTCAAAACCCACATTAATATTCCCTTTGGTGTAAGGGAATTTATTTCGTACTATGTTTTCAAAAGAGTCATCATCACTGACAGCCAGCACAAAATTGTCTATATCTGATATTTTAACAGTCCTCTCTTTATCTCCTTCCATGATCTTGAGATATTCACTGTCTTCTATCCCTACCACACGACCCTCAATATCCATACGTTTAAATGAAATGTGGTAATTATATTTAGTATGGATAGATGAAATATCTTTATAGGCAATATGATTTATCCCTTCACTGTAAAGTAGTTTAAATGAGAGTCTCTTTGGTCCAAGATTCATCACGCGTCCATGTAAAACCATCCCGTGCACTACGATCGTATCTTTGATCTCTTCTTCCTCAGATGGCTTTTCGATCGTTCCGCCACTATATAAAAAAGCCGTAAAAAAAAGAAATAAAAAAATAAACCTATTGATAATTAAATACATATTTCATCCTTGTCACACTGTAATTCATTTAAAATATTTTAATTATAGCACATTGTTTTTTGCTTAACGAAAGTAAAAGTTACAATAAATATTTAGAAGCGATATTCCAATGTATTTATCACTATTTTTTCATTTGTGAAGGGTTCCACAATGACATCTATCTTATCAAGTGCATAATGCAAAGGGAAACCTACCCTTGAGTTTTTTGCTGTACTCTCCAAGATATAATACTTCTTCCCATTGATCCAAAGTCCTTTTCTCTTGGCTAAGTGGTCATCATCTATGGCTATGATGACAAAAATATGTTTGGGCACTAACACAAAATAAGCTTCTTTCTCCAAGGCATGAAGCATGGAAATGAGCAAATTACTTTTGTCATCACAGTCACCAAAATTTTGCTGGATCGTTTTTTGAGGGGAATACTGTTGAAAGGTTTTTGTTTCATAAGGTATATTGGTAGCAAAGTCCAACAATGCCTGGACCTCACACAGTTCACTTTTACAGTCAGCTGTAAGTGCATGTGCTTTATGCTGTATCTCTTCAGAAGTTGTCACATAAGAAGTATAGATACCCTCAGAGGTACCTACCTGTGTTTTGTCTACGATCTCTATGGCTTTGACTGTCCCATACACAAAGGCCACAAAAGCAATGGCGATAATAACAAGAGAAACATGTTTTGAAGTTTCACTTTTCATCGTTTATTTTAAACGTTGATTCGTTACCTCATCTGATTCCACTTCGCACAAAAGGGTATCCTGTCCGCAGTGTCTGCAAGTACTTCTCATGGTAAATATATACCAACCATTTTTATCTTTGAGTATAGGTTCATTACATTTAGGACAACGTATACGACTCCAGATAATGGCAAACACAAACACAGGTACAAAATAAAAAAGTCTGTCATAAAACACCGCAAGAATCACTAAAGTTCCCACAATAATAGATAAAAAAAGATATTTATAATAAGAAGGAATACACATCTTTTATTCTACTCCCACTCGATCGTTGCCGGTGGTTTAGAAGAGATATCGTACACCACTCTGTTGATCCCGTCAATTTCGTTAATGATCCTTCTACTCATACCTTCAAGTACATCATGAGGCACATGAGCGAAGGTGGCTGTCATTCCATCCACTGATTCAACCATACGGATACATACTGTGTTGTCATAGGTTCTGTTGTCACCCATGACACCAACAGATTGTACATTAAGAAGCACTGTAAAGGCTTGCCATACTTTGTCATAATACCCTGTGGCTTTAAGTTCTTCCTGCATGATGGCATCTGATTCTCTTATGAGGTGTAGACCCTCTTCTGTCACTGCTCCCATCGTTCTAATGGCAAGACCAGGTCCAGGGAATGGGTGTCTGCCTATCATATCTTTAGGAAGTCCAAGTTCCAGTCCTAGTTTACGCACCTCATCTTTGAAGATCTCTCTTAACGGTTCTACCAGTTCAAACGTCATCCAGTCTGGCAGTCCACCCACATTGTGATGTGACTTGATAGTTTTGGATGGGCCTTTAACAGAAACTGACTCAATGACATCTGTGTAAAGTGTACCTTGTGCGAGGAATGCTACATCTGTATGTTTTTTTGCTTCGATGTCAAAGACTTCGATGAATTTTTCACCGATCGCTTTACGCTTTGTCTCTGGATCAGAAACATCTTTCAGTGCAGCCATGAATTCTACTTTGGCATCTACTGTGATAAGGGGGATGTCAAGCATCTTAAACATGACTTTTACATCATTCACTTCATTTTTACGTAAGAGTCCCTGGTCGACAAAAACACAAATGAGTTGTTCTTTTGGCAATGCTTCATTAAGCATCGCAGCCACCACTGAAGAATCCACCCCTCCACTTACACCACAAAGGACTTTTTTCTCCCCTACTTGTGCTTTGATACCTGCTATCTTTTCTTTAGCGAAACTTCCCATATTCCACGTACTGTCACAACCACAAATGTGTTTTGCAAAGTTCTTCAACATTGCTGTACCCTCTACTGAGTGGTGTACTTCCGGGTGAAATTGAAAGGCATATACTTTACGTGTTTCATCTGCTATGGCTGCATACGGAGAGTTTTCAGATGTTCCTACTACTTCAAATCCGGCAGGAATGCTCTCAGCTCTGTCTCCATGGCTCATCCATACAATAGAGTCATCAGGTATATCTTTAAAAATACTGGCGTCATTTTCGATCTTGAGCTTTGCTTTTCCATACTCGTGATGATCTGCAGCTACAACGCTTCCGCCAAAATGTTGGGTAATCAATTGCATACCGTAACAGATACCAAGTATCGGCAATCCCAGGTCCCATACACCTTCATCCGGTTTATAGGCATCTTCGGCATAGACAGATGCAGGTCCACCTGAGAGGATGATACCTTGAGGCTTTCTTGCCTTAATGTCTTCAAGACTCTCACGATAAGGTACAACTTCTGTGTACACACCCGATTCTCTCAGTTTTCTTGCGATGAGTTGTGTGTATTGCGAACCAAAGTCTAAGACCAGTATAGGTACTTGTTTCATATATGTGTCCTTCTATTTGTATGGTTAAATCTTTGAATAAAAACTTAACTATAAAAATAGAGTATATCTAGCAGGGAGAAGACAATGCCTTGTTCCTGCCAAAATAGATTACGCACCAAACCCAAGGATTTGAAACTGTACATACCATACGGCAACAGAAACGATGTAACCTACAAGTACTGTCCACGCCAACTTCATATGTGAAGCAAAAGTATAAATACCGTGAAGTTTACCCATCACACCGACACCTGCTGCAGAACCAAAGGAAATAAGTGAACCACCTACCCCAGCCGTAAGCGTTACTAGCATCCACTGAGCGTGTGCATTTGCACCCATGTCAGGACTTGATTTAAGTACTGCGGACATGACAGGAACATTATCGACAATAGCGGAAAGGAACCCTACTCCAATGTTCACAGTCGTAGCCCCGTACTGTGCATAAAGCGCAGTAAAGTATTCCAGGAAACCTAGGAAGTGAAGTCCGCCAACTGCTGCCAAGATACCAAAGAAGAAAAGCAGTGTATCATTTTCAATTTTAGCAATGAATGAGAAAACATTGACAGTAGGACAAACGACACCATCACTGTCATATCTTACTTCTCTACTCATTCTATAAATATAAAGTTTCAAAACAGCCAAACCGAACATCATCCCCCACATTGCCGGTAAATGCAGTACCTGGTGAGAGATAACTGCTGATGCAATAGTAAAAGCAAAGAGTCCCATGATTACTTTACCGCCTGCAGATATTTCAACTTTTTTCTCTCCCTCAGCAAATGGAGGAGTACCGCTTGGGATAAAACGGCTTAAAAGAAATGCTGTAATCCCCCACCCTAAGACAGAAGCAGGAAAAAGATAAAGGAAATCAACAAAAGCCCCTTTACCGTCTACCCATACCATCAAAGTAGTGATGTCACCAAATGGGGACCAGGCACCACCAGCATTGGCTGCAACAACAATGTTAACCGCGGCAGGTACAATAAATGCTTTATTTGTTTTGTCAATAGTGATCAATACCGTTGAAAGAATAAGCGCTGTGGTTAAGTTATCTGCAATAGGAGAGATGAAAAAAGCTAAGATACCTGTGATCCAGAAGAGTTTTTTATAGTCATAGCCTTTTGAAACAAGGTTATAACGCAAAGCAGAAAAAACATTTCTGTCGATCATCGCTTCGATGTATGTCATTGCAACAAAGAGGAAGAAGAAGATCCCTGCGATCTCAAAGATCAGTAGCTCTATTTCATGGTGCAGATGCATACTATCTAACCCATTCATGGCATAATAAATACCTATGAGCATAAAGATAAGTGTTCCTGCAAACAGTGCCGGTTTTGCTTTGTTTATATGGTATTTATCTTCCGCTGCAATAAAATAATATGCTATTACAAATATAGCCAGTGAGACAATACCCACCCATGTTGTTGTCAAATCTACTGTTGATCCTAATGCTTCTGTCATTTCTACTCCTAATTCTTTTGTGTGCCATGTTTGTTTGTGCATAAAATCTAGTTAGATTCCATATAATGTGAGCCTAAAGACTCTTTTCTGGCCAATGCCGCATCCACAATGGCAGAAGCTGTATTGAGCCGTAACTCCAACAGTCTGCCTATCTCTTTATTTTTCATATCATAAATGAGATTTTTCGCTTCATGCAAGCCTTTGGTTGTTCTAATGATCCCGATATCATCCCACATTACTTGACGCAGTTTATGTTTATAGATTTTATCGTTTTCTTTATGCAGGATATTACCATAATCCTTCTCAAATTTAGGTGTTTGAATCGCTTTATGTGCTTTGGAAAGCAGATGGTCCACTGCACGTTTGGCAAAGACAACGCCTTCAAGTAAAGAGTTGGATGCCAAACGGTTTGCTCCATGTACCCCGGTTCGGGCAGCTTCACCAATGACATAAAGTCCTTCTATCCCCTCTATACAGCCATAAGTATCACATTTTATACCGCCATTGGAATAGTGAAATGCGGGTGAAATAGGTGCCCTGTCTTTAGGGAAATGATAACCGATAGCACCAAATGTACGTGTGATGTTGGGGAAACGGTGTTCAAACCACTCTTCTTCAAACATGGAAAAGTCCAGGTATGCCTGTTTCCCTGTCTTACGTTTATAGTCAAAGATACCACGTGCCACAATGTCACGACTTGCCAACTCTCCACGCGCATCATAATCAAATAAAAACCGTCTTCCTTCATCATCCACAACATGCGCCCCCTCACCCCTGAGTGCTTCGGTAAGTAACAGTTTTCTGGCATAAGGTGTATCTACGAACACGGTTGGGTGAAACTGCATAAACTCCATATCGGCAAGTTCTATGCCTTTTTCTACACAGATACCATGGATATCTGCAGAGACCGTACGTGAGTTTGTATTGTAGGCATAGAGTGAACCAATGCCCCCTGAAGCGATAATGACATCATCCGCATAAATGGTCGTGGGCTCATAATTGACCGTCGCTTTTACGCCATAACATCTGCCATTTTCGATAAGCAGATCATAGACCAGTGTGTTTTTTTGTAACTGATGTCTGTTCTGCACCATCATAAAGTAGTGCATATAACGCCCCGTAGCATCTCCACCTGCATGAATGATGCGTTCTACCGAGTGTGCCGCCTCTTTAGTATACAAAAGGTTTCCGGCTTCATCCGTATCGAACTCCATCCCTTTTGAGATGATATCAGGTGTCGTTTCCAGTGAAGTACGCGAAAGGATCTCCACCGCTTCTACATCGTTATGATACGCACCTGCTGCCATCGTATCTGCAACATGCACTGCGATATCAGCTTCATCCAGAGCTGTGACCATCCCTCCCTGGGCATAAAAAGTATTACACTCCCAGGGGATGTCTTTACAAACGACCAATACTTTTTTACTCTTAGGCAGTTGCATCGCAGCATACAGCCCGGCAATACCCGCACCTATGATAAGGACATCATACTTCTGCATTTTTACCCTTCAGTCTTGAGAGAGCTGTTTTGATCTACAGGGTCTGCTACATACACGGGGTCTGTTTTATATCCACACCCTGCCAACACGATACAGCAAAGTGATGTTATAATCGCTTTATGAAAAAAGCCCATACGATTTTGTCTCATTTATCTTCTCAACCTCAGTTTAAATCATTAAAACGACAAGAG
>Ga0209013_10002445_pt1 | contig 16847 bp, 12 predicted proteins | sample Cruoilmetagenom2_FD_187291 | JGI IMG/M metagenome (GOLD analysis project Ga0209013, IMG submission 187291) | Oil polluted marine microbial communities from Coal Oil Point, Santa Barbara, California, USA - Sample 2 (SPAdes) (version 2) | ecosystem: Environmental > Aquatic > Marine > Oil seeps ...
CCCTCCTGCGGAAGTATCATCTGCTGCTCCTTCCACTTCAATGAACTTGCCACCCAGGCTCAATACCTCTTCCTTCACAGCCGGTCTTACATCAAACACCTCTACTACGGCTCCCAATTTCTTGGCAGTTGCCAGCGACTGAAGGCCGGCAACACCTGCACCCAGGATCAGGACACGAGAGGGTTTGATCGTACCTGAGGCCGACATGAGCATGGGGAAAAAGTTGGGCAGTTTGCTGGCCGCCACAAGTACTGCTTTATAACCGGCAATGGTAGCCATGGATGAGAGTATGTCAACTGCCTGGGCCCTTGTTGACCGGGGAATCATATCCAGGCTGAAAGCAGTTACATCCGATCCTGCCAGTCTTTTTATCAGTTTCGTATTTGTAAGGGGATTCAGAATGGAGACCAGAATCTTTCCTGCAGGTAACTCATCATCGCCGGGCGGATTTATTCTGAGGACAATTTCCGCATTGCTACAAATATACTCCCTGGTCTGGATGGCAGCCCCTGCATCCACGTATTCCACATTACTGGCACAGGAAGAATTACCCGCATCCGACTCAATGAGTACAGATACATTTTTCTTTACAAGGGAAGGAATATGCTCGGGCAATAGGGATACCCTGTTTTCCTTACCACCTTCCCGAAGAATTCCGATTGTCATGAATTTATGTTATTTGAGTAAGTGCTGACAAATTTATTAATTATATCCATGAACTGTCCTTTTCTGACCTCATAGATTGAATATAACAACCAATTTCCTCAAGTGTTCTCATTATTCTATCAGAAACAAAGTAAATGATGATAACCTCCTGTTTTAGAATCTATATAAATACCGTACCGAAACCCTGGATGTGATGTGACCTGACCTCTTTTTTCCTATATTTATTTTGAAGATATTAAAAATTAGAAATTTCAATCATGGCCGGTTCCATTCCTCAAATCATTGAAAAATATGAATCCAGGGACAAAGGCAACCTGATCCAGATCTTGCAGGATGTCCAGCGAGCTGAAGGATATATTCCCGGAGTAGCTGTAGATTATATTTCATCTCACCTGTGGATATCCAGGAGTGAGATCTTTGGAGTGGCATCTTTTTATTCCCAATTTAAGTTCAATCCACCCGGGCGGCATTCCATTAAGATGTGTCTTGGCACAGCCTGTCATGTGCAGGGTGGAGATTTTCTCCTGCATGCACTTAAATCTGAAATAGGAATCTCTCCCAATGAAACCACGGAGGATGGAAGGTTCGACCTTGAAAGGGTGGCATGCCTCGGATGCTGTGCACTGGCACCTGTGGTGATGATCGACGATGTCATATTCAGCAATATGTCTGTAATCAAACTAAAGGATACTCTGAATCAATATGAATGATTTCCTGGCACTTCGGAAACGGGCACTGGAGGAGTGGCAGCAACTTGAACACTCCCCCGAACCGGTGATCTACATTGGCATGGGGAGTTGCGGTATTGCTTCCGGGGCCGGCAGGATCTGGGATCGTACCAGGGAGATCATTCAAAGGAAAAAGATCAGTGCCAAACTTATGAAAGTCGGGTGTATTGGTCCCTGTTACCTTGAACCGCTGGTGGATATCCAGAAACCCGGACTCCCACGGATGAGTTTCAACAATGTGGATGAAAAGCGGCTGGAAAAACTGATCCCTGATTATCTGCTCAACGGCAGTGCTAAATTGAAGCCTATCGGACACCTGGGTGTCAACAGTGAAATCCTGAATGGTGTGAAATCTATCTGGGATCAGCCTATGCTAAGGAAACAGGAGCGGATCGTTTTAAGAAATTGCGGAATCATTGATCCTGAAAGCCTTAATCATTACCTGGCCAGGGAAGGATTTTCGGGAATGGTCAAAGCATTTGATCTGGGAGCTGAAATAGTCATCGAGGAGATTAAGCTGGCAGGGTTGCGTGGAAGGGGTGGTGCCGGATTTCCCACCCATATTAAATGGCAGCTGTGCCGCGAGGCCCGGGGTAGCTCAAAATACCTCATTTGTAATGCGGATGAGGGCGATCCCGGTGCATTTATGAACCGCTCTCTTATGGAGGGAGATCCCTTTGCACTCCTGGAAGGTATGATCATTGCAGCATTTGCCATCGGTGCTCAACTGGGCTACATCTATATCAGGGCGGAATATCCACTGGCTATCCAACGGCTCAGGAATGCCATTGCCCAACTGCATAAAAATGGCCTGCTGGGAAAGGATATTCTCAACAGCGGTTTCACATTTGATATCCGTATCAAGGAGGGTGCAGGTGCATTTGTCTGCGGAGAAGAGACTGCTCTGATCGCATCCATTGAAGGCCGTAGAGGCATGCCTCGCAGCCGGCCTCCCTACCCCGCCAGCTCAGGGCTGAATGGTTGCCCCACCAACATCAATAATGTGGAAACCCTTGCCACGGTCCCGGCAATCCTTCGTGATGGCGCCGGTAAGTTTGCCAGTATCGGCACAGAGAAAAGCAAGGGAACCAAGACCTTCGCACTGGTGGGCAAGGTAAGAAGGACAGGCCTGATCGAGATCCCCATGGGTACCAGCCTGAGGGAGATCATCTATGATATTGGCGGAGGGAGCCGTAAAGCATTCAAGGCAGTACAGACCGGAGGTCCCTCGGGAGGATGTCTTTCCAAGGATTTCCTGGATCTCCCGGTTGACTATGAATCCCTTGCAGGAGCAGGATCAATCATGGGATCGGGAGGATTGATCGTCATGGATGAAGATACATGCATGGTAGATGTAGCTAAGTATTTTCTCAAATTTACTAGCCAGGAGAGTTGCGGGAAGTGTACCCCCTGCCGGATCGGTACCAGGCAGATGGTCGAATTGCTGGAAAAAATCACCGGTGGTGATGCTGAACATGACGACCTGCAAAAACTGAAAGAGATAGCCGACACGGTGAAGAAAGGTTCTCTGTGCGGGCTGGGTCAGACAGCTCCAAATCCAGTCCTCACCACCTTGAAGTACTTCATAGACGAATACAACGAACATGTGGAGAAGAACCGCTGTCCGGCAGCAGTATGCCGTGATCTTGTGGAATATACTGTGATCAAAGAAAAATGCACCGGGTGCCAGCGGTGTGTGGAGGTTTGTCCCACAGGTGCCATCACTGGTCCCAGGAGTGAACCTCATTTCCTGGATCTGGAAAAATGCATTAAATGCAGGGCCTGTTACGAAATTTGCCGATTCGATGCCATCGCAGGGGATGCGATCATTATTGAATAGAACTATGGTTTCAGAATGACAGAAGAACGCGATATAAACAATACAGCTACCATTGACGGACACCCTGTGAAAGTCCGGAAGGGCCTTACCATCCTTGATGCAGCACAGAAGGCGGGTATTTATATACCCAAACTCTGTCATCTGGAAAACCTGGAACCATACGGAGGATGCAGATTATGTGTCGTGGAAGTAAAGAAAATGAAGGGATTCCCCACAGCATGCACTACCCCCATAGAGCCGGGGATGGAGATCCTCACACGCACTCCGGAGCTTCAGAAGCTCAGAAGAGAGATCCTGGAATTTACCCTTTCTGAACACCCCTTTACCTGCCTTGTATGTAAAGACAAGCAGGAGTGCACAGATTTCATGCACAGCACAAGGAAGGTCAGCACCATTACGGGATGCAATTTCTGTACCAGCAATGGGGATTGTGAACTGCAAGACCTGGTGGAAACCCTGGAGCTGAAAGATGTTAAGTTTCCCACATTCTACAGGGGAATCCCTCCTGTAAAGGATAATCCGTTTTATGACCTGGATTATAATTTGTGTGTCCTCTGCGGGCGATGTGTGAGGATCTGCAACGAAGAAAGGAACAGCAATGTGCTGGCCTTCGTGGAACGGGGGAATTCAACCATTGTGGGAACAGCTTTTAATGAATCCCAAAAGGAAGCTGGCTGCGAATTCTGCGGTGCCTGTGTGGACGTTTGTCCCACAGGATCCATCTCTGAAAAGATGGGGAAGTGGAGAGGGATCCCAGACAGGTCGGTGAAGACTACCTGTGTGATCTGCCCGGTAGCATGCGAAATGAATGTCAATACAAAAAATGGTCAGCTGGTTCAGATTGGGCCCCGGCCAGGTAATCGGAACGATCCACCCCAGCTGTGCCTGCGGGGAAAGTTTCTTCCGGCAGATATCAATCAACATCCGTCAAGGATCACTGCCCCCCTCGTAAAAAGAGAAGGGCGGTGGGTGGAAGTATCCTGGAAGGAAGCTTTTGATCACATGGCCAGGATCCTTGATCACCACAGGGGAAGTCAGTTCGGATTGATCGCATCCAGCCACGATACCATCGAAGACAATTATGCACTTCAAAAGTTTGCCCGGATGGTGATGCAATCCAACAATGTGGACCTTCATTCCTCATACCCCCGGAAAGAGGTGCCTGAACTCCTTCACAGTTTTTATTCGCTTAATCCCCCGGCTGGTCTGGATGAGATTGAAAAAGCTGATACACTCCTGGTCATCGGACTGGATGCATCCTGCTCACACCCATTGCTTGAGAATCGCATCAGAAAATCTTTCATGGATGGAAAAAATGTGATCTATGCCAGTGCATTCCAAACCCGTACTTCAACATTTATCACCGGCGAGATCCACTATCCTCCGGGAGAAGAGAATCACTTTCTTTCTGAATTGCTTTTGGCACTCACCGGGAAACCTGCATCACAAACAGTCACTTCCTTTCCAGAGCAGGTGTTATCCACCCTCAGGAATACAAAAGACCTTGTGATCATTGCCGGAGATGATCTTCTCCGGCACACCTCCGCAGCTGATATCCTTCAAATCCTTATAAACCTGCACCATATTAAATGCAGGGACCAACGGTGCAATATTCTTTTCCCCGGTTTAGAGGGTGGAGTGTACGGTAGTGTTTTGTCAGGTGTACATCCCGAATACCTGCCGGGATTTCACCCGGTAAACGATGAGAACAGCATTCGGAAATGGAGTAGTATCTGGGGTACCCGGCTGAGTTCAAATGCGGGATGGTCCTGCAACGAAATGATTCCTCAAATTCAGAAAAAAGGTCTCACCGCAATGATGGTAATGGGTGATTTGCCCCTACACCCCGGCCTGGCTAAACTTGAATTCCTGGTGCAGTGTAACATGTTCAAAACAGGCATCTCAGAATTTGCAGAGATGTTGCTTCCGATCACGGATTTTCTTGAAAATGAAGGGCATGTGCTTTCAATGGATGGGAAATTAAAGAAGCTAAACAGAACTGTTTCAAGACCCGGGAAGGTAAAAACCATCACCGGGATCCTTTCAGGTCTTGCAGCAGCCATGGGGACAACCGGATTCGGCAGTAAACCCGCAAATCTTTACAAGGAGATCCGTTCAGAGATTGAATTCCCCGCCCGGAAAGTTAAGGGGGTAATAGCCGGTATCAAATCCGTCAGGATAAGGCAACCAGAGCAGGACAAAGCGTATCCCGTTCATGTGGTGCTCCTGCATAACTATTTTAATTACAGGGGCAACCGGTTAAGTGACCTGATCCCGGAACTGAGTACAATAGCAGAGGAAGGGGTGGTCGGCCTGGCCGAGTCCCTGATGAATTTACTGAAAGTAAAAGAGGGGGAACAGGTCAGAATAATTACTGAGAAGGGGGATTTGGACACCATATGCAGGTCAATGCCGGAACTGGAAGGCCAAACAGCCTGTTTGTACCCCAATGGAAACGATACTTTAAAACTGTACGGGGAATTATATCCCCGTACCAGCACTCTTGATGCAAGGATAGAAAAAGTGTAGAACGCATGCATTCAATGAATATAAAAAACGATCCTGAGTGAAGATAGTTGACAAATTTGAAATAGCGCCCAATGTGCATGCCTGTAAGGTCAGTGCAACCGATATTGCCAAGAAAGTGCGGCCCGGACAGTTCATTATCGTTATTCCGGATGAATACAGTGAAAGGACGCCCATTACTGTAGCCGACTGGAATACCGGTGAGGGAACCATCACATTCATTTTCCTTGATATCGGTTCCAGCACAAACATCCTGGCACAGATGAATCCCGGAGATGAGATCTATTCATTGACCGGTCCCCTGGGAAAGTCATTCGAAATTGAGACATATGGAAATGTCTGTCTGGTAGGGGGATGTTATGGGATAGGTGGTATTTATCCCGCAGCCAGGGCCCTTAGAGAAAAAGGAAACAGGGTGGTATGTTATTCTGAGGCCCGGAGCAAATATCTGCTATACTGGAACGAGAAACTTGAGGAAGTATCGGACGAGGTCAGGTTTGCCACGGCCGACGGATCCCTGGGCTTCAAGGGGCATGCATACGACCTGTTGGAAAAAGACCTGGGATCGGGGATTAAGTATGACCTGGTCATTGCGGTGGGCTGTACATTCATGATGTACCGCATTGCTGCGCTAACAAAACCCCACGGAATGAAAACCATAGTCACCATGAATCCCATTATGATCGATGGTACCGGGATGTGCGGAGCCTGCAGACTCGAAGTGGGTGGGACCACCAAATTTGCCTGTGTAGACGGACCTCATTTCGACGGGCATGAAGTGGACTGGGATGTGATCCTTGCAAGAAGAAAAGCGTACCTGGAAGAAGAGATCATTTCAGGTGAAAGACACGATTATGGCAAAAGTTAGTCCAACCAAAACCCCCATGCGGGAACAACCTGCCCGGGAGCGGATCAGGAACTACGATGAGGTCCCCCTTGGGTACTCTCCCGAGGAAGCCATTCTTGAGGCACAACGCTGCCTGATGTGTAAAAAACCCCGATGCATTGAAGGTTGTCCGGTGGAAATCGACATCCCTGGTTTTATTCAATTTATTGCAGAAGACAATTTCAGGGATGGGATAAACCGGCTCAAGGAGAAAAATATCCTGCCGGCCATATGCGGCAGGGTGTGTCCACAGGAAGAACAGTGCGAAATTAAGTGTATTGTGGGTGTAAAGAACGAACCTGTTGCCATAGGCAGGTTGGAAAGGTTTCTGGCGGATTGGGAAGCCTCACAGGGCGACCCTGAATTACCACCAAAACCTGCACCAACGGGTAAGAAAATTGTTATTGTGGGTGCCGGTCCGGCTGGCATCACCGCTGCTGCCGACCTGGTAAGGCTGGGGCACCGGGTGGATATGTTCGAAGCCCTGCATGAACCGGGTGGCGTCCTGGTATATGGTATCCCGGAATTCCGGCTTCCAAAATCCATCGTATTCAAGGAGATCAATTACCTGAAACAACTGGGAGTAAAACTGTACACCGACCATGTGATCGGGATGATTAAAAGCATCGATGAACTCCTGGAAGAATATGATGCAGTGTTCCTGGGAACCGGGGCCGGGCTTCCCTGGTTTTTAGAAGTTCCTGGAGAGAACCTGAATGGTGTCTATTCGGCCAATGAATACCTTACCAGGGCCAACCTGATGAAGGCCTACCTTTTCCCTAAGTACAAGACCCCCATTATCAAAGGGAAACGGGTAGCCACAGTGGGAGGAGGCAATGTGGCCATGGACTGCGCAAGAACTGCCCTGCGTCTCGGGGCAGAAGAATCGATCATCATCTACCGCAGGTCAAGGGAGGAGATGCCAGCCCGCGATGAAGAGATCCATCATGCAGAGCAGGAAGGGGTCATCTTCCGGCTGCTGTCCAACCCGGCAGCATTTCACGGGGGAAGCAACAACTGGCTGAAGGAGGTGGAGTGTGTCAGTATGAAACTCGGAGAACCTGATGATTCGGGCAGGAGGCGTCCCGTTCCTATTCCTGATGCTAATTTTCGGGTGCCCATCGACGTGGCGATCATCGCCATCGGGAACAGCCCGAATCCATTGATACCATCCACGACGCCGGATATTGAGTCTGGAAGATGGGGTAACATCGTGACTGACCCGGAAACCGGAAAAACCTCCAAAGAAGGAGTATTTGCCGGGGGTGATGTGGCCACAGGGGCCGCTACGGTCATTCTGGCAATGGGTGCAGGTAAAATAGCAGCCCGGGGCATTCACGATTATGTTATGAATCAAAAATAAGGGCAGCCTACCATTCGAGGCTCTCCTCCAGCCGGATATCATCCATGTCATCCCTGCTCAAACCGTGCCATGTGCAGCCTTTTTTCGAACAGATGTAAAAATCCATCAGTCTCCTTGTGGCCCCGACCACAACCCTGGCTGTTTCACTTCCACATTCATGGCACTTCTCTTCTTCCATCATAAGGGAGTGGTCGCAATGAATGCATTTGATATCTTCGATCAGCTTGTCCTCGGGCAGCCTGATGGTTGACCTTGATGTGAATATATTCAGGTAGGGACTGAGCATCAGGAATCCTGACTTTTCTCCCCTTTTAATCTTTAGTTTTATGGAGTTCTCTTCAATAAGCGATTTTTTACAGTGTGGACAGTATGACATCAGGAAGGAACCTGTTTTCATGAGCTCAGTCTTCTCCTCCTCTTCATTTTTTGGACCCTCGTTCTCCTTTGGGAGAGACATGTCCTCTGAGTAAGGTCGTCCCTTGTACCCCGCATCAATGTACAACTGTTTCAGTGCAAATGAGAAGTCAACGAATTTGACAAAGTGATTTTTGCAACCCATGCGAGAACAGATGCTCACATCACCGCCCAGTTCAAGGTCCAGCGGGATCATGGGGGCACCACATACATTGCATTCAGCTTTGCCTTTGATCTCTGAATTGCAATGGGGACAAGAAAGATGTATAATCTCTTTCTTTGGCGTTTCGATGGAACAAATATTATTGAAACTCTCCCACACAGAACTCAGGTTGATCACTCCTGTATCCTCACCGATGGCGATATTCAGTTTAATGCTGGGACAGTTGTCCACCGGACGTTTCTCATCCATCAAGGAATATCCGCAAATAGGACACTTCACCCTCAATGAAATCAGGTTTGGCAGTTCGTCCATTGTGGGAAAATATTGGTTTACAGTAAATGTATAAAACTTCTACCAATATAAACAATGAATAAGATTGATTAAAAACATGTCACAAATTACTATCAAATAGGCTTGCGAAAGTGAACCCGGACTACTTGACGAAATCGAGCACTTCCCCAATTGTTTTAAACTCCTTGATAAGTGTGAGGATATCCCTCACTTTACCTTTGATATGACGGTCCATGGCTGCTGCAGCTTTTCTGCCATCTCCCATGGCCAGGATCACTGTAGCTCCTCCCCTCACGATATCGCCCCCTGCAAAGATGTCGGGGATTGAGGTCTGCAGGCTTTCTTTATCCACGTTGATGGTTCCCCATGAAGATACATCCAGTTCCTTCATGCTCTGGGGAATCAGCGGGTTTGGAGAAACACCCACACTGACCACCACCGTATCCACATCAATGATATACTCAGATCCCTCCAGAGGTATGGGCCTCCGGCGGCCCGAAGCATCAGGCTCCCCCAGTTCCATTTTCTGCAACTTCATTTTGTTCACCCGGCCATTTTCATCTGCATAATATTCCACCGGATTATGAAGGTTCAGGAATTCAATACCCTCCTCTTTGGCGTGCTTGATCTCTTCCACCCTTGCCGGCATCTCTTCAATGGAACGACGATAGATGATCATGGATCTTTCTGCTCCCAGCCTTTTTGATATTCTGACTGCATCCATGGCTGTATTTCCCCCACCGATCACAGCCACATTCTTACCGCTGAGTACAGGAGTATCATATGCTGGATCAGCCGCATTCATCAAATTAATGCGGGTTAGGTATTCGTTTGATGAATAGATCCCGATAAAGTTCTCACCGGGGATGTGCATAAAGTTGGGCAAACCGGCTCCGGTTCCCACCAGGAAGGCTGTAAATCCTTCCTCTTTAAGATCCTCTACGGAAGCTGTCTTTCCGACAATAAAGTTTTTAACGAACTTCACTCCCATCTTTTGCAGGTTATCGATCTCCACATCAACGACGTTGTTGGGGAGCCTGAATTCCGGAATCCCGTATTTCAATACCCCGCCTATCTCGTGAAGAGCCTCAAATACCGTAACATCATATCCCATCTTGGCCATATCACCTGCAAAGGCAAGACCTGCCGGGCCTGAACCGATAGAGGCTACCTTGATCCCGTTAAACGCCGGGGTCTCGGGAACGGACATATTTCCACTGTTCTGCTCGTAGTCAGCTGCAAACCTCTCCAGGTACCCTATGGCAACCGGTGGTTTATCCATTTTCTGGGAATAAAAACAGACCTGTTCACACTGGATCTCCTGGGGACAAACACGCCCGCAAACAGCAGGCAACGCATTGGTTTCCTTCAGTACCCTGGCTGCATCCATGAATTCGCCTGCTTCGATCTTCTTGATGAATTTCGGAATGTTGATCCCCACCGGGCATCCCGTAATGCAAGTGGGGTTGGGACAATCGAGACAACGCCGGGCTTCAAACATTGCCTGCTCCTCGGACAATCCCATGTTCACCTCGGTAAAATTCTTATTCCTTTTATCCGGAGCCTGCTCGGGCATTTGAATTCGCTCCAGCTGAGTCCTCTCCTTGTTTTTCAGTTTGCTTCGCAGTTCAACCCTCCACTCCTGGTCTCTCTCCTTCTTTAGATATTCCAGTAAAACTTTCATGTACTAACTATTTATTCTAATGGTCACAAATACTATGCTTTTCGGTATTTATTCAGAAAGGATTCATAGGCTTCCGTTTCTGATGGCTTATAAGAATTCAGCCTTAGCAGCATTTCATCAAAATCCACCTGGTGAGCATCAAATTCAGGACCGTCCACACAAACGAACTTTGTTTTACCCCCAACAGTTACTCTGCAGGCTCCACACATGCCGGTCCCGTCAACCATCAACGTGTTTAAGCTGGCCACTGTGGGAATATTGTATTTCTTGGTTAGCTGCGAAACGAATTTCATCATAATGGCCGGACCAACTGTAACCGCCAGATCCACCTTCTCACGTTTAATAATTTCCTCCAGCCCATGTGTGACCAGTCCTTTCTTTCCATAGGAACCATCGTCGGTCATAATCACCACCTCATCGGAATGCAACCGCATCTGCTCCTCAAGAATGATCAGCTCCTTATTCCGGGCGGCCAGTACCGTGATAACTTTGTTTCCGGCATTCTTAAATGCTTCCACAATAGGGAGCAGGGGGGCAACTCCGACTCCACCTCCAGAAGCTAGTACCGTACCCACTTTTTCAATATGAGTGGGTTCGCCCAGGGGGCCTACTAAATCGGAGATATACTCACCCACATCCAGGTTACAGAGCTTGATAGAGGTTACACCCACTTTCTGGACAATGAGGGTGATGGTACCTTTTTCAACATCCGCCTCAGCAATGGTAAGGGGGATGCGTTCTCCTTTCTTGCCGACACGCACGATCACAAAGTGACCGGCCATGCGGCTTTTGGCAATGCGGGGAGCTTCCACAACAAGTTTTACAACCGCATCAGAGAAATATTCCTTTTCAACTATCCTGTTCATCCGTAAACGAATATGATTTTAGTAGTTCATTGTCCCGGAAAATGCCGGATTCCCATTAAAGGAGGCAAAAATAACTCAAAATTTACTGAAAAAATATGTTGGCTATCAGTATGATGTTATTAAGAATAATTAAAAACAAATGGCGTGATCTTTCGGTGAAATCCATAAAAAATGGTGCATTTGATAACCTTGAGTTATCCAGGAAGAATAGAAATTGTTATAATTTTGTAATTTTAACGTTCTGATTCAGAATTCCAGCAAGCTTTATTCATTGGAAACCGCCAGGATCTGGATTTACAAAATCGAGATGCAGATGAACGAATTCAAGACTATTAATGATGTGCTCAATTTCGCCATTAAGGATGAACAGAGGGCGTCAGACCTTTATGCAGATCTTGCAACAAAGAGCAGGAACAGGGAAATTCAGAAAATGTTTGAACAATTTTCAAAGGAGGAACTGGGACATAAGAAAAAACTTGAAGCCATCAGAGGCCAGGAGATAGTCCCAGTCTCTAATGAAAAAGTCCAGGACCTGAAGATTGGAGATTATCTTGTGGAGGTCAGTACCTCCAGAGATGACCTGAGTTACCAGGAAGCCCTGATCGTGGCCATGAAAGAAGAAAAGGCTGCATTCAGGCTCTATTCCAACCTGGCCACAAAGACTGACCATACTGACCTGAAAGAGACCTTTCTGTCACTGGCACAGGAAGAAGCAAAGCATAAATTGAGGTTTGAGATTGAATACGACGATTATATCCTTAAAGAGAATTAATTCACCATTCCAGAAATAGATTTTGAAGATGGATTTTTCAACCGAATACATGGGATTGAAATTAAAGAATCCCCTGGTGGCCGCCAGCAGCGGCCTGACCGGCACTCTGGATGGCATCAAAACCCTCGAAAAAAGCGGAGTTGCAGCAGTGGTCCTGAAATCCATCTTTGAGGAGGAGATCCTGCTGGAGGCAAACCAACAATTAAAAGAGGCTCAAGAGAAACCTATGATCTATTCCGGACTCTCCGAAACCCTCGATTACATCGATCTTCACATCCGTGAGGACAACCTGAAGAGATACCTCGAATTGATTTCCGAGGCAAAAAAAAGTGTGGCTATCCCCATCATCGGCAGTATCAATTGTGTCTCCCATCAGGACTGGATGCATTTTACAAAAAAGATTGAAGAGGCGGGGGCCGATGCGTTAGAGCTGAACATCTTCCTCAATCCGGCAGACTCTGAGAATAAGGAGTTCGAAAAGGCTTATTTCAAGGTCATCGAAAATGTGCTTTCCCAGGTGAGTATTCCCGTCGCCATCAAGATCAGCAAATACTTCACCCGCCTGAGTTTATCAGTAAAAGCCCTATCTGAAACCGGCGTGTCAGCCATTGTAATGTTCAACCGGTTTTATTCTCCGGATATAGACATTGATAAAATGTCTCTCGACATTGGAAAACTTTTCACCACACCCGAGGAGCAATCCGAAACCTTACGGTGGATCGCCATCATGTCCAACAAAGTGGAGTGTGACCTTGCTGCAACCACCGGAATTCACACAGGTGTTGATGTGATAAAAATGCTCCTGGCGGGTGCAAAGGTGACCCAGATTGCATCTACAATCTACAAAAATGGCCCTGACCAGGTTTCCCGCATTTTAAAAAGAATGGAGAAGTGGATGGATGAAAAGGGATTCGACTCGGTAGACCAGTTCAGAGGGAAAGTTATTAAGTCCTATGAAGGCAACCCTGCAGCTTTTGAACGAATGCAGTTTATGAAGTATTTTAGCGAGATCAGGTAAACAGAGAATTCGACAACAAAACGGGCACTAAATTGTTAGTTTTAAAATCCGGACAAGTTGCATATGGATGACCTTTCATTTTTGCAGAACCTCGACTCTGAAGCCATTGAGGAGCTTTATCAAAAATACAGACAGGATCGCGGTTCAATCGATCCCAGCTGGCACCACTTTTTCCAGGGTTTTGACCTGGCCCGACGTGATTATAGCCACCCCGAATCTGAGTCACTCACCTTTGATGAAGAATTCAGGGTAATTAATCTGATCAACGGATATAGAAAACGGGGCCACCTGTTCACGGAAACCAACCCGGTACGCACACGTCGCAAATATTTTCCCACACTCGACCTGGAAAATTATGGTTTATCTGAATCAAACCTTGATACTTCCTATCATGCCAGCAGGGAGATCGGTGATGACAGAGCACTCCTGAGGGATATCGTCGATCGTCTGAAGAAAACTTACTGTGGTCACATCGGATCTGAATTCATGTTCATTCGGGACCCGGAGAAGATCAAATGGCTCACAGATAGAATGGAGCATGGACAGAACCGGACCATATTGACGCCGGAGGAGAAGAAAAAAATCTATCACCACCTGAAAGAAGCGGTGGGATTTGAGAAGTTTATCCACAATAAATTTGTGGGACAGAAGCGGTTTTCCATTGAAGGAGCGGAGATCCTGATCCCTGCCCTGAATGACCTGGTAGAAAGAGGTTCGCAACTGGGCATCATGGAATTTAATGTCGGGATGGCCCACCGGGGCCGGTTGAACGTACTGGCAAACGTCCTGAAAAAACCCATGGAGAATATCTTCAAGGAGTTTGAGGGGGAATCATACGAGCAGCACATCAGTCTGGGTGATGTGAAATACCACCTGGGTTATGGAAATACCATTCGTACCACCGATGATAAAACAGTCATCCTGAACATCGTTCCTAATCCCTCCCACCTGGAATCTTCAGCACCCATTATTGAGGGTGTATCCAGGGCACGTTTGGATCATATTTACGGGGGTGATGTCAATCAATTGATACCCATTATCATCCACGGTGATGCCGCCATTGCTGGACAGGGTGTTGTATACGAGGTGGCCCAGATGTCAGAGCTTGAAGGCTACCAGACCGGTGGCACCATCCACCTGGTGATCAACAACCAGATCGGATTCACTACCAATTACCTGGACGCCCGCTCCAGTACTTACTGTACCGATGTGGGTAAAGTTATCAAAGCCCCCATCTGGCACGTGAATGGAGATGATGTTGAAGGGCTGATCCATGTGATCCGAATGGCCATGGAGTACAGACAGATGTTCCATACCGATGTGTTTATCGATATCCTTGCCTATCGCAAATACGGGCATAACGAAGGAGATGAGCCCAGGTTTACCCAACCTCTGCTGTATAAAAACATAGCCAAACATCCCAATCCAAGGGATATCTATAGCCTGGAATTGGTTGAGCAGGGCATCATGGAGAGAAATGAGGTGACCAGCGCGGAGAGTGAATTTGATACCCTTCTGGAAAAACAGCTGAATACCTCCAGGAAGAAGAAAAAAGTGACCATCCAGCAATTCCTGGAAGCAGAATGGCAGGGGATGGAATATTCCACTCCATCAGAGTTTGAAGACTCTTTGCCCACCGGGGTACACCGTAAAACCCTGGATCTCATCTCGAAGCAGATGAACACCCTGCCAGGTGACCTGGTTTTTTTCAAAAAGATCATTAAACTGATGGAGGAACGGGCCAGGATGTATGGTGAAAACCGGGTGGACTGGGCACTGGGAGAATTACTTGCATACGGTTCTTTGCTGCTTGAAGGGCATCCTGTGAGGATCAGTGGACAGGACTCCATCAGGGGTACATTCTCACACCGGCATGCAGGTATCGTCATGGAAGAGACCACCGAAATCTATTTCCCGCTCAAATACCTTGCAGAGGATCAGGCATCTTTCAATATTTATAACTCTCCCCTGAACGAATACGGTGTACTGGGTTTTGAGTACGGGTACTCCATGGCATGCCCACAAAACCTGAATATCTGGGAAGCGCAGTTCGGAGACTTTGTGAATGTGGCGCAGGTAATCCTTGACCAGTACATTTCCAGTGCAGAGGAAAAATGGGGCCTTATGAATGGCCTCGTACTTTACCTCCCCCATGGATTTGAAGGGCAGGGACCCGAACACTCCAGCGCCCGCATTGAACGGTTCCTTAGCCTGGCCGCCCGGGATAACATGCACATCATCAATCCCACCACTCCGGCCAACCTGTTCCATGCACTCCGAAACCACATACAAAAAAAATCCAGGGTGCCACTTATCGTTTTCACCCCCAAGAGTCTGCTTCGTCACCCACAATGTGTTTCCACCGTGGACGAATTGGAAAAAGAGAGGTTCCATCCGGTATATGACGATCCCGATACTGATGTGGATGAGGTGCGCAGGGTGGTGCTCTGCAGCGGGAAGATCTATTATGACCTGCTGGCCCGGAAACAAAAACTGGGCGTGAAGGACATCGCCCTTATAAGACTTGAGCAGGTTTTCCCATTCCCCGTAATAAAGGTGGAACAGATCCTGAAAAAATACCACAACAATATGCTTACCCTCTGGGTCCAGGAAGAACCCGAAAATATGGGTGCCTGGTACCACATCAGGAATGCATTAAAAGATATTGAGATAATACCGGTCACCCGTCAGCCTTCCGGTAGTCCGGCCACCGGTCTTTTCAAACTGCACGAAATCAGTCAGAATGAGATCATTGACAAAGTTTTCCGCGAGTGTACCTGTGAGCTGCTTAATGTATACTGTGGCCTCCAATGTATGATCGGAAGCTCACGGAAAGAGATCCTGAAACAACATTACTACTTCGAAAAAGAGAATCCCAAAACAAAATAACATGACCCTGGAGATTAAAATACCAAGTCCCGGAGAATCCATCACCGAAGTCGAACTCGCTGCCTGGTTTATGGAAGACGGGGCACTGGTAACCAAAAACCAGGAGATTGGTGAGATTGAATCGGAGAAAGCTACCCTTCCGCTTATTGCCGAGCAGTCAGGACAGCTAAAGATCCTGATTCAGGAAGGCGAGACTGTCAACGTGGGCGATGTAGTGGCAACCATTGACACCAGCGTGGAAGTGCCCGATATCCCCACTGAGCCACAGGTCGAAACAATCCCAACAGCAGGTGCAAAACCAGCAGTCACTCCGGAACCAGCAGTCACTCCGGAACCAGCAGTCACTCCGGATCCTCTCCTCGCGAAGAAATTCGCCACATCTGCCACACCCACCACATCTGCCACCGGATCCTTTGCAGCCTACAATGCTGTCAAATCAACACCCGTTGCCAAACAGATGATGGAAAAAGAGGGCCTTTCGGTGGACGACATCATCAATGGTTTAAAGAAGATAACTGCAGCCGATGTAAAACAGGTGATACAGCAGCAGATCTCTGCCCCAATTCAAATGCAACAGCAGGAAGCCTCCCGGGAAGTAGAACGGAAAAAGGTGAGTCAGCTTCGGAGAAAAATCAGCGAAAGGCTGGTGGCTGTAAAAAACGGAACAGCCATGCTCACTACCTTCAACGAGGCAGACATGAGTGCAATCATGGCCATTCGTAAAAAGCACCAGGACAAATT
>Ga0209013_10002446_pt1 | contig 16846 bp, 14 predicted proteins | sample Cruoilmetagenom2_FD_187291 | JGI IMG/M metagenome (GOLD analysis project Ga0209013, IMG submission 187291) | Oil polluted marine microbial communities from Coal Oil Point, Santa Barbara, California, USA - Sample 2 (SPAdes) (version 2) | ecosystem: Environmental > Aquatic > Marine > Oil seeps ...
CATTTCCACATACCGGCCCCAGCGGTGTAAATGCGCCTTCCTCAATTTTGTTGCCCCATTCCCCGGCGTAGGGCCCCTCCTTAACCTCGAACCTTTTGCCGCAACCGATGGGGCATTTAAAACAGGGTTTGTTGGAAAGGTAAAACTCCGGGGCAACATTCTTGGGATTAAAGTTGTCAATGCCCTCGAACCCACCGGTTTGCTGAAAGTTTCTGATTGCCAGAAATCCGGCTTTGTCAGTAGCGAACGTTCCCGTTGAACCGCCGTTTTTGCGGAAATGTTCATACTTGTCTGATTGTGCAATGCGCTGCTGCATTTCTTTTGCCAGACGATTGAAGCCATCAGGATCAAAGAGCTTAACCTCTTTTGTCCCTCTGATGGCCACGGCCTTCAAGTTCTTGGAGCCCATAACTGCTCCCAGGCCTGTCCTGGACGCGGAGCGCTCCTCATGGACGATGTTGGCAATACTTACCAGGTTTTCACCGGCCTGTCCGATTGCTGCCACACGGACCCTCCTGTCGCCACATTCATCTTTAATTTGTGCTTCTGCCTCTCTGATGTTTTTGCCCCACAGATGTCGGGCTGATTTTATTTCGATGGTGTCGTCGTCTATCCAGAGATAGACGGGCTCCTGAGCCTTGCCCTGAATGATAATGTGATCAAGCCCCGCTTTCTTCATGGCAGGGCCAAAATAACCACCGGCATTGGAATTGCCCATAATACCGGTCAAGGGTGACTTGCCCGTTACGTGAAATCTGGCAGGACAGGGTGCCGAGGTCCCCGACAGGGGACCGCATGAAAAAATCAATTTATTGTGGGGCGAAAGGGGTTTGATCTCGGGAGGGACTTCATCAAAAAGAATTTTTGCACTAATACCTCTACCGCCGACAAAAAGATTACAGAGTTTTTCTTCAAGCGGTTCCCTTTCAATGGTACCGTCACTCAAATCAACACGTAATAGTGTTCCAGCCCAACCGTACATTGCTTTTCCTCCATGCAGTAGGTTTGCCAGCTTTTTTGCATTGTTGCTGGCTTATAGGGGTGCTCCACATACGTAAAGAACATAGCATAAACCGTCAGGGTAATCTATCTGTTTTTATGTATTAGGATAACTGCTCCATCTGTAACAGTTTATTCTTTAGCATCACTCCCCCACCTGCGGAAAATCCACCAGGCTTCCCATCTCCCCGTATAATACGATGACAGGGAATTACTAAGGGAAAAGGGTTTTTTGCGAGGGCATTTCCTACCGCCCGTGCACCACGGGGACAGCCTATTGTTCGCGCAAGATTGCCATAGGTTTCAACTGATCCGTAGGGTATTTTCAGAGCTGCTTTTAAAACCTTTTGCTGAAAGGGAGAAAGGGAGGACCAGTCCATTTTGCAACCCTCAAAAGAAACGTGTTTACCGGAACAATAGCGTTTAATCTTGTCTATCACGATCCCTGTTGCAGGGACCTTTTTTTTGTGGCTATCTACCGCACCTGCAATATGGTTTAAGAGTTGATTGCGTTCGGCGTATCCTGCATATAACCGCAGAAGACCCCTTTGTGTAGTGAGCACACCGCACCAGCCGATCGATGTGGGAAAAAGGGAGTATGTTATGAGCACGCGGTACCTTTTATCGTTAATCATGGTGCGCGTTTACCCACCTTAATGCTCTCCCGGAGGGATAGCAGTTCAGGGCTCTTAAGCACATAGGAACAGAAGATAAAAACACCAACACCCACAAGGATGCTTGTGGTTAAAGAAACCACCCGGGAAAGGGGGAAGCTCAAGGATGTCCAATAGCTATTGTAATAGGAGAGGTAAACTGCGCTACCCATAACCGCGGAGGAAAACACAACCTTCCCTACGGAAGATATAAGTTTTCTTATGTTCAATCTTCCCAGACGTATTCTCAAAATGGTAAGGAGAATAATCAGATTGATCATGGAAGACAGGGAAACCGCCAGGGCTAAGCCTGCATGCTGCATGGGTTTCATCAGAACCACGCAAAGCAAGAGATTACAGACAATGGAAATGAAGGCCACTTTAACAGGCGTCCAGATATCCTGCAGGGCATAGAAGACATTTACCACTACCCGAACTCCCGCGACTGCCCATAACCCCACGCTAAACCAGAAGAGGGATTGAGCAGTTAAATGGGCAGCAGCAACAGTAAAAACACCTCTCTGGAAAAGTAATTGCACAAGAGGAATGCGCAGTACCGCCAATCCCACCATTGCCGGGATGGTGATAAAGAGAACGGTTCTCAGGGCATAGGATAGGGTTTCTTTTAAATCATCTATGTTATTGTTTGCTACATGATCTGACATGGTGGGCAGCGAAGCGGTTGCGAGGGCAATACCAAAGAGGGCGAGGGGAAACTGGAATATCCTGTCTGAATAGTAGAGGTAGGAGACACTACCTGCAGGTAAGAAGGAAGCGAGCAGGGTAATAATCATTATATTGAGTTGATACACGGCAGCCCCGAAAACTGCAGGAATCATTAATTTTAACAGGCGCCTGAGTCCCGGATGGGAGAAATTAAAATTGCTTTGCAGCGCAATACCCTTTTGCTTGAGAAAAGGTATTTGCAGTGCCAGTTGGAGGAATCCTCCAGCGATTACACCAAAGGCAAGGGCTAAAACGGGCTGGGATAAGTAGGGCATTACAAACACGGCTGATGCAATTATTGACAGATTGAGCAAAACCGGAGCAAGAGCAGGTGCAGCAAAATGTTTTAAAGCGTTGAGGATTCCCATGCAAAGGGCAACAAGGGAGATGAAGAAGATGTAGGGAAACATTATGCGGGTTAAGAGAACCGTTAAGTCAAATTTATTCTTATCATCAATAAAGCCCCATGCCATCACCTTAACAATGAAGGGAGCAAAGGTTATACCAAGGCAGCAGAGCAGTACCAGGATGATGGAGAGGAATGTAAAAACAGCATTGGCAAATGCTAAGGCATCTTTTTTGGACTCGTGATGCAGGTACTCTGAAAAAATGGGGATAAAGGCAACGGTGAGAGAGCCCTCGGCAAAGAGTCTCCTTAAAAGGTTGGGTATTCTGAAGGCAACAAAAAAGGCATCAGCTGCAGCCGCAGTGCCGAAAAAGTAAGCAATTACCATGTCACGGGCATAGCCCAGTATGCGGCTTGCCAGCGTTGCACTGCTGACAACGCCAGCCGCCCTAAAGATTCTATGTGGTTGCACGGTGATTATCTCCGGAAAGCGTGTTTCAGGCGTTCTGCTTGGCAGCTAAAAAGTGCTTGACATTTATAAAAGAAGCGGTATACTGATCCATTAATCTATCGTTAGGAGAAAGCATACCGATGAGACACAAGTCAACAGAGAAGAGAGCCAGGCAAAACAAAAAACAGTACCATCAGAATAGGGCGATCAAATCCTCTATAAAAACAGGGATTAAAAATCTGCTTGCAGTGCTTGAAGCTAAGAACAGGGAGGAAGGAGTACTCCTCTTGAAGAAAGTCAGTTCCACCATCAGTAAAGCTGCTTCTAAAGGCGTTATTCATAGCAAAACTGCCTCACGCAGGATTTCCCGTCTCACCAAAAGGGTCAACAAGGTTTCCGCCGTTTAACACCGTGCCCTCAAGGTTCCCTACCCCCGTCACTCAAAGAGCACACAACCTGGTGATCAGGTCCTCTAAGAGCAGTCTTTTGTCAACCCTGCTTGATTTGAGTTTCCAGTCAGCATAGAAGAGAAGGGAAAAATAGTTCTCAGATCGCAACAGGGAAAAGGCACGCACCTGTCTTATAAATACGTTGAGATAAAAATCACGGATACCTAATGTTTTTCCCACATCTCCCTGGGCACAACCGTTCTGCACCATTTCTTTAGCCCGTGCCAAGAGGCGAACTTGCCGGGTAATCATCATAAGTATCTTGAGGGGATACTCCCCTTCCCCTAAAAGATGTTTTAATGAGCGCAAAGCGCCCTCAACATCTTTGCTGGCAATACAATCGGTAAGCGTAAAAATACTCATCCCCCGGTTGGGAGTGATGACCTGTTTAACGTCGTCTCTTTCAATGACCGGTCTTTCCCCCACGTAGGTAGCAATCTTTTCAATTTCATTATAGATGTTCTGTAAATCATTGTCGAGCTCTGCGTTCAATAACGCCACTGCTTCTCCGCTCATTTTCTTGTTGAGGTCTCGAGAAAAGTTTCTGATCCATCCGGGAATGTCCCTATCATAGGGATGGTAAAACCTAACGGGGATGCCCTGCTTTTTAAAGGTGGCAAGAAGCGCAGCTTTGAACACCATCTTTTCTGCACAAAAGATTAAACAGGTAGAGAGCACTGGTTGGGCAAAGTACGGTGTAAAATCTTTCCAGGAAGACTTGAGCTGGTCGGCTTCTTTCACGAGTACCAGCCGATAATCACCCTGGAGAGGAAGGGTCTTTGCTGCATTGATAATGGCGTGAGAGGTGCTTTCCCGCCCAGAGAAGGTAGTAAGGTTAAAGCTTGAGAGGCTCTGATCAAGCAGGTTTTCCTTTAACTGCTCTATGGTTTTGTCAATTAAAAAGGTTTCGTCACCATAAAAAAAGTAGAGAGGGGCATACTCCTTCCTTTTTAATGCACTCTGGAGTTCTAGGGGTTTCATATGTGTTAAAATCCTTCAACAATGCTGTCGTGCATTCTCGTAGCCACCTCCCGGGCAATTAGTCTAATCGCCTGATTTTTGTTTGCCTCAGTGGCAGCTATTTCAGGAGCAACTCTGTAGTCCTCAAAATGTTGAAGCGCCTTAGTTCTCCAAAGGGTATCTCCCGTATCTTTCATTTCCAGTGTTGCATCCACGTGCAGTGAGGCGCGGTATTCCAAAGCATAATTATCCTTATCAAATGCAATAGCAATTTCCTGGAATTCCTCTATTGTTCCCCGTAGGACTGCATCTGCATCTTTTTCTGCGACAATGGAATACATCCTGCTTTTAACGAATTCATCCACTAAGGCTTCAGTCACATATCGCTCCAGGCCGCCTTCATAACTTTTATTAGCAAAGTAGGGGATGGCAATGTAATGAATACCTGAAAGGACTTCATTCCCCTGACCAATAAAGTGGTAACCACACCCGGAGAGAAGAAAAGCCCCTAGCAGGATACTATATGCAAAGGATTTTCGTACCATAGCTATCTTTACTTCACAACGATATTAACCAATTTTTGAGGTACAACGATGACCTTTTTGATAGATGTGCCTTCTATCCATTTTTTTGTTTTCTCGTCGTCAAGGACACGGTGTTTGATTTCCTCCTCTGAGGAGTCAACGGATACAGCAATTCTGCTTCGCAGCTTACCGTTTATCTGGACGACAATAACGATTTCTTCCTCCACGATAGCTGCAGTATCATAGGCAGGCCAGGAGGTGTTAAGAATGCTCTCCTGTTTGCCGAGCTGCTCCCAGAGTTCTTCTGTAATGTGGGGAGCCATGGGAGAAAGCAGGACAAGCACAGCCTCAACAGCTTCCTTGATAACAGCAAGCGTCACCTCATCCCGTTCCCTCTTCAGATCGAACTGATAGAGAAGATTGACCAGTTCCATGGTGGCACTTATTGCCGTATTAAAGTGAAAACGGTCTTCCAGGTCACTGGTCACCTTCTTGATCGTGGCATGGGTTTTTAATCGGAGTTTCTTTAAGCGATCATCAAGTTCACCCGTTCCATCAAATGCAGGTATGGGTTTAAGCAGGGCAAGATGATCCATTACTAATCGCCAGACCCGGCTAAGAAAACGAAAGGCCCCCTCAACTCCCTGGTCGCTCCAGTCCAGGTCTTTCTCAGGGGGAGCTGCGAAGAGACAAAAGAGCCGGGCGGTATCGGCACCATACAGCTCAATCAAGGTCTCCGGATCTACAACATTTTTGGTCGTCTTTGACATCTTTTCAATACGCCCGACCTGGGCGGGACTGTTGCACTTAACACACTTTCCCTCCGCCACATCTTCAGGATAGAGCCATCCGTGAACCTCACATCGCAGGGTTTCTTTACACACCATGCCCTGGGTCAAAAGATTGGTAAAGGGCTCATCAACCTTTACTAACTGCATGTCTCGTAAAACCTTGGTAAAGAACCTCGCATAAAGCAGATGAAGCACCGCATGTTCAATGCCGCCCACATATTGGTCCACCGGCATCCAGTAGTCGACCTTCTTCTCGTCAAGCGGTAAATGGTCATAGTGAGGGCATGCGTAGCGGGCAAAGTACCAGGAGGACTCAACAAAGGTGTCCATGGTGTCGGTTTCCCTTCGTGCTGCCTTACCACACTGGGGGCAGGTGGTCTTTACAAAGGTCTCGCAGCGTTTGAGGGGAGATCCCCCCATTTCCGTTATCGTTACGTCATGGGGTAAAATGACGGGGAGATCCCTGTCGGGAACGGGAACTGCCCCGCAGCTGTCACAGTAGATGATTGGAATGGGATTGCCCCAATATCTTTGCCGCGAGATTCCCCAGTCTTTGAGCCGGTAATTGATAGCTCGCTTCCCGCTTCCCTTTTCTTCCAAATGGTCAGTAATAGCATCCATGGCTTTTGTGTTGTGCATCCCGGTAAAGGGGTCGGAGTTTACCATCACACCCTCGCCAAGGTAAGCTTCGGTCATCTCTTCCGCCCTCAGCTCTTCTCCCTCAGGCTTAATGACCACGATGCGTTCCAAACCATATTTTTCTGCGAATTCGAAGTCTCTCTGATCGTGGGTTGGAACTGCCATAACCGCGCCCGTTCCGTATTCCATCAGGACAAAATTGGCCACATAAATGGGCATTTTGAAACGGGTGACGGGGTTAATGCAGTATGCGCCGGTAAAGACCCCCTCCTTGTCTAAATCGTCAGCGGTCCTTACTATCTTGTCCTGTTTTATTACTCGCTCAACAAAGGATTCTACTTCCCTGGCCTGTCCTGTTCCCCGGGAGAGCTCAATTGCCAGGGGATTTTCCGGAGCGAGACTCATAAAGGTTGCTCCAAATAAGGTATCAGGTCTGGTGGTAAAGACCGTAATCTTTTCTTCGCTCCCTTCCAGGGGGAAGTCAATCTCTGCTCCCACACTCTTTCCAATCCAGTTTTTCTGCATGGCAATAACCCTCTCCGGCCATCCGGTGAGCTTATCGCAGTCGTCGAGCAGTTCCTGGGCATATGCCGTAATCTTAAAAAACCATTGCTCCAACTCTTTCTGGAGTACTTCGCATCCACAGCGCCAGCAGAGGCCGCCTTCCACCTGCTCATTGGCCAAAACGGTCTGACATTTCTCACACCAGTTTACGAACGATGTTTTCTTGTAGGCCAGGCCCTTCTCGTACATCCTCAGGAAGAGCCACTGTTCCCACTTGTAGTAGAGCACGTCACAGGTGGCGAGTTCCCTGTCCCAGTCATAGCTAAACCCCATCCGTTTAAGCTGCTTCTTCATGTAGTCAATGTTTTCGTATGTCCACTTTGCCGGGTGCACTCCCCGTTCGATGGCGGCGTTTTCCGCCGGCATGCCAAAGGCATCCCAGCCCATCGGATGAAGGACATTGTAACCTTGCAACATTTTGTAACGGGCAATGACATCCCCGATGGAATAGTTTCTCACGTGTCCCATGTGAATACGGCCGGAAGGATAGGGAAACATTTCCAGTAAATAATATTTCTTCTTGTCCGTGTCTTCAGCAACAGCAAAAGAACGCTTTTTTTCCCACTCCTGTTGCCATTTTTTTTCGATTGCCTGCGGATTGTATGTTTCTGCCATAGGATTTCTTATAAACACTTTCTCTTTCTAGTTAAAAAACGTGTGCAATGAATGTAGCTTCTTCTAGCATAAGAGTCTATCTTTAGCAAGGCAAAAGCTCCATTAAAACCATTGTTTATCTCCGAAGAGCTGTTTTTATGTTTGACTTTCTTTTTCTCAGCGTGGTACAGTTTACTTGCATAATGCCTGTAAGCTTGCTGGCTTGCAAGCGAGGAAGCCGTTACGTTTTTGTTACAATACAAAGACTCCCCATGAAAATCCTTTCCCTCGTGTTACCACTGATCATCTTCATACAGACAAGCACCCTCACGTTGGGATTATCCGCCGCCGCGGGCCAGAATGATTCCAATAAAACGGCCGCGTCAAAAGCGTCGAAAACATTTAATACCCATTTCATAAGCCTCAAGCGGGGGCATACCATAACCTCTTCCTGCTTTACCTTTGGCGACGGGGAGCACTTTGAGATAAAAACACCCGGTGAAGATTTTCTCCAGACCAAGGGTTCCCATACCAAAAACGGCATGCTTTTCGAGGCATACTTTGAAGCTACGATTCTCAAACAGAAAAAGCACTATCGGTACACCTTTAGCATCAAGGGTATCTCACTTTTAGACAACTACATTGCTGGTGTAGTAGTCCTCAATGAGTACATAGAAGCAACAGATCAAAAGCAGGAGGTTTCTTTTCTTTTTCTCGGCATGCCTGAGGAGGCGATTGTCCCTGAGAAGAATAAGAGGAGTTTATTTCCCTTTTGAACAGTACCGGGGTTGAGTATATGGTCCCTGGGCACCCACCACCCGCCATCCTCCAGCCCGTATTTTCACCAAAAAAACCAACTTTTTTCACTCTTTTCTGTTTTTTCTGTTTTTCCGGTTGTTAAGGGGGATAAATCTCCATTTCATCACCTCCCCTTCCTCGTATAACTATCTTAATCTACTGCAAAATTTCAAAAACCCTTGACAGTTGGGATGGAGCATGTTAATCATAAAAATGAATAACCATTCATTTTTTATATTTGACTTATGTTCCAATTAGTTATACTGTTTGCATCGCCAAAAATGGTCTGCAACCAGTTTAAAGGATGATGCTATGGCTCAATCTTCCACGCTCAATCCCAAAATAGTTCATCGTTTCGGAAAAGGGTGGATATTTAACGTTACCTATTCACCTGACGGCAGCTACATCGCAGTGGCAACCTCCGCTGGAATCGAAATCTATGACACTGCCACCTATGAACGGGTACATGTGTTGACGAAACACCAGGATTTCGTGGCATCGGTAAATTTTAGCCCGGATGGGAAACTCATCGTTTCTGGTTCGGATGATAACACGATAAAGATTTGGGATAGTGCTACCGGAAAAGAGGTAAAAACGTTTAAAGGGCACGCCGAGTATGTTACTTCAGTGCGGTTCAGCCCCGATGGTAAAACTATTGTCTCGGGCTCGGATGATGACACCATTAAACTCTGGGATGTAAAAACGGGGGGAAATACAAAGACCCTTAAGGGGCACACCAATGATGTTACTTCGGTGCGGTTCAGCCCGGATGGCAACACTATCGCCTCAGGCTCGGATGATGACACCATTAAACTCTGGGACTGTAAATCTGGTGAGGAGCTGCAATCCTTTACGGGGCACAGTGAGATGATCGAAGCAATTAGCTACAGTCCCGATGGGAAGCTTATTGCATCATGTTCTGATGATGAAACGATCAAGCTTTGGGATATAAGCTCCGGAGAAAACATCAAGACACTGGAAGGACACACAGACTGCGTGATTGCCGTTAGTTTTTCTCCTGACGGAAAGACGCTGGTATCCGGTTCCGATGACGGTATTATTAAATTGTGGGATGTAAAAACGGGTAAAAATATTAGAAACCTAAAAGGCCATACCGGCTATATCTGGTCTGTAGCGTTCAGCCCCGACGGCAGTAAACTTGCTTCTGGATCACGAGACAATACGGTGAGGTTCTGGGATCTCACAACAGGCAAGGAGATTAGGACGATTGGAGAGTATACCGGTCTGGTCTGGTCGGTTAGTTTTAGTCCTGATAAGAAAACCTTTGCCTCTGCCCACAGGGATAACTCAATACGTATATGGGACATTGAGTCACGGGGAGTAGTTAAGACATTAAAAGGACATACGGATGATGTTAACACAGTCTGCTTCAGTCCCGATGGAAAGCGGTTGGCTTCAGGATCTGATGATGACACGGTTAAAATCTGGAATGTTACAACGGGCGAGGAGGAGATGACGCTCACTGGTCATACCGACTATGTAGTCGCTTGTACTTTCAGTCCCGATGGTCGGTACCTTGCCTCAGGTTCTGACGACAGCATGGTAAAGCTCTGGGATCTGGAAGAGGGGAAAATTATGAGAACGCTGAAAGGGCACGTAAGCTATGTATGGTCAGTGGCCTTCAGTCCTGATGGTCTTCTCCTGGCGTCCGGCTCACGGGATACAACGATCAGGTTGTGGGATTTAGAAACAGGAAAAGCCCTCAAGACCCTAAGGGGTCATGGCAGTTATGTGTGGAGTTTGAGCTTCTGCCCGGATGGTAAGAAGTTAGCTTCAGCTTCAGACGATGGTACCATCAGGCTCTGGAATGTAGGAGAGGGAAAAGAGATAGCACCCTCCTTTACCGGGAATACGAAACGTGTCTGGTCTTTATGTTGCAGTCCGGATGGCAAGTACCTGGTCAGTGGATCGAATGAGGATGCCATTGTCGTCTGGAACCTGAAAAAAGGAACAGAGGTAAAGACCTTACGGGGCCATACTAACATTGTTGAATCACTCAGCTTCAGCAAAGACGGCAACTATCTCGTTTCAGGTTCAGATGATGGAACCTGTCTGCTCTGGAAGTGGCAATAGTCCAGCTTGCAAGCTGGTACGCCTGCTAGCTAACAAGCCCCTTTACATTAAATACAGTAGAAAAATAGAGTGTATGTTATCCCGAAAGACCAAGAAAAAATATACTGAGAAAAAAAAACAAAGCAACTACTCTAAGGTCTACCTTCAGATTATTGAGAAGTGGTGTATAAAATGTGGTGTATGTGTAGATCTTTGTCCTGATAAGGTGCTCGTTTTAAATGAATATGGTTATCCCGAGATAAGAAAACCTATAGAATGCGAGGCATGCAATATTTGTGTTCTCGTATGCCCGGGATTTGCACTTTCCCTGGTAGAGAAGAAGGCGAAATCCCTATTGCAGATTTTAGGAGGAGCAACATAGGTGAACGGTTGGGTGGGCACACTGCTGAGGGTGAACTTAACGAATAGTTCCATACAGGTTGAAGAGCTTTCTGGTACATTAACTAATCAGTTCCTGGGCGGACGTGGGTTAGCCAGCAAGATCCTTTATGATGAAGTGGATGCGCAGGTTGACCCCTTAAGCCCTGAAAATAAAATTATTTTTATGACAGGTCCCCTGACGGGAACAGGGGTTATTGGGGGAGCGTCCTATGTGGTTGTTACCAAATCACCCCTCTCAGGTAGTATTGCCTGTTCTACGGCAGAGGGATACTTCGGCCCCGAACTCAAGTGTGCTGGCTTCGATGGGATTGTCATCGAGGGACAAGCGATCGAACCGGTCTATCTTTCAATAGAAGATGATCAGGTGGAACTCCTTTCGGCATCCCACCTCTGGGGGAAATCTACCCGCAGGACTGAAGAGATTATCCGCACTGAAAAAGAAAATCTCTGGATTGCCAGGGAGACCTCCGTGGCATCTATCGGGCCGGCCGGAGAACAGCTGGCCAAGATTGCTTCAATTATAAATGACAGACACCGTGTGGCAGCCCGCGCCGGAGTGGGGGCGGTAATGGGTTCAAAAAACCTCAAGGCCATTGCCGTCAGGGGTACCCAACCAGTAATGGTAGCTGACGGCGCCCTATTTGTTGATGTGGTAGCACGTGCCTGGGAAAAGTTTAAATCAACACCCGTGATACCGCAGACATTGAATAATATAGGCACCCCCTTTCTGGTTGATGTGATCAATAAAAGCGGTGTACTACCGGTCAGAAATTTCCAAACAGGGATTATGCAGGACGTTGAGAAAATAAGTGGAGAGTACATGGCAGAAACTATACTCAAGGCAAATAAGGGGTGTTTTGCCTGTCCTATTGCCTGTGTTCAGATGACTGAAGTTGAAGATCCTGCATTGCAGGGGGAAGGTGAAGGGCCGGAGTATCGTACCATTGCCTTAATTGGTGCAGCGTGTGGTATTGGTGATATAGCTGCAGTTGCTAAGATTAACTACCTCTGCGATGAGATGGGGATTGATACACTCTCCTTTGGTTCAGCCGTTGCCTGTGCAATGGAGCTAACAGAAAAGAAGATCATCTCCAAAAAACAGACCGGGATGACCCTTACCTTTGGAAGTGCCGAGGCCGTTATTGAACTGATTGAGCACGTAGCAAACCGTGAAGGATTTGGCGATCTCTTAGCGGAGGGTGGCTATCATCTAGCTGCACACTATGGTCACCCGGAGTTTTTTATTGGTGTGAAAAAGCAGGGATCTCCCGCCTTCGATCCCCGGGGAATTCAGGGGCTCGGGCTGGAGTATGCAACTTCTAACAGTGGTGTGTCCCATGCCCTGGGCTACCTGGTTACCCATAAAATTCTCGGCATCAGGGGAGAAATTGACCCCTTGACAACGGAGGGAAAGGCCCCGCTGGTTAAGCAGTTCCAGGATGGCAGCGCTGTATTTGATTCAGCGGGCCTGTGCAGGCTGCTTCTTTTGGGAGTCTGGATCGATGACATTATTCCCCTGCTTGAAACCGTTACCGGAAAGAGTTACAGCGAAGAGCATCTGCTTTCTCTCGGTGAGAGAATCTGGAACCTTGAGAGATTGTTCAATATTGAGGCTGGTTTCAGCGGGACAGATGACACCCTTCCCCGGAGAATGCTTGAAGAGCCTATGCCGGAAGGCCCCGCTCAGGGGCAGGTCTGTAAACTGCATGAAATGCTGCCGGAATATTACACCATACGGGGCTGGAGCGATCAGGGAGTTCCAACGGAAGGGAAACGTGCTTCGTTGGGCTTGGCGTAGCGTACGGGATTGAGTGACATGGTTGGTCCCTGCCGGTCATCGGAATGTGAACAAGAGGCATAATTAGTGAAAAGACTTAAAATTGACTTTAAGCAGTGCTGTGGTTGCAGACGGTGTGAGGTTGCCTGTTCCTTAAACCACTTTGAGAATAACGTCAATACCAAGAAGTCGCGCATTCGGGTCATGGAAGAAGATGGTGTCTTCTATCCCGTAGTGGCAGGGCCCTTCAATAATGCCGAGTGTACCTCAAAGAATATCTTTATTATCGAAGGGAAGGAAGTTGACGAGTGTATCATCTGCCGGGCCTCCTGTCCCATTAAGCCCTGGTTTAAAGAACCTGATACGGGGGTGCTCTTAAAGTGTGATTTTTGTGGGGACCCTCCAGATCCGGCCTGTGTTAAGTGGTGTCCCTGCCAGGCCATTACCCTGGTTGATGATGAGGGCCACATTATGGTAAAGGTGGAAGACGTCAAGAAGGACTACCAGAGGGAAAAGGGGAAATAAGCGTTTTCTCACGAGGCAGCAAAAGGAAACGAAACCTATGGAAGAACAAGAACAAAAAGCAGGGGGGACTATTGGAGCTGTCCTGGTTGTAGGAGGTGGTGTGGGTGGTGTTCAGGCCTCACTGGACCTTGCCGATGCAGGGTACCATGTCTATCTTCTTGAGCAAACACCGGCGATCGGTGGTGTCATGGCCCAGTTGGACAAGACCTTCCCCACCAATGATTGCTCCATGTGTATCCTCTCCCCCAAGCTGGTTGAATGCGGGAGACACTTGAACATTGATATTATTACCAATGCCCAGGTAAAGGGGATCACCGGAAAGCCGGGTGACTTTAAGGTTTCTGTTTTACAAAAACCCTCTTTCGTGGATCCGGAAAAGTGTGTTGCCTGTGGCGCCTGTGCAGAGAAGTGCCCCAGTAAAGTGGAAGACGAATTTAATGAGGGGTTCTCTCAGCGAAGGGCTATCTACATACCCTACCCCCAGGCTGTTCCCCATGTTTACCAGATTGATCCCAAACACTGCCGGTACCTCACCAAGGGAAAGTGCCAGGTCTGTGTGAAGGTGTGTAAGAGCAACGCCATCAATTTTGATATGAAAGAAGAGGTGCGGGAGCTCTCGGTTGGTGCCCTGGTGCTGGCGCCGGGCTTTGATGAGTATGATGCTACCAGGAAATATCCCTTCGGCTACGGGCGGTACGCCAATGTGATTACCAGTATCCAGTTTGAACGGCTCCTCTCTGCCTCGGGCCCCTTTGAGGGCCATGTGAAACGCCCTTCCGACCAGGCTGCCCCCAAACGTGTTGCATTTATCCAGTGTGTGGGGTCCCGGGACATCCAGTACGGCAGCGGTTACTGTTCGGGGGTGTGCTGCATGTATGCGGTCAAGGAGTCGATTATTGCCAAGGAGCATGCGCCCGCAACAGACATTACTATCTTTTATATGGACATGCGGGCTTACGGAAAGGGGTTTGATGCTTACTATGAAGAGGCCCGGGATAAGCACGGTATCAAGTTTGTTCCTTCCAACGTTTCCGGTATTAAGGAAGATCCGGAGACCAAAAATCTTCTGGTAAAATATGTGAGTGAAGATGGCAAGGTGCTGGAGGAAGAGTTTGATATGGTGGTGCTCTCGGTGGGGCTGGAACCCTCCAAAACTAGCAAGGAACTTGCACGGGCACTCGATATTGATTTAAATCACTATAGCTTCTGCAGTACTAAAGGCTTTACGCCCCTCAACACCTCCAAGCCGGGCATTTTTGTGACCGGTGCCTTTCAGGGGCCCAAGGACATCCCTGAAACAGTAGCCCAGTCGAGCGGTGCCGCGGCACTTGCCGCTGCCCTGTTGAGTCCTACCAGGGGATCGATGGTGCAGGAGAAAAAACTGCCTAAAGAGCAGGACGTATCAGGCCAGCCTCCCCGCATCGGTGTGTTCGTTTGTCACTGTGGCATCAACATAAGTTCCGTGGTGGATGTGAAATCGGTTGTTGCGTATGCGAAAGATCTTCCCAACGTGGTGTATGCCGCAGAAAATCTCTACAGCTGCTCCCAGGACACCCAGGAAAAGATTAAGGATCTTGTAAAAGAGCACAATTTAAACAGGGTCGTGGTAGCTTCGTGTTCACCGCGAACCCATGAACCGCTCTTTCAGGAAACAATACAGGAAGCAGGGCTCAATCGCTATCTCTTTGAACTGGCAAATATTCGGGACCAGTGCAGCTGGGTGCATCAGAAAGACAAGGGAGAGGCAACCGAGAAATCAAAAGACCTGGTGCGCATGGCGGTTGCACGGGCAAGTCTCATTGAACCACTGAAACGGCTCACCCTGGAGCTCAATCCCGCGGCCCTCGTCATAGGCGGCGGCATTGCAGGGATGGTGAGCGCTCTCAATATTGCAGACCAGGGATTTAGGGTGTATCTCGTTGACAAAGAACCGGAACTGGGAGGGATTGCCCGGTCCATTTACACCACCTTGGAAGGGGAGAAGGTACAGCCCTTTCTGGAGTCGTTGGTTACCCGGATAGGGAAACACCCCTCGATTACGGTATACACTAATGCAGAGGTTAAGGAAGTCTCCGGTTATGTGGGAAGCTATACCTCAACCGTTGCGGTTAAGGGGGAGGATAAACCCATTGAGATAAAACACGGGGCTGCTGTTATCGCAACCGGCGCCCATGAGTTCAAAGCGGGTGAATACGGCTATGGAAAGGACCGGCGTGTGCTTACCCAGCATGAGCTGGAGTGTGAGCTTACAAAAGAAAGCCGCCGCTTAAAGCAGGTAAAAAATGTTGTAATGATCCAGTGTGTTGGCTCACGCAACGAGGAACATCCCTACTGCAGCAGGATCTGTTGTGGCCAGGCCATAAAAAATGCACTCATGCTCAAGGAGCGAAATCCGGAAGCTACGGTCTATATCCTCTATCGGGACATGAGGACCTATGGGCTGAAGGAGGACTACTACCGTGAGGCACGTGAAAAGGGAATTATCTTTATCCGCTATGATGTGGATACCAAGCCGGAAGTTAAATTCATAAAGGGAGCAGATGAGGACAGCATAGTGACCCTTGCCCAGGATGCCTTTCTGGGTGCAAAACTTTCGATTGACACGGACCTGTTAGTTCTCTCGGTTGCTACCGTTCCCGCTGAGACCAACAAAGAGATAGGACAGCTCTTCAAGGTTCCCTTAACCAAAGAGGGATTTTTCCTTGAGGCCCACGTGAAATTGCGGCCGGTTGACTTTGCCACCGACGGTGTCTTCCTCTGCGGGATGGCGCACTATCCCAAACATATTGATGAAACCATTGCCCAGGCCAGTGCAGTGGGATCACGGGCGGGCATTCTGCTTGCCAGGGGAATCGTTGAAGCGGAGGCAAACATATCCGTTGTGGACGAGACAAAGTGTAAAGGATGCGGTCTCTGCGTGGAAGTCTGTCCCTACAACGCCATTGGCCTTGAAGACAGGAAAACGAAACTTGAATCAATGGAGTTTAATGCACGCAAGGCAGTAATTAATCCGGCATCCTGTAAAGGCTGTGGTTCGTGCGCTGCAACCTGTCCGGTGGGAGCAATTTCTCCCCTCCACTTTACCACCGAACAGATAGATGCAATGATAGATGAAGCTGCAACCAAGATGGAGAAAGTGTCAAATGAGTGAAGCACAAACGGGGTTTAGTCCGCGTATCGTTGCCTTTTGTTGTAACTGGTGCAGTTACGCAGGTGCTGATCTGGCAGGCGTAAGCCGCATGCAGTACCCGCCAACGGCAAGGATCATACGGGTGATGTGTTCAAGCCGGGTTGATCCGGCTATGATTCTGCGTGCCTTTGTGGACGGTGCTGACGGGGTACTGGTTGCCGGGTGACACCTGGGCGAATGTCATTACCAGGATGGTAATTATAATGCAGAGAGAAGAATAGGAAACGCAACCCGCTTTTTAGAAAATATGGGTATTGATAAAAAGAGGTTCCGCCTGGAGTGGGTCTCTGCCTCAGAAGGCGCCAAATTTGCTGAGGTGATGCGTGATTTTACCGAAGATCTTAAGGGGCTTGGGCCCTTACAACCATAAGGAGTGAGGACTGTT
>Ga0209013_10002447_pt1 | contig 16845 bp, 14 predicted proteins | sample Cruoilmetagenom2_FD_187291 | JGI IMG/M metagenome (GOLD analysis project Ga0209013, IMG submission 187291) | Oil polluted marine microbial communities from Coal Oil Point, Santa Barbara, California, USA - Sample 2 (SPAdes) (version 2) | ecosystem: Environmental > Aquatic > Marine > Oil seeps ...
GGTCGTTTTTTTTTGATTGATTAATATTAGAATTAATTTGTTATACTTCCTGATCCACTTACTTTAGTATCCTCTTTATTCGGATTACCTTTATAAGCTATATCTCCAGAACCAGAAACTCTAGCTTTTAGATTATCATTACTTACAACCTCTGCATCACCTGAACCAGCAACAGAAACTTCAGTATTGTTTGATTGTAATTTAAATCCATGAAAATCACCTGAACCAGCAACACTAGCTTCTAAATTATTTGTTTTTCCTTTTAATGTAAGATCACCTGAACCAGCTATACTGCCTTCAACAGAAGATGTATCAATATCTAATGTCACATCTCCAGAACCCGCTAAAGAAACATCCAAATTGGTAGTAGTAATTTTATCTTCATTCCATAAGTCACCTGAACCTGCAAGAGAAACTTCGCTTATATCTTGAAAAGGAATAGTAATTTTAATGGTTTTATTAAGGCTAGTTTTCAAGCTGATATGATTTTCAACTTTTACAATAAGAGTATTGTTTTTTACTTCCGTAATAATGTGCTTAAGAAGATTTTCTTCACCTTCTATTCTTATCTTGCCTTCAGTTCCTTTTACTAAAATATAATCCATAGAGCCAGCACATTTTATGCCATCATAATCTGAAGTTGTTCTTGTAATCGTCGTAACGTTTCCATTACCTTTTATTTTTTTGTTTCCTAATTGTGCTTGAGTAAAACTCATGCTTAATAGTGTCATTAATAATAAAGCTGATTTTAAATGTTTCATGTTAATTGATTTATTGATTGATTAATTTTTTGTGAATGTAACGCTTCCGTAATCTGAATTAATTTTAATAAGGTTTCCTGAATTTTCTGAACCATAATATCCAGTATAATATTTCTCACTAGATTCCACATGCTTTTTATTGAATTCAAACCCTTCATGTTCTCTTAAAGATGCATACTGTAGATTGATATCAAAATTAAAATTATAGTTAGCTTCAAACCCAATATTCATACTTAAGTAATCAGAGATCACAGTCAAATTGTTCGCATTAGCAGTCATATTAGCGATCTTAAGAGATCCGTAATCTGCTTTAAGAGTAACACTTTTATACACATTTCCAATTTTTGTAGTTAAGTAATCTCCTGATCCAGTAATATTATTTACGTTATCTATAGTAATTATTCCATAATCACAATTATAAGCAATGTCTTCAGCTAATTCAATTTTAGAGCTTGTATAATCTGCACTAATTTCTAGAGAGTTAGTTTTAGCAACTACAAAATCACTATAATCTGCATTAATCTTTCCACTTTTTATATATTCAAAATAACAGTTTTTAGTATAATCAAAAGATATGTTATTATGATCTGAAAGCAACTCCTTTGTGGTAATTTTTCCGTAGTCACAGTGTATGGTAGCGCTTCCTTCAAGCTTATCTAGATTAATACTTCCATAATTATTGTCTATGTCTACATTATTTGTGATTGGCATTTTTATAATATAATTAATTTTCATATTAATATTATTCTTTGACCATTTCCACCATTTATTATTTTTGTTGAATACTGTTTCAGCTGAAACATGATTAGAAGTCGCTTGAAATTCTATAGTAATATCATCTAATTTTTTTTGTACTTCTTCTTTGTCATTTCCATTAGTAGTGATAGTAATTTCAAAAACAATTCTATTTTCATTCCAAGTTATAACATCTATATTGCCATAGCTGTTATCAACTTCTAAAGTTGCATTTGCATTAACAGAAAATTCTTTCTTAATAATTTTTTCTTTAGAATGTTTACCTTTTTTGTTAGTCTCGTTAGATGCTAAAATTAACATAGGAAGCATCATAAAAACGACTAATGTCTTATATAGTAGTGCTGTTTTCATTTTTTAATTGTTTTATATTATTAATATGTTCTAATGTGTTTTGTAATAAGTCTATTCTATTTTGAAAATTTGAAATCATAGCGTAAATAACACGCTTGTCATTACCACTCTCTTTTAAATCTTCTTTTAATAATTCATATTGTTTTTCAAGATTTTGCATTTGAATCATTGTGTCTTTAATTAACACTTCTGCTTCTGGAGATGATTCGTCATTAATTTTGCTTAATTCCAATGCTATAGTAGTGGTAAAGAAGTTTTCAGTTTCTGCCATTTCAGGTGATACACTTGCTAATTCTTTAGAATTTGCACCTGGTTGTATATTAACAAAAAGAGTAATTACTAGTGCAATTGAAGCCGCGATACCCATTAATGGTTTCCAGAAATTTGTATTCCGTTTTATGGAGGTATCAATTTCTTGACTATTATTAAGCTTATCTAAAAAACGCTTATTATGATTTGCGTTTGGCTCTTCAACATCAAAATCATGTTGTAATCGTTCAAATAGTTTATCTATATTTTTCTCACTCATAATTATTCTTTTTATGCAATTAACAGTTGCATTTTTTGTCTTAAACTTTCTTTTGCTCTTGATATAGTCGTTCGACAGTTAGAATTGGACAACTTCATGATTTCACTAATCTCCTCATAATCAAAACCTTCAATTAAATGTAATGTCAATATTATTCTATAGTTATCTTTAAGCAACTTCATAGTGTCTAAGACTTGTTGTGCTTTTATGTTTGTAAATTCATAATCACTAGAAATACCATCATTGTTTTCCACTTTAAATAATACATTATCTAAAGGAACTTCATCATATTTATGATTTTTATTATAGTGATGAATACTTGTGTTAATTACAATTCTTTTCAACCAAGCACCAAATGTTTTTATATCTTTTAAATTATTCAGTTTTGTAAATGCTATTAAAAATGAATCTTGCATAACATCTTCAGCTTCAAAGCTGTCTTTTACAATTCTGAATGCAGTATTATACATTGCTTTATAGTATCTATTATAGACTTCCAATTGGGCAAATTGGTTTCCTGAAATACAAAGTTCTATTAACTGCTCTATTTTTTGATTGGTTAGTGTCAAAACAATAAATAATTATAATAAAGATTAAGGTAATTAAACTTTGTTACAGTTTGTAGTTAAAAAGTTTTATTTTATTAGTCTTATTTGGCATATTAATTGACTTTTATAGAATGATAACAGCTAATGATAACATCTAAATCGTTGTAAAACAGCAGTTTTTATCATTATATTAATTAATTTAACAAAACATCATTTTGTTTTTAATGACAGAATGACTTAAATCTATATATGAAGAAGTCTAGTTTTTTAAGCCTTGACAGTTTGTCATTTCAAGAGTTTGATGAGAATTCAGAGTTAATTCCATTAATGACGCCTGAAGACGAAGAAGAAATAAATAAAGAAGATTTACCAGAAACACTTCCAATATTATCACTTCGAAATACTGTATTGTTTCCTGGTGTTGTAATTCCTATAACTGCTGGACGTGACAAATCTATTAAATTGATTAAAGATGCTAATAATGGAAAAAAGGTTATTGGCGTTGTATCTCAAAAGGATGAATCGGTTGAAGATCCTACGGCTAGTGATATTTATGAGACAGGAACAGTAGCTAGAATTTTACGTGTTTTAAAAATGCCTGATGGTAATACTACAGTAATTATTCAAGGTAAAAAACGTTTTAAAGTTGCAGAAGTTATCACGGAAGAACCTTATATGAATGCTACGATTCGTGAAGTTCCTGAAGCAAGACCAGCAGAAAACAATAAAGAGTTTGATGCAATTATAGATTCTATAAAAGAGTTAGCACTTGAAATTATTAAGGGTAGTCCAAATATTCCAAGTGAAGCATCATTTGCAATAAAAAATATTAAAAGCAACTCGTTTTTAATAAATTTTGTGTCCTCAAACATGAATCTTTCAGTAAAGGATAAACAATCACTTTTAGAAAATAGTGATTTAAAAGAGCGTGCACTTGCTACGCTTAAGTTTATGAATATTGAGTTTCAAAAACTGGAGCTTAAAAACGATATTCAATTAAAGGTCCAAAGTGACATGAACCAGCAGCAACGTGATTATTTCTTACATCAACAAATGAAAACCATACAAGAAGAACTTGGTGGTGTTAGCCATGATGAAGAGATTGATGAGATGAAATTACGTGCAAAAGATAAAAAGTGGAATGAAGATGTAGAGAAACATTTTAATAAAGAAATAGCTAAAATGCAACGTATGAATCCTCAAGTTGCTGAGTATTCTATACAGCGTAATTATTTGGACTTATTTTTAGATTTACCATGGAATGAGTTTAGTAAGGATAAATTCGATTTAAAAAGAGCTAAACGAATTTTAGATAGAGATCATTATGGTTTAGATGATGTAAAACGTAGAATTGTAGAACATCTAGCAGTTTTAAAATTGCGTAATGATATGAAATCGCCAATTCTATGTTTATATGGACCTCCAGGTGTTGGTAAAACATCTTTAGGAAAATCTATTGCTGAAGCTTTAGGTCGAGAATATGTTCGTATTTCATTAGGTGGATTAAGAGATGAAGCAGAAATTAGAGGTCATAGAAAAACATATATTGGTGCTATGCCTGGTAGGATTCTTCAAAGTTTAAAGAAAGCAGGTACGTCAAATCCAGTTTTTGTTTTAGATGAAATAGATAAACTATCTAATTCACATCAAGGTGATCCTTCTTCAGCAATGTTAGAAGTGTTAGACCCTGAGCAGAATAGTGAGTTCTACGATAATTTTTTAGAAATGGGATACGACCTTTCTAAAGTTATGTTTATTGCAACGTCTAATAGCTTATCACCAATTCAACCTGCGTTAAGGGATAGAATGGAGATCATAAATGTTAGTGGTTATACAATCGAAGAGAAAGTAGAAATCGCTAAAAGACATTTATTACCTAAGCAATTAATAGAGCATGGCTTAACAGACAAAGAACTTAAAATTGCAAAACCACAACTTGAAAAAATTGTTGAAGGATATACAAGAGAATCTGGAGTTCGTGGCTTAGAAAAGCAAATTGCAAAAATGGTGCGTTATGCAGCTAAAAACATTGCAATGGAAGAGGATTACGAAATTAAAATCTCTAATAAAGTTATTATTAAAGTGCTTGGTAGTCCCAAATTAGAGCGTGACAAATACGAAAATAATAATGTTGCTGGAGTAGTAACAGGTTTGGCATGGACAAGAGTTGGAGGAGATATTTTATTTATAGAATCTATTTTGTCTAAAGGAAAAGGGACGCTTACAATTACTGGAAACCTAGGAAAGGTAATGAAGGAGTCAGCTACAATTGCTATGGAATATATAAAAGCAAATGCAGATGAGTTTGGTATTAAACCAGAAATTTTCAGTAAATATAATGTACATATACATGTCCCAGAAGGTGCTACTCCTAAAGATGGTCCAAGTGCTGGAGTAACAATGCTTACCTCTTTGGTGTCTTTGTTTACACAGCGAAAGGTTAAGAAAAGCTTGGCTATGACTGGTGAAATTACACTTCGTGGAAAAGTATTGCCTGTAGGAGGGATTAAAGAGAAAATTTTGGCAGCAAAAAGAGCGCGTATTAAAGAAATATTACTTTGTGAAGAGAATAGAAGTGATATTGAAGACATTAAACCTGAGTATCTTAAAGGGCTTACATTTCATTATGTATCAGAAATGAGAGACGTTATAAATATCGCAATTACAAAAACTAAGGTAAAAAATCATAAAAATTTATAAAACAAAATAGAGTATTTATTTTTTTTAATATTCGGTCATTATTTAAAATCTAGAATGATTTTTCATTAATCTATTAAGCATAAGCTATAAGGCATTTTTTTAATTTAAAATCGTCTTATAAAAATAAAATTTACTTACATCCGTTTTAATATAGATTTAGTTACTTTGCAATCTTTATGCTAAAGAAAATATTCATTCTTTTTTGTTTGTTTTTTGTTATACAAACATTTGCTCAAGTTGGGGGTGAGACTACATACCAATTTCTTAATTTGGTGTCATCTCCTCGTCAAGCAGCTCTTGGTGGTAAAGTTCTTACTAATATTGACTATGATGTTACCCAAGCCATTTATAATCCTTCTACTATTAATGTAGATATGGATAATCAATTCGCACTTAATTATTCTAGTTATTTAGGTGGTATTTCTTATGGAACAGCTGCTTATGCTTATACTTGGGATAGACGTACACAAACCTTTCATATTGGGATGACCTATATAAATTATGGACAATTTGATGGTTATGATGAGCAAGGTTTAGAAACAGGAACTTTTACTGGTAATGAAGCTGCATTATCTGTTGGGTATGCAAAGCAATTAGGTTATTCTGATTTTTATCTCGGTGGAAATGTAAAATTTATTACATCTAAACTCGAACAGTATAGTTCTTTAGGTGTAGCAGTAGATGCAGGTTTATTATATATAAATGAAGATATTGAGTTTCAAGCCACATTGGTGGTTAGGAATTTTGGAACTCAAATTACTACCTATGCAGGTTTAAATGAACCACTTCCTTTTGAAATTGATTTTGGAATGTCTCAAACATTAGAGCATATTCCAATACGCTGGCATATAACTTTTGAAAATTTACAAAAGTGGCCTATTGGAGTGGCAAACCCTGCAAGAGCTACAACAGATTTAGAAGGGAATCAAACACAAGAAGAGGTGAGTTTTTTAGGGAATGTTATTCGGCATACAATTTTTGGAGCAGAATTGTTTCCAGAAGGCATTTTTAATATTCGTTTGGGTTATAATTTTAGACGCGCCGAAGAATTACGGATTGTTGATGAGAGGAATTTCTCTGGAATATCAGTTGGATTTGCTGTGAAACTTAATAAATTGCGATTTAGTTTTACACATGCAAAGTATACTAGTGCTGCAAATGCAAACTTTTTTGGTTTACAAATAGATTTACAATAAATGAAAAAAATCACAATCGCTATAGACGGATTTTCTTCTACTGGAAAAAGTACAGTTGCTAAGCAAATCGCAAAACATTTAGGGTATGTATATGTTGACTCTGGAGCTATGTATAGAGCGATGACATTGTTTGCGATGCAAAATGACTTTATTGATGATTATCAATTTAATATTGACGGTTTATTGTCATGTTTAGATAATATCAATATCAATTTTATTTTCAATAATCAATTAGGTTTTGCTGAAGTATATCTCAATGATGTGAATGTTGAAAATGAAATAAGAGGCTTAGATGTTTCTAAATTAGTAAGTAAGGTGTCTACCATTCCAGAAGTGCGTAATCAATTAGTTAAGGAACAGCAGAAAATGGGAAAAAATAGTGGTGTTGTCATGGATGGTCGTGATATAGGTACTGTTGTGTTTCCTGAAGCTGAGCTTAAAATTTTTATGACAGCTTCTGCAGAAACAAGGGCGAAAAGGCGTTTTGATGAACTTAAACAAAGAGGCGATAATATTAGTTATGAATCCGTTTTACATAATGTTCAAGAACGAGACTATATCGATTCTCATAGAAAAGAGTCTCCCTTAATTAAAGCATCAGATGCTATTGAAATAGACAATTCAAATCTAACTTTAGACGAACAATTCGATAAAGTCCTTCAATTGGTAAAAACAACTCTGGAGATGACTGAATAATTAATGAATTCGTAATTACGAACTTAGTGAAGCAATCTTTTGAAGTGAATTAAATAAACAGATTACTTCAGCCGTTCCTCTTTCGTAATGACGATTGTTTTATACATCTCGTTAACGTCTTTGCGAGCGTAGCGAAGCAATCTCATGATGCTACCTCTAATTAAATAGATTACTTCATCATTTCATTCCTCGTAATGACTATATCAAAAAAAATTAGGCGATTATATTAAAAAGTAGTATTTTTGCACTCCTTTTAGCGAATAATCGGAAAGACGAAAGGAATAATTAAAAATAATTTTAACGCTTCTGTATGTAATTGCTTTAAAGTTTTCCGAAAACATATAGAATACAAATAATTATCAGCATATGGCTGAAAAAGCAAACAAAGCTAAAGTTGAAGCAACTGAGGCAAAAGTAGAAATTCCAGTAGTTGCAAAAGCAACAAAAGCAACAAAAGCAAAAACTCCAGTAGTTACAGAAGTAAAAGAAAAAGCTCCAGTAGCTAAAGAAATAACTGAAGAAGTAAAAGAAAAAACTCCAGTAGTTAAAGAAGTAACTGAAGAAGTAAAGGTAGAAGCTCCAGTAATATCTGAAGCTCAAGCAAATCCAGAAAAATTCTTAAAAGACTTTAATTGGCATAATTACCAAGAAGGTATTGATGAGGTTGAAGATTCTCAATTAAAAGAATTTGAAAAATTAGTAGCAGAAAATTTTGTAGATACTCTTAATGATGAGGTTGTTGAAGGTGTTGTTGTTCATATTTCTGATAGAGATGCAATTATCGATATTAATGCAAAATCTGAAGGTGTAATATCGTTAAATGAGTTTCGCTACAATCCAGATTTAAAAGTAGGAGACAAAGTTGAAGTATTAATTGATATTCGAGAAGATGCTACAGGACAATTAGTATTATCTCATAGAAAAGCTCGTGTTATTAAAGCTTGGGATCGCGTTAATTCTGCTCATGATACAGGTGAGATCGTTAATGGTTTTGTTAAGTGTAGAACTAAAGGGGGAATGATTGTAGATGTTTTTGGCATTGAAGCATTCTTGCCAGGATCTCAAATTGACGTAAAACCAATTAGAGATTACGATCAATATGTAAATAAAACTATGGAATTTAAAGTGGTTAAAATTAATCACGAATTTAAAAACGTAGTGGTGTCTCATAAAGCTTTAATTGAAGCAGATATTGAAGAACAAAAGAAAGAAATCATTGGTCAATTAGAAAAAGGTCAAGTTCTAGAAGGTATTGTTAAGAATATAACATCTTATGGTGTGTTTATCGATCTTGGAGGTGTAGATGGTTTAGTTCATATTACAGACCTTTCTTGGTCAAGAATTAATCATCCAAATGAGATTGTAGAATTAGACCAAAAACTTAATGTTGTTATTCTTGATTTTGATGAAAACAAATCTAGAATTCAATTAGGATTAAAACAATTAAGCAAACATCCTTGGGAAGCCCTTGGAGAAGATGTGAAAATTGGAGATAAAGTAAAAGGAAAAGTTGTTGTTATTGCAGACTATGGCGCATTTATTGAAGTAGTAGAAGGTGTAGAAGGATTAGTTCATGTATCTAAAATGTCTTGGTCAACACATTTACGTTCTGCTCAAGATTTCGTTTCTGTTGGAGATGTTATTGATGCTCAAATCTTAACTTTAGACAGAGAAGATCGTAAAATGTCACTTGGTATTAAGCAATTAACTCCAGATCCATGGACAGATATTACAACTAAATATCCAGTAGGTTCTAAGCATTCTGGTATTGTACGTAATTTTACAAACTTTGGTGTGTTTGTTGAATTAGAAGAAGGTATTGATGGACTAATTTATATTTCAGATTTATCTTGGACTAAGAAAATTAAGCATCCTAGTGAATTCTGTGCTGTTGGAGATAAATTAGATGTTGTAGTTCTTGAGTTAGATGTAGAAGGACGTAAATTAAGTTTAGGTCATAAACAAACTACAGATAATCCTTGGGATAAATATGAAACTGAATTTGCTTTAAATTCTGTTCATACAGCTGAAATAGCTGAAGTTGTTGATAAAGGAGCAACTATCGAATTTAATGAAGATATCGTTGCATTTGTACCATCACGTCACCTAGAAAAAGAAGATGGAAAGAAACTTAAGAAAGGTGAATCTGCTGAATTTAAAATTATTGAATTCAACAAAGAGTTTAAACGTGTAGTGGCTTCTCATACTGCAATATTCAGAGAAGAAGAAATTAAGAATGTTAAAGCTGCTGTTAAGAAAGCTGCTAGCCAATCGGCTGAAGCTAAACCAACTCTTGGTGATGCCAATGATGCTTTACAAGCTCTTAAAGATAAAATGGACGGAAAAAAATAATTTCATTTCATTTCATAATTTAAAGCCTCTCTTTATGAGAGGCTTTTTTTTGTTATAAAGTTTTATGTTTCAATTTTTAAAATTTTGCATTACCTTTGTCATCCAAATACGTTTGGATATCATATGAGTCAAAAAGTTTTACTTAACGCAAAAGAAGTAAACATCATTCTTCATCGATTGGCTTGCCAGCTTATTGAGAACCATAATAGTTTTTTAAATACAGTTTTAATTGGGATTCAGCCACGTGGAAAACACTTAGCTAATCGTTTAGCAACAATGCTAAAGGAAGATTATAAAATTAAAAATTTACAATTAGGGCATTTAGATATTACATTTTATCGTGATGATTTCCGTAGGGGTGATAAACCTTTAGAGGCAAATTCAACGGAGTTAGATTGTATTGTTGAAAATAAAAAAATAGTTTTTATTGATGATGTCCTCTATACAGGACGAAGTATTCGTGCGGCATTAACGGCGATACAATCCTTTGGAAGGCCTAGTGAAATAGAGCTATTAACACTTGTAGATAGACGCTTTAGCAGGCATTTACCAATTCAGCCAGATTATAAGGGAATACAGGTTGATGCCATTAATGAGGAAAAAGTAAAAGTGAATTGGGTAGAAAATGAAGGTGAGGATTCTGTTTATTTAATTGAAAAAGAACTTTCTGAGTGATATCAGAATTATTATATTTTGTCATTCCTTTTAAAAGGAAAAATTTTTAACAATATGAGCGAATTAAGTGTCAATCACTTATTAGGAATTAAATATCTTAGTAAACAAGATATACAGCTTATTTTTGAAACGGCAGATCACTTCAAAGAGGTGATTAGTAGACCGATTAAGAAAGTTCCTTCGCTACGGGATATTACAATTGCTAATCTTTTTTTTGAAAATTCTACTAGAACAAAGCTATCATTCGAGTTAGCTGAAAAAAGATTATCTGCAGATGTTATTTCTTTTTCAGCATCACAATCATCAGTTAAAAAAGGAGAGACACTTATAGACACTGTTAATAATATCTTATCAATGAAAGTTGATATGGTGGTTATGAGACACCCAAACCCTGGCGCAGCTGTGTTTCTTTCTAAACATGTTAATGCAAGTATAATTAATGCTGGAGATGGCGCTCATGAACACCCGACTCAAGCATTATTAGATTCTTATTCTATAAGAGAAAAATTAGGAGAAGTTAAAAATAAGAATGTAGTTATTGTTGGCGATATTTTACATAGTCGTGTAGCATTATCAAATATTTTCGCCTTACAATTACAAGGCGCCAATGTTATGGTGTGTGGGCCAAAAACCTTGATCCCCAAACACATAGATAAACTTGGAGTAAAGATTGAGACAAATATACATAAAGCATTAAGCTGGTGTGATGTAGCTAATATGTTGCGTGTTCAAAATGAACGTATGGATATTAGTTATTTTCCTTCCACTAGAGAGTACACACAACAGTTTGGCGTTACTAAAGAATTACTGGATTCTCTAAATAAAGATATTGTTATTATGCATCCTGGGCCTATAAATCGTGGTGTAGAAATAACTAGTGATGTTGCAGATTCTAAGCAGGCTATAATTTTAGATCAAGTTCAAAATGGTGTTGCTATTAGAATGGCGGTAATATATTTATTAGCTTCTAAAATTAAATAATAGATTATGATTTTTGATAAAGATGGAAATATTACTATTATAACCCAAGAGAAAGCTACAATACTTGAGTTGGTAAAAAAATTAGAAATATTATATAACCGTTTTAAAAATGAGAATGTTGTTATAAATCTAACAAGTTTTAAGCAAATTCCACTTGAAGAGATTGTAGAATTCCTACAAGTTTCTAATAAGCACAGAAAAGCAAATCATTCCTTTGTTATTGTTTCAAATAATGTGGACCTTGATATAATGCCAGAAGAAATAACTATTGTCCCAACTCTACAAGAAGCTTTCGATATTATTGAAATGGAAGAAATGGAACGAGATTTAGGATTTTAAAGATTGATTAGCATCTCATGAAACTAACTATTTTAGGTTGTTATAGTGCAACTCCAAAAGTAAATACAAACCCTACTGCGCAAGTTTTGGAGATTAATAATCATATGTTTTTAATTGATTGTGGAGAAGGTACGCAAATTCAATTGCGAAAAAATAAAATAAAATTTAATCGTATTAAGCATATTTTTATTTCTCATTTACACGGCGATCATTGTTTTGGTTTAGCAGGTTTAATTTCAACATTTAGATTATTAACAAGAGAAGCTGACTTGCATATTTATGCGCCTAAAGGTTTAAAGGAAGTGATTACTCTTCAGATGAAATTATCAGGTTCATGGACAAACTATCAACTTATTTTTCATGAATTAACATCCAAAAAATCAGAATTGATTTATGAAGATGAAAAAGTCGAAGTTTATACGATTCCTTTAGAACATCGTGTGTATACCAATGGTTTTTTGTTTAAAGAAAAAGAGGGTGAGCGAAAACTTGATATAAGTGCTGTTGAAAAATCTAATATTGATATTTCATATTATAGAAAATTAAAACAAGGATTTAATGTTAAAAATGAAGACGGACAACTTATTAAAAATGAAGCAGTAACTAATCCTCCAACTCAACCAAAAAGTTATGCGTTTTGTAGTGACACTGCGTACAGTGAAGCTATAATCCCAATCATTCAAAATGTAGACGTTTTATATCATGAATCAACTTTTCTGGACAAACACGAAAAATTAGCAAGTCCTACTAAGCATAGTACAGCAAAACACGCAGCTAGTATAGCGAAGCAAGCAAATGTTAAAAAACTTATTTTAGGACATTATTCTACACGTTATGATAATCTAAATGACTTTAAAACAGAGGCGCAAACCATTTTTGATGCTGTTGAGCTTGCAGAAGATGGTAGTTTTTTTGAATTTTAGTAGACTTATAAAAAACATTTAAACAATCGGAAGTTTTAATGTCACTCTTGTACCTATGGGAGTATCATTGTCATATAAATCTTTAAAAGAAAGAGAGTAATCATGTTTAAATGCTTCAGAAAACTTGTTTAATCTTTCTTCTGTTAACTTTATACCAATTGAATCCTTTTTATGAATCTTTTTTTGCTTTATTGCTGTCGATTTTTCGCGTCCAATGCCATTGTCTTCAATAATAATTTCAACGTGAGAATCATTATTCGTTTCTATAGTAATTATTAATTTTTTACTATCTTTTTTTAAGGAAAGCCCATGCCAAATGGCATTTTCAATAAATGGCTGAAGTATTAATGATGGAACCTTAATCGTTTCGATATTAATATTTTTATCAATATTCATAGAATATTCAATTTCATTGTTAAATCTAATATTCTCAATATTTATATATAGCTCTAAGGTTTCAATTTCATTTGCAAGCGTAATTTCTTTTTCTCTTGTTGTAGCTAAAATTTTTCTAATCAGCTTAGAAAACTTATTTAAATAGTAAATTGCATTTTCTTTTTCATTATCTATTATATAGCTCTTAATAGAATTTAAAGAATTAAAAATAAAATGTGGATTCATTTGATTTCTTAAAGAGGCCATTTTAAGATCAGTTAATTCCTTATCATATTTAACTTTTAGTGCTTCAAGCTTATCAACTTCTGCTTTTTCATTTAGCGAAACCACATCTTGTTCAAACTTTTTTTGGATGGCGAGCTGTAATTCTTCGTTCTTCTTTAATTGTATGATGAGTTTTTCTTGAGATTCCTTTTTCTCTTTTAGAATGAGTTTTTGCTTATGGCCCAAGCCTAAAGAAAATAAAATATTCTCTATAATTACACCAATGTAAAATATACTATAATTAATTTCATTTCCATCTGATAACATATTTAATTTATGTAGAAATGTTGCTAATAATGATGTTCCAAAAAGAAAAGTAGAACCAATTATAATATAATACTTGAGAGGGCTATTAATTCTAAATAAAGGGATATAGCTTATTGTGCCAAGCACAAAAAGATAGGACACAAAAAACATATGTCCATTACTAATAATTCTATAATCACCGCTTACCCTGTATAATACTTCAAATAAAATACTAAAAAAACATAAAAGATAAATAGCTCTAAATATAAAATTATGCCATTTTATGGAAAACGATTTTAAATCAATAAAAGTAAAAGCGAAAATAAAATATAACATATTATATGCCCATGTAAAATCGAGATCAATTTCAGTCAATAAGTAATTAATAGGCTCAAGAAGTGTTGAAATAAATCCACTTTTTGGATCGTGTAGATGAGCAATAAAAATTAAAGTCGTATAAATACTATAGAATAGGTATGTCTTATCTTTATTTTGAAAGTATAGCAAAAAGTGATAAATAGATAAAACAAATAAAACACCTAAAACAAAAACAACAATTCCATTTTCGTTTGGATGTTTGAGAACTTCTATAATTGGTGAAGATTCCAAAGCGACTATTTATTTATTAATTCTAATAAGATTCCCTTTTTAGTTCTTGATACTGGTATTGACACCCCATTTTCCAACACTAAATATTGTCCATCTTTTTTTACAAATTCTGAAATATAATCGAGATTCACCAAATAAGAATTGTGTACTCTTAAAAAACGAGTACTATTAATAAGTGCTTCAACGTCTTTAAGTTTTTTTGATAATATTTCTATTTTCTGTTCCTTAAAAAAGACCTCAGTATAATTCCCGTCAGACTTACAATAAGTAATATCTTCAGATTTCACAAAAATAATTTTCCCTGAAACAGGTAATGAGATTTTAGACTGTTTTGGCTTAGACACAAAATTTTCGATTACCTTATTAAGTTCAAAACCTAAAGTGTTTTTATATTTATTAGTTTTTATTTTAGAAACAGATTTGACTAGGTCATCTGAATCTATAGGCTTTAATAAGTAATCGATGGCACTCTCTTTAAAGGCACGTATGGCATAATTGTCAAAAGCAGTTGTAATAATTAAGTCAAAATCACGATATTTTAAGCTGTTAAGTAGCTGAAAACCATCTATTTCAGGCATTTCTATATCTAGAAACACACAATCTGGTTTTAAATAATTAATAGCAGAAATTGCTTCTACTGGATTTGTAAAACTGTCACAAACTTCTATGTCTTCACAAAAATTTTCAATTTCCCATTTTAAATTTTTAATGGCATTAATTTCATCATCAACTAATATCGCTTTAATCATTTTATAAAATTGTTAAATAACAATGTAAATATAAATTTTGTATTATTTAAAACAATTACACAGACTGTAATATTTAAAGTATAATTTACATAAAAATGTGTATCAATTACAATTATATTAAAATACATTAAAAAAATCAGTTATACATTTTATAATACAATCTATATAGTAATTACTGCACTCAGTATAGTCATGAGAATTTATTTCTAAGTTTTAAAGTAATTTAATCAAAGTATTAATCTTATAGCAAGCTAATTATTAAAAAGTATATTAAATACAGACCCTAATAAGTTGGTGTTTGGTGAAAAATATTTGTAAGAGTTAGTTGGTTTTAAGGTATTAAAGCTATTAATATTTTATTTAAAAATCATGAAAAAGTTAGTGTTTAGTATTTGTTTTTATAGTTGTATGTATATGTCTTTTTCTCAAGTAGGTATTGGAAACACGAATCCAGATGCATCATCTATATTAGATATTTCGGCAATCGATAAAGGGGTTTTAATTCCTCGTGTAGCTCTTAATAATGTGACAACGACTATGTTAGATGGAGCGAATACATCAGCTACTGGGTTATTGATTTATAATACAAATGCAGCTGTAACTGGAGGAGATGGAGTAGGGTATTATTATTTTAATGGTACTATTTGGGAGCGATTAACAACCTCTGCAACAAGTGATGATGATAGTGATTGGTATGAGGAAGGAACAACCACAAGCCCAAATAATATTAATGATGATATGTTTACCCAAGGAAATGTTGCTATTGGTAAAACTACGGCAGATTTTAAATTAGATATTGAAGAAACTACAGGAACTAAAGCCCTCAATATATCAGTTGGAGGCACTTTAAATGATGATATTTATGGTAATCATATTCAAAATTCTAATAGTGGGACAGGTTTGCATTTTGGGTCTTATTATGATTTAACAGGAGTAGGAGCTGGTGGGCAATTTGGAACTTATCAAGATATTTCTAATACTGGATCAGGATCTCATTATGGATCATTTAATTTATTAAGAGGTACAGGAGCAGGAGTTCAAACAGGCAGTAATCAATCTATTACTAATACAGGAAGTGGATTTCATTATGGTTCATTTAACTGGTTAAGTGGGGCAGGAACAGGAGAACAATATGGAATTAAAAACATTATTGAAAATTCAGGAAATGCACTACATTATGGAGTTTATAACACATTAACTGGAAATGGTGCAGGCACACATTATGGCACTTTTAATGCGCTTAGTGGTTCTGGAGATGGAATTCTACATGGAAATTGGAATTTAATTGCCAATTCTGGTAATGGATCTCATTATGGAGTTTATAATTCATTTACTGGAAATGGATCTGGAATTCATAATGGGGTTTTTAATATTATAAATGGATCAGGTTCAGCGCAACATATTGGTGTTTCAAATGATTTAAGAGGAACAGGAAATGGTAATCAACTTGGAATTCAGAACGCTATTTCAAACTCAGGAAGCGGAATTCATTATGGGATGTATAATTCACTATCGGGAATTGGCTCAGGCTTTAAATATGGTGTTTATTCATTTATGCACAATACTGCAGGAGGCACACATTATGGCGTGTATTCAGAAGCATTAAAAGTTGGAAGTTATGCGGGTTATTTTTTAGGGAATGTTTCTGTTGGTACAACAACAGCCAACAATTATATTTTCCCTGTTTCTAGAGGAACAAATGGTCAAGTAATGCAAACAGATGGCTCTGGTAATATGAGTTGGACAACGCCTCTTACTGGAGATATTGAGGAAG
>Ga0209013_10002448_pt1 | contig 16836 bp, 17 predicted proteins | sample Cruoilmetagenom2_FD_187291 | JGI IMG/M metagenome (GOLD analysis project Ga0209013, IMG submission 187291) | Oil polluted marine microbial communities from Coal Oil Point, Santa Barbara, California, USA - Sample 2 (SPAdes) (version 2) | ecosystem: Environmental > Aquatic > Marine > Oil seeps ...
AACCCCAACAGGGGCAACACAAGTCTCAGTAGCTCAGCTGGATAGAGCAACGCCCTTCTAAGGCGTCGGTCGGGGGTTCGAATCCCTCCTGGGACGTAATTAAGACAGGCGATGAGCCTTACGTATAAACGCTTTCTAACACGCAGAGTGATACGGTCATGGATACGGTCAACATTCGTATTATCACCGATATTTCACTGCCGTTAGGAGGCGTTTTTTAATGATACGAAAAAAGGCGACATTAACCGTTTCAGCCGATTTAGCCGATTTATTTACAGTAGAACCGCAGCAGACGTCGGTAACGCCAACAAAAGAACCCGTCGGAATTAGCGTCCAGCAGGCGCTTACCACCGTTTTAAAGCAGATGGTCACTACGGGTCACCGTGAGCGAACGATGTCTGACTACGAACTCCACGTAAGCCATTTCGTTAAGGTGACAGGCGTTAAGCATCTCGCGGACATTTCTGCCGACTGGATATACGAGTGGCTTGCGTCAATGGACGTCAGCAATCAAACGAAGCTTACACGCTTAAAATGTTTGAAAGCGTTTCTCGGACGCTGTTTTGACAACGGGTGGCTCACGTCTAAGTTTTGGCGGAATATTGTCGTCAAAGTCGATAGTCCCATTAAACAAGGTGCGGAGGAAAAAGACGTCTACACGTTACTTTCGCTTCTCGACTTGATGGATTTCGTTCAGTTACGTGATGCTACTGCGTTATTGTTGATATTTCAAACGGGTATTCGTATTGGAACGCTATCCAACTTAACTACAAAACATATAGATATGGACGACAGTCTTTTAAAAATCGACGGTGGGCTTTTAAAGAATCATCAACAGATGTATCTTCCGTTCGATTCGAAAATGAAAAGACTCCTCGTCGCTTTAATTGCACAAAACGATAGAATACGTAAAGAGTCGCAAATAAACAACGACCGAATATTCATTACGATGTATGGAGATCCGATTTCAGTAAGTCCGACAAATAATATGATACGGAAACGGTTCGCTAAGTATTCCGTTATGTATGGATTACCGAATATTAATCCGCATGCTTTGCGGAGAGGATTCGCGAAACGCTTATTAAATAAAGATGCACACATTGCGTTCATATCGAAAGCGCTAGGTCATAGCGACATTGCGGTGACAACTCGTTATTTGCATATCGACAAAGAGGAAGTTGCGAATAAATTACGAAATTATTTGTGATATATAATGGCTTTTAAATGGTATTTGGATAATTATGTTTAAATTAATGTGAGTTTCTGAAGGGTTCTATTTAAACTAACAAAGCAGTTTAGTTGAAGAAGCATAGTATGGACGAAATGTGCATAAAAGCTTATTACCGAAACCTACTTGAACTTGATAGAATATAAATTTATACTTTCTAGAGTGTTAAATTTTGATTTTGAAAGGAATTCCAATGAATATTAAAGAAATTGTTAATAAATATAAAGATAGTGATAGTACCGGAAAACTTGGGATTATTAGCGATTTAATAACTATATTTGCTACTATCGTAGCCATAATTACGAGTCAGATTTTTACTATAAAGTTTGTTTTTGACGAATTAACAATTATTAGAATCGCCTTTTATATGGTTGCTTTGGGAATAACCCTTTTAATTATTTTTATCTATATTGAATTTATTTCTTATGTGAAAAAAGAATTTCCTTCACGCCTTTTTAACTGTTCAATTAATTTAATTATTGGAGGAATAATCGTTTTATTAATGTACACCGTTTGGGCATTTGTTTTCACAATTGAGTAATTCAAAGATAACCAACAAATTATTTTCGATAATTGGTTCGAAGATTTAAAAATTCCTATGGAGGTAGGTTTTCTACTTAAAAGGATATATTTTTGGTGGAATAAAACATGCTTTGTCCAGCGATTTAGAAACAAGCATTATATTATTACATTGTAAATCGTCGGTAATTGAATTACGAGCGCTCTAAGTGGATAAATAAAAGTAAAGCCTTACATTAGGTTAATTCCGAAATAGGGCGTTTTGTCAGTTACATATCGTCCATCCTCGAACAACTACGGAATACTGTTTCACAGAATTCTTAATCGACGAATTCAACACGTTAGCATAACGCTTCATCATATCGTACTTAGTGTGCCTTAGAATATTGCGCAAGTATTCCATACCTCCGCCATTTTCTAACCAAGGAGTTGCAGCGGTGTGTCGGAATATTTACGCGTGAACAGGCTCAGTTATAGACGCTAGGTCGGCGTAATTCTTAAGTTGTTGCAAAAAATTATAAATCATTCACATATGCAAGCAAACGGACGCCCTCACACGGCGTCTTTTATTTAATTAAATAATGAAGGAGATGGACATATGCGTCCGTATAAAGAATATCAGATTAAAGTTGATAAAACGGTCATTGAAGCTGTCCGATTAGGAAGACAGCAGACGCCAGGATTTATTTATACCGTATTTGCGGAATCCGATACAAAACACGTAAAACTACCGTCAGTTAAAAATAAGGCGTTATATGATGTGCTCGACGAAGGGCTAGCTACGTTATTAATGATATTGGCGGTACGAAACGAGTAAGCGATTATTCGTGTCGGCGTTAATGGGCTTCCTTTTACAGAAGCCGGTAAACAGATGCTACTGGATAAATACGCAGGCGAATCACAATTCCTCAATTTCCACTTCGAATAATGAAAGAGCGCTTAGTATTGAGGAAAACGACACACTGAATGCTGAATGACCGATAGACCCTTGAATCAACTTGCATGCGATTATGATACTTGAAAATCGTGATAAATAGGTTTATCTATTTGGCGTAGAATATTTCGATGTTGGGAATAATATAATTAAATTAATCATTTTAAGAGACAAGCGGTTGTTTTAATGGTATAATTTGCAAAAAGAATGGGGGAGGTACACATGGTAACGTTGTTAGGGAATCGGAAAATTAATATCAACCGCGAACAATTAAACAACATAGGAGTTGATTTTGTAGTGGTTGGAGATAAATTTGAGAAAATTCAAAAAGAATTGGGTTTTGACAAAACACGTCCAATCGTACTCTCTACTGACGATCAAAAGGATTTAGATGCTAAAGGTGATCTATTTTCAAGTTGGTATCAAGAGGAGTTGCTGGATTTTTATGAGTCAAAAGATAAGTAAATTTCAAAAACTTACCCTTGATCGCAACAATGCAGATCAGGGTGAGTTTTTCTTTGCTAAAGTAAGAATGTCCAATGGTGAAATTATAGCTCGCCCAGTTTTTGTTATAGGGAAAAATAAAGATTCTAACGATTCAGGGGATGTAATCGTTTGTTCCTGTACTTCCGAGCCTGGTAGGTCTAAGTATGACAAAAAGGTACAATTAAAACTTGAAACTGTGGTGAGAACAAACAAAATCTATACTATTGGTAAGGATCAGTTAGAATTTAAGATTCAAGCCAATTTGTCTATTGAAGAAATAGAAGAAATAATTTCAGAAGCTAACAATTCAATAGCATTGGCAACCCTAATTTAATAAGTTGTAGTCACTAATACATAGAATATAGAGCGATAATGATATAGAAAAATTAATAAAGATGAATAAAAGCAACGCAAACGCTTTACTTAATTGCCTAATTTCGTGGCGAGTAAGGCTTATGTAATATTAAATCTCTTCCATCCGGGCAACTACCGAATACTGTTCAGCAGATTTCTTAATTGACGTATTGGATACGTGAGCATGACGCTTCACCATATCGTATATAGAGTGTGGGAGAATATTACGCTAGCCTTACAAATTACCGCCGTTCTCTAACCACGCAGTCGCAGCGGTTGGCGGGAAATGAGCGCATGAACGGTTTCGTGATATACGCCAGTTCAGCATAGTCGATTTTGACGCTTGTCCTCCGCAGATGTTATAATTCGAGGGAATCGGTCGAGTGACCGTCCATGGAACGTATCAACATGCGGTAGAATCAACGTTTATACATACGGAATTTCAGAGCGGTCGGGGGTTCGAATCCCTCCTGGGACGTTTGAATTATGTTTTGAGTTAAGATAGGTTATAGAAAAATCGCTTAAATTCGTTGTTAAATCAACGGTTTAAGCGATTTTTCTTTTTGTGAGAATGGAGTCGAAAGCGGTCAATAATTTTGTTTTACTACACATCACACTACACATTATCTTGCTAGTTGGAGTAGCACATCTTTTGTTTGCTCACTTCACTTGCCTTTAATTCGTCCAACACGTGAGCATAAGTAGATGTAGTTATATTAGAGTCAGAGTGACCTGCGCGTTTTGATACATAAAGTATATTGACCCCTTCGTATAACAAGATGGAAATATTCGTATGTCGTAATCCATGGACTGTGATATGGTCGATATTCAATCTCACAAGGGCTTCTTTTTACGCTCGTTACTAAAAGTGCGTGATTTAGAATGCGGATTGAAAAAGACAAGGCCAAGTATATTTGGAGAGGTACGTTAAAGTAAGCTTCAAATAAATTCATTGTCCAAGGATCCAGATCTAACTCACGTTCCGATGATTCTGTTTTCAAGTCTACAAAACCAGTTCCCATTTTTATAATCCATCGAACGCTCAACTTTTATCGTAGTCGCCTTGAAATTAAAATCAGATCGTTTAAGACCTAATAGTTCCCCAAATCGCTTTCCGGACTGGAGTGCCAGGATGAGAAGTAAATAGAGGGGACTCCTATCGATATGCTTAACAAGTTCCTTTAATAAACGTTTGGATTCCACATAATTCAAATGCTTCTCAGAATCTGATTTCTCTTTGATTTTGCTATTTAATTCGACACCTCGTGTAAAGTCCATGCGTATCCTTCCTTCATCCACAGCTTCACGCACACATGATCGTATATGAGTGTTTAATTTACGAAGCGACCCTTTGGTGTGGGTTTCACCAAAAACATTTAAAAAACGCTGATATTCCCGTTTTGTAATGTCCTGTAAATAATTGAATCCGAATTCCTCGCGAATAGTATTTAAAGTCGTCTCATAACGATCTTGAGTCGCTTTTGCCCTAGTCGATTTGTAATCCTTTACTCATTCCGCAAAATAGTCCGCAAATACATGGGATGTAACTGATACTTGTACACCCTTGGATAAATCTACTTCTACTTCTGCAGCTGCTAACTTGGCGGCTTGAGAATAAATCAGTAATCTTCGAAAAACATTCCAGTCAGTAATATGACAATAAAATAAGTAGAATAAAAATTTTAAATATTTAGAAAAAACTATTGATTATTTTCTGGAAAGTGTTATTTTTATAAGTAAGCAGAATATTCGAAACATTGGTTCTATTATCGAACCAAGAAGGTTGGGGAAAATATGAGTTCTAAAACCGTTAATAAAGCACTGTGTATATTGGATGTATTTACAATTGAGTCACCTACTTGGGGCTTAAGAGAGCTCTCTAGATATTTAGATATGAATCACACGATTGTTCATCGTATTCTTGCAACTTTTGAAGAAAAAGGTTATTTGTTTTGCAATCCTGAAACGCGTAAATATGAGCTAGGATTAAAATTTATAGAACTGAATAATGTAGTTGAAGAACATCTTAATATTTCTGGAATGATTCAGCCTATTATGAAGAAAATTGCCTTAGAAACAGGGGAAAGCGTAGTTTTAACAATTCTTGATGATGAGGAAGGGGTGTTTCTGAAAATCGTAGATAGTGAACAAAAGGTTAGGTTCGCAGAATCTGAAGGGAAGAGAGGTCCACTATATATTGGGGCCTCACACAAAGTAATTCTAGCGCATCTTCCGGAGGAACTCCAAAATAAAATTATTGATCATGGTCTCGCTAACCAAGTAAAACACTTAGATTCGAAAGAAGCATTTCTTGAAATCTTAGAAAATATTAAAAAAATAGGTTGGTGCTATACAGAAGGGGAAACGTTTGATGATGTCGCAGCTTATTCTGTCCCTTTAATTGATAATAAGCAGAACATCTTAGGCTCTCTCTCAATTGCTGGACCTAAATATCGATTCTCCAAAGAACAGAGTGAAGAAATACTTCCAATACTGAAAGAAAACGTAGAAAAAATGAATTTAGTTTTAAGTAAAGTATTTTTTCCTTCAAGAAGAAATTTTTAAAACACTTAAAGATGAGGTGAGAAGATTTGGATGCAATTCTAGAAATTAAAAACCTTGTCACTGGTTATCAAGGAAAAGATGGTTTTGTAAAAGCCGTAGATGGGGTTTCTTTCAATATAAATAGAGGAGAAACGATTTGTATTGTTGGGGAATCAGGAAGTGGTAAAAGTGTTACTTCTATGAGCATTATGCGTCTTGTTGAATTTGAAAATGGAAAAATTCTAGATGGAGAAATCAAATTTAATGGTGAGGAACTGACAACTAAAAGCAATGATGAAATGCGAAAAATTCGAGGTTCAAAAATATCAATGATTTTCCAAGAACCTTTAACAGCGCTTAATCCCGTTTTTACAATTGGTAAACAAATTACGGAAGCTATTCTATTCCATCAGTCGATTAGCAAGAAGGAAGCATTGAAACAAGCAGAAGAACTAGTTCGGCTTGTCGGAATTTCAGATCCCAAAGCCCGCTTAAAACAATATCCTCACGAATTATCTGGTGGGATGAGACAAAGGGTGATGATAGCTATTGCATTAGCATCTGAACCGGAACTCTTAATTGCTGACGAACCAACAACCGCGTTAGATGTAACCATAGAAGCTCAAATCTTAGAACTATTACGTACATTGCGCAGAGAACGTAATATGTCAATTATGCTCATTACCCACGATATAGGTGTTGCAGCCGAAATGGCAAATCGAATTATCATTATGTATGCTGGAAAAATAATGGAAATTTCGGATACAATTGATCTTTTTGATCAACCGTTACATCCCTACTCAAAAGGATTATTGGATTCAGTTCCAAGAATGGATGGTGAACGGGGAGTTCAATTGAATTCTATAAAAGGGTCCATTCCAAGATTGAATGAAGTACCGAAGGGCTGTCGGTTTTCTCCCCGTTGTCCATATGCAACAGACAAATGTCATGATGAAGAACCTTTATTAGAAATTAGAGGAAATAGACAAGTTGCATGCTGGCATGTGGAACAGCTATTAGAAAAAGACGAATTACAAATTATCACTAAAGGAGGTGAATTGATTGGATCATAAACTAGAGAGTTACTCCTTTAACCAACCAGAACCGCTTTTAAGAATAGAGAATCTGAAGAAACATTTTTCCATTAAAGGAGGTGGTTATTTCAATAGTTCAAAAAAGGTTGTAAAAGCTGTTGATGACGTCTCTTTTAATATCTACAGAGGGGAGACGTTAGGACTTGTTGGAGAATCTGGCTGCGGTAAATCAACTCTTGGAAGAAATATTTTGAGATTGCAAGAGCCAACAGACGGCAATATATTTTTTGAAAGTAAAAATATATTGGACTATAAAAATTCTGAACTTAGAAAACTCCGGAAACAAATGCAAATTATTTATCAAGATCCATTTAGTTCACTAAATCCTCGTTTTACCGTAGGTGAAATAATTGGAGAAATGTACAAAATCCATGGAATTGCAAAGGGGCTTGAAAGAGAAAACAAAGTAAAAGACATGATGGAACTGGTTGGCCTAGATCCGACCCGATATAACAGTTACCCACATGAATTTTCTGGGGGCCAACGTCAAAGAGTTGGAATTGCAAGAGCTCTAGCATTAAACCCAGAATTTGTTGTGGCAGATGAACCTGTGTCAGCTTTAGACGTTTCCGTACAATCCCAAGTAATCAACTTACTGATGAAACTTAAAAAAGAATTAGGTCTTACATTACTTTTTATCGCACATGGTTTAAATGTTGTTAGGCATATATCGGATCGAGTAGGAGTCATGTATTTGGGGAAAATCGTTGAGCTCTCTGAAACAGATAATATCTTTGACAGACCTGCCCATCCATATACTGCAGCACTTTTATCAACAATTCCTGAAGCAGATCCGCGTCTGAAAAAAGAACGTATAGTGTTAAAAGGTGAAGTCCCTTCACCTGCGAATCCACCATCTGGTTGTCATTTTAGGACAAGGTGTCCACTCGCAACGGAACGTTGCAAGAATGAAGCTCCACAATTAGTAGAAGTTCGCAATAAACATTATGTCTCCTGCCACTATCCACTTGAAAAGGGTCAGACGCTCAAAGATGCAATTGCAGCTAGAGAACTAGAACGAGCGCGTGAGACCATAACAATATAAGGTTTAATAGAAAATCTGGTTTGTATGATGTAAAAAATAAATTATTAAAAGGAGAATAAGGATGACACAGAAAGTTGAAAAGCAAGGTAATAAGAAGGTATACGATGGTTATAAATCTTTTCAGTACTTGGAAGCTGGCGTTGATTATAAAGAGTATAAATTTTCTAAAGAAAATGATCGGGTACCAGCTTACGTGTATCCAGTCTCCGAAGATTTAGAAGAAAAAGTACAAACTATCTTAGAAGAAGATTATATGGTCTCTATGCATGAACACACATTTGTACTTCCTGAAAACTTACAGGAATTTTATGAATTTAGGAGACAGGGCAGGGATTGGACAGGATACAAAGCATTGAGCCAGTCTGGATTAGATGTGATTTTCGAAAACTTTATGAATGGAACAGCAATGGTCACTTCTCAAGCAGGTTGGAAATGGTCTGATGTTATTCATGATATTGGTATCCGATATAGTGATATTGCCCACCAAGATATGGTCATTAAAGCGGAACGCATTTCCGATTTGTATCGTGCTAAAAAGGAAGGGAAGATTGCTTTTGTAGGAGCATTAGAATCTTCTACTATGATAGAAAATGAACTTGATAGATTGGATATTTTATATGGATTTGGTATACGAACAATGGGAATTGTTTACTCTGAAGCAAATCAATTAGGATCTGGTTTAAGAGAACCTAGTGATGGGGGATTATCTGTATTTGGCAAACAAGCAGTCCATCGTATGAATAAGCTCGGAATTACAATTGATGTTTCTCATGCCGGTGATAAAACCTCATTGGATACAATTGAGACAAGCGAAAAGCCTGTCACAATCAATCATGCTGGGGCACGTACTTTATGGAATACGAAGCGCTTAAAACCAGATGATGTTCTTATTGCATGTGCTGAAAAAGGCGGAGTAATCGCGATTGAAGCGGCTCCTCACTCAACGATTACAGAGAATCATCCTGCACATAATATCGAATCTTTCATGGAACATTTCGAATACACAGCAAATTTAGTTGGGATTGATCATGTAGCTTTTGGACCAGACACACTTTTCGGGGATCATGTAGGAATCCATGATTTATTAGCTGGACAGCTTTCTATTAAGAGTGCTCAAATGGCTAACATGCAAAAAGTGAAGTATGTAGAAGGACTTGAAAATCCAGCTGAATGTTTCCCAAATATTATCCGTTGGTTGGTGAAAAAGGGATATAGTCGTGAAGATATCCGTAAAGTGGCTGGCGAAAATATATTCCGAGTGCTAGAAGCTACTTGGGCAAAATAATCTTTTTTGGGGGAGCTAATGATGATGAGGAATAATAGATGGCTATTCTTGTGTACGGTATTAATTTCACTTGTTCTTCTTGCAGCTTGTTCTTATGGAAATGAGGAAACAACTACAACAAGTGCAGATAGTGATCGAAATTCAGAGAGTGGCCCTAAAAAAGGTGGAAAAGTTACAATCCCTATTATTGCCGATCCAACATTTAACCCGTGGCATCCAAATGCATATGCTGAGTCTAATGTTATTAACAGAGTAATATTTTCTGGGTTAACACAACCAGGTAAAGATTTATTACCAATGCCCGATTTGGCAACAAAGTGGGAAACTTCAGAAGATGAACTTGAATGGACTTTTCATCTAAGAGACGATGTTCTTTGGCATGATGGGGAAAAATTCACTGCTGAGGATGTAGCCTATACTTTCAATGAGATTGTATTAAACGAAAAATTGGGAGCAAATAATACTTCTAATTTCCGATTGTTAAAAGAAGTTCAAGTAGTGGACGAGTACACGGTTAAGTTTCTTTTGGAAAAACCTGTAGCAGCTCTACCGGCGTACTTAAGCCTTAATACTGAAATCATTCCCAAGCACATTTTTGAAGGAAAAGATCCGTGGGAATTAACTTCTTTTAATAAAGAGCAGCCAGTTGGTACTGGGTCATTTAAATTGAAGAGTTATACTTCTGGTCAAAATGTCGTTCTAGAACGTAATGAGGATTTCTACGGAGATACCGCTCTTCTGGATGAAGTGGAATATAAAGTACTTGCTGATGCAAACACGCATGTTGCCCAACTCCTGAGTGGCGAGTTGTCCATATTCGCTCTAGAAGATCTTTCGGCGATAGACAGAATTGAAAATGCGGAAAATGTGGGTATTTATGCAAGAGAAACTCCACGCTTTTTCTGGATTATAGCGAATCAAGAAGAAGAAAAATATCAAGATGTACGAGTTAGACAAGCTATCCTTCACTCGATTGACCGCCAAAATATCATAGACACAGTCCTTAAAGGATATGGAACCATCGCTGATGCGGGAATTGCACCTGCATTAAAAGAATACTATACAGATGATGTTACTAGATACGATTTCGACCCTGAACGAGCTAAAGAACTTCTTGCTGAAGCTGGTTGGAAAGATACTGATGGTGATGGCATTGTCGATAAAGACGGTAAGCCATTCACAATCGATTTTAAAATAGGGATTCAAGGGGATTTAGAAGCTATTTCCCAAATGGTACAACAATACCTAAAAACAGCTGGGTTTGATGTTAAATTAAACGCAATGGAATGGAATGCAATGGTTCAAGATGTCGTGGTAAATCGAAATTATGAAGTAAGCCTAAACTGGTGGAGATATCCTTCTGATCCTGACCTTTCAGCTTATTTCCATTCGGAAAGCGTCAAAGGATTTAATATTCCAGCTTATAAGAATCCGGAATTAGATAAGTTGCTAGATGCAGGTGGACAAACGAGCGACGTCGCAGAACGTCAAAAAATCTATATTGAGGCTCAAAAATTGATGGCTGAAGAGCTTCCTTATATTTTCCTTTGGTACCCACAAGAAGCACAAGTACGTGTCGACAAACTAAAAGGGGTTCCAGAACTTGCTTTTGGGGACGCTCTAAATTATATACACGAATGGTATATTGAGGAATAAAAAAGAAAGATTTGGAAGTGTACTTTAAAAGTACACTTCCATTACTACATATACAGGGAGGAGGAGATGAAGTGCTAAAATTTTTGATGAATCGATTGGGACAAAGCGTTGTTTTATTACTAATTGTTACAATCATCACCTTTTTTCTTATAAATCTAGCTCCTGGTGGACCAGCTAGTACTATGAGAATGGATGCTTCTCCAGAGGAACGTCAAGCAATGATAGAGAAGTTAGGATTAGATCAACCAATAATTGTTCGTTACTTTGATTGGATTACAAATGCTGTTCAAGGAGACCTTGGTACATCATTTACATCAAGTGAGCCGGTCATCAAGCGAATTGCAGAACGTCTTCCTTATACTATTGAACTCACTGTATTTACCATTTTGATATCTGTCTTTTTGGGGATTCTTTTTGGAGTTTTATCAGCAGTTAAGCGAGGAAAAGCTCAAGATCATGTCATTAATTTTCTGAGTGTAATTGGTTTATCACTGCCAGCATTTTGGCTTGGCCTTATGCTTATTTTACTTTTTTCCATTACTCTTGGTTGGTTGCCTTCATCTGGTGTAGGGCCACGAGGAGCAGATTTTGATCTAATGGGTTGGATATCACATTTAATATTACCAGTCCTAATTTTGACTACAACGGTTCTTCCAAATATCGTTCGATTCACTCGTTCCTCCATGCTTGAAGTCATTTCCCAAAATTATATTCGTACTGCACGAGCAAAGGGAGCAAAAGAATCAGTCGTTTTATACGTTCATGCTCTTCGTAACGCTCTAATCCCAATAATCACTATTATTGGAATGTTGATTCCGCGACTTTTAAGTGGAGCAGTAATTACCGAAGCCATATTTGGTTGGACTGGTATTGGCACTTTAATCATTGAGGCTGCAAGGGGAAGAGATTATCCTCTAGTGATGGGGGTTACTGTCGTTATCACAGTTGTTGTAGTTGTTTCTAATCTATTAGTCGATCTTCTTTATTCCCGAGTTGATCCAAGAGTTAAAAATGTATAAACCTAGGGGGGTGAGACCTAATGGAATTGTCTTCAAAACCGCATTATACGAGTGAAATTGTAGTAAAGCCTAACAAAGGGAAAACTACCTTGCTTCAAGGATTACGTCAAAATAAAGTCGCTTATTTTTCATTTTGGTTCCTAATTGTTATCCATATTGCAGTTTTTATTGGTCCATTTATATGGACAATAAATCCTGAAGAATTACAACAAACAGGTGCGTTGGCAAGTTGGTCATTTCAACATCCATTTGGCACAGACGATCTAAGTCGTGATGTATTATCTAGGATGCTTCACGGTGGTAGGGTCACATTGATAGTCGGTTTAGCAGCTATGCTCTTTTCATTATTAATCGGCACTTTTGTTGGGGCATGTGCAGGATTTTTTGGCAAGATAGTAGAGTCCGTGCTTATGAGAATCACGGAAGCTATGATGGCGATTCCAACCTTCTTCTTCATTCTGGTTGCACTAACTGTACTTGGAACTAGTCCTTTAATGGTAATTGTGGTTATAGCATTAGCTGGATGGATGGAAATAGCTAGGGTAGTATACGGAGAAACATTGAAATGGAAGCAATATGAGTTTGTTGAAGCAGCAAATGCCTCTGGTGCAACTCCAATCCGTATATTAACAAAATATATTATTCCTCAAATTGTCCCTTCTATTATAGTGTCTGGAACATTGACGATTGCTGCAGCTATTTTAACGGAAAGTGCAATTAGTTATTTAGGCTTAGGGATTCAAGCTCCAACAGCTACATGGGGAAATATGCTTCAAAATTCTCAGCAATATATTTGGACGGCACCTGTCCTAGGGATTTTACCAGGAGCTGCTATTACTATCGTTGTTCTTACGTATAACTTTTTAGGAGATGGTTTGCGTGATGCACTTGACCCTAAATTTGTGAAAAAATAATGATGGGAGAGATGGAATTTGTTTACTACTATTAATGACAATGAAATCTATTATGAAATACATGGCAAACCTAATGGTGAATCAATCTTTTTTATTCATGGAGCCCCAGGTTTAGGAGATTGTCGAGGTGATATCAAGGCATTTTCAGCTCTAGGTGACAAATACCGTCTAATATTTATGGATATGAGAGGTTCTGGAAGATCGGAGGGAAAACCTCCGTTTACTCATGCTCAATGGACAGCAGATATTGAGGAAATGAGAAAATTACTAGTAGATGGCCCAATTAAAATTCTTGGCGGGTCATATGGTGGATTTCTGACGCTTGAGTATGTATTGCGATATCCTGAAAATGTCACACACGTTTTATTAAGAGATACAGGTTCTAATAGTGAATTTGATCATCTCTCAGTCGACCGTGCATTAGAAAGTAACTTACCAGGGATAACAGAAGAGCGAATTCGTCGTTTGTTCGATGGCAAAGTTGAATCAGATGAAGAGCTAAAAGAAATGTTCTCAGCAATACAACCTCTTTATACAGTGAAATATGATGAAGAGGCAGTAAGAAATCGAATTGATTCTATATTTTATCGATATGAAACTCATAACTTTGCCTTCCGCTACAATAAACCAAAATTTAATTTAGATAAAGACCTAGATAAAATTTCTGTTCCTACACTTGTTACTGTAGGTAGGCATGACTGGATCACACCTGTAGAATGTTCGGAACTTATTGCAAAGAAGATTCCTAATTCTAAGCTTGTTATTTTTGAAAACAGTGGCCACTCTCCTCAATTAGAAGAAAATGAAGATTATTTAAATTTAGTACGTGATTATTTAGACAAGAATTTGTGAGTTCTTAACCATTCTAATTATATCGAAGCTTTTGAAACAGTTAATAAATAAAAAGTCATTTTTGTGTATGAGCTAGTTTTCTAATTAAAAACACTGGATATGAGTAAATGGGAATATAAGGAGGAAGGTATTAAATGTCTACAAAAATTCGTATTGCAACTATAGGAGATATGGCTTTTTTACAAAAGCCGAAAAAAGATATTTGGAAGGGGATAATGGAGGATGCTGATATTTGTTTAGCGAATCTAGAAGCTCCCATTGTAGAAAACCCTGGTCCACCTGCTGATAAAATGGTTCGCATGAAACAGCCTCCAGAAACGGCTACTTGGTTAAAGGATTTTAACTTAACTGCAGTTTCATTGGCAAACAATCATATGTTAGATTGGGGAAAAGAAGGACTTGAGCAAACACTTCAATTTCTAAATAAAGCGGGAATTCAACATACTGGAGCAGGGGAAAACTTAGATGAAGCAATGAAGCCTGTCTTCATTGAAATAGGAGAGTTTAAAATAGCTTTCATTTCATGGTCTTCTACGGTCCCACCTGGATTTAGAGCACTAAAAAATCGTCCCGGAATTGCCAGTGTTCGTATTAAAAGCTCCTTCTATGTGGATTCAAGTATTCTAGATGAACAACCTGGTACACCTCCATGGATTCAAACAGAACCAATAGAAGAAGATTTACTCTTATTAGAAGAAAACATACAATCTATTGCAAATCAAGCTGATTTCGTTATCCTGGCTATGCACTGGGGAGTACCACCTCAATGGAGCTCCATTCCTCAAGATCCTATCGCAGAATATCAAAAAATTGTTGCAAAACGTGTTGCTAACGCAGGTGTAGACGTTATTATTGGACACCATGCACACGCTCCTTATGGCCTTGAAACCTATAAAGTAGAGTCGAATGAAGAAAAGATTGTCCCTGTCTTATATAGTTTAGGTAATTATATTTTCCATCCTGAATTCTTCCCAAATGGATTTGATATATCCCCCTTCCCTGTTCCATACACCATGTCCATGTTACCGGAAAACCATGAAAGCTGTTTAGCTGAGCTAATAATTGATGTTAACACTATTACAAAGAGGCTGAAGTTAGAAAAGGTAATTATTTACCCTGCTATGTTAGATGAAATAGGTGAAGCAGTTGAAGGTACAGTAGAACAAAGACAACACGTTGCGGAGCGATTACATCAATTTTCGAAAAAACGTGGAGCAAATACAGAGTTAATCGACCAAACTGTTGTGTTATTAGTTTAGCAAAATTGAAAAACCATAAATGGCAATTTTGTTTTTTAAATGAATGAACAGGAGGAATTTGAATGGGAAATAATCTTGGTGTTCTTGAAAACGGTCTTGAGGTTGGAAGCATTCCTGGAAAAATGAAAGCGGTTGTTATTCGAGAACATGGAGGTCCAGAGGTTCTAACTATAGAAGAAATACAAACTCCGAAACCAGGCTTGCATGAGGTTTTAATTAAAGTGGATGCAACGGCATTAAATCATCTTGACGTATTCGCTCGGGAAGGATTAAAAGGTCCAGGCGTCCCTAAAATTACGTTACCACACATTTCTGGGGTTGATATTGTAGGGCGTGTAGTCGAGTATGGTCCTGGAGAATCAGTTCAAGAGCTCCGATATAAGAAAGGAGAGCGTGTCCTTATTAACCCTTCTTTCGGATGTGGGGAGTGTCGTGTTTGTAGAGCTGGGGAACCGAGTATGTGTGCTGATTATAAGATAGTTGGGGAACATCTATGGGGTGGGCTAGCTCAATATGTAGTTGTGCCGGCAAAAAATATTATTTCAATACCAGATCATATTTCGTCGGAAATGGCTGCAGCTATCCCTGCTGTATATACAACAGCATGGAGAGGCGTCATTACAGTAGGAAAGTTAAAGCCGTCAGATGTGGTTCTAGTGATCGGTGCCTCAGGTGGGCTTGGTTCGGCTCAATTAGACATAGCTCTAGCAACAGGTGCAACAGTTATAGGGATTGCAGGAAGTGAAGCGAAAAGGCAAAAAGGCCTTGAAATGGGCGCGGCTGTTATGTTCGATTCTCATGGCGAATGGCAAGAAGAAGTAATGAAATGGACGAATGGTCAAGGCGTCGATCTTGTATGTGATTCAGTTGGAAAACCTACTTTCCGGAAAAGTCTTAATTGCTTAAAATTTGGCGGAAAGCTAGTTATTTCAGGAGCAACAGCTGGAGATTTTCCAGAAATCAGCATTCGTGAAATTTACCAATGGCACAGACAAATACTAGGTGCTCCTATGGGGAATTGGGAAGACTTTTTACAAGTTACAAATTACGTTTGGCAAGGAAAACTACGTCCTCAAGTTCATGCTGTGTATCCTTTAGAAGAAATTGCCGCTGCTGAAATTGAATTAGATAAGAGAAACCATTTTGGAAAAATCGTTATTAAATTAAGCTAAGTTAAACAAGAAATTAGTAGTTATATACGTTCAATCGCTCAGTTGTTTGCTGCAAAAACGAAAACCGTTTAGTACACAAATGGATCTAAAATAAATAATTTTGATTGAAAAAGGACTTCCCTTAGAAGTCCTTTTTTCACATAGTGTCCATTTTAAGGGGCGTGAACAGTGTTGACTCTAATATTAGTATTGTATTTAATGTGACGACTACGATTAAACATTTATAATAGTAATAAATCATTAATTTTCGGACCAAAAAATTCAGTAAACATAAGATTATATAAGTAACCCAAATTAGAATTATTTTTGATAAAAGATCTCATTGAGATGAATTTGATTGAAAATGGAATTCCTTTCATATAAGTCAAAGGAGAGTTTGATGGAAAAGCTGAGGTGGTTGTATGATTAATGTCCAAATGTTGGAGGAAAGTCTTAAACAAGACCATATTGAAGTAATTGCCGGGTTTAAAGGGAT
>Ga0209013_10002449_pt1 | contig 16823 bp, 15 predicted proteins | sample Cruoilmetagenom2_FD_187291 | JGI IMG/M metagenome (GOLD analysis project Ga0209013, IMG submission 187291) | Oil polluted marine microbial communities from Coal Oil Point, Santa Barbara, California, USA - Sample 2 (SPAdes) (version 2) | ecosystem: Environmental > Aquatic > Marine > Oil seeps ...
TTGAAACGTGTGATATGGTTACAGATTATATAGATCATGTTTCGAAGGATATTACTCTAAAGAAAAAGATCAGGGTTGTTGTCGACAGCGGGAATGGAACCGGCGGGATAACCGGAGTACCGTTATTTAATAAGCTCGGTGCTGATGTAATAGACATCTTTACGGAAGTTGATGGATCATTTCCCAATCATCATCCGGATCCCACAAAAATTGAGAACCTTCAGGATCTTATATCAAAAGTAAAAGAGACCGGAGCAGATCTCGGTATCGGATTTGATGGAGATGCCGACAGAATAGGAGTTGTAGACGGGAATGGAAATATTCTTTGGGGTGATATGCTTATGGTCCTTTACTCAAGAGATATACTTAAAGATCACCCCGGGAGAAAAATAATTTCTGAGGTTAAAGCATCGGAAGTATTATATTCTGAAATAGAGAAGAACGGCGGGATACCTATTATGTGGAAAGCAGGGCATTCATTGATAAAAAAGAAAATTTTCGAAGAAGATGCTATCCTGGCAGGTGAGGTCAGCGGACATATTTTTTTTAATGACAAATGGTTCGGATTTGATGATGCGGTCTATTCGGGGGCAAGACTCCTTGAGTTACTCTCACGTTCTGACAGCACACTCGAAGAGATGGTTAATACCATACCTGATACTGTTAACACACCTGAGATCAGGGTTGATACAACTGAAGAGGCGAAATTTAAGATAGTTAACAAAGTAATTGAAAAGTTCAAGGAAGATTATGAAGTTATAGACATAGATGGAGCAAGGGTTAAATTCCCTGACGGGTGGGCACTGGTGAGAGCTTCTAATACCCAACCTTCTCTGGTTCTCAGATTTGAATCTGATACTGAGGAGAATCTTCAAAAGATAAGGGATATAGTAGAGCCGATCCTGGAAAAGATAGTAAAAGAGGTAGAAAGCAACACATAAAAGCTTTATTTACTGCAAAAAAACAATTTTTCCAACCAAAAATACAACTTTAGTTTGTTTGAGAATTAATATAGTTATATTATTATAACTATAATGGCATTTTTATACTCTAAATATTATTCAGGGAGAAGTTAATGAGAAAATCATTAAGAGTAAAATATAAATTTTTTCTAATGTTCCTGGGGTCAATATTTTTATTTTTTTTCTCCAATGCTCCGGAGATCTATGGAGGTCAATGGGTAAAGGATAAGCAATTTAAATCTCCTGTAAGAATTTGTCAGGGACCGGGAGGATTTTTACTGGTCTCGGATTATAAAGCCAAAGCCATTATATTCTTTGATCAGAAGAATAACAAAGTTAAGCGTGGATTTGCCATCAAAGGTCATCCGCTTGGTATTGCATTTTATAAAAATAATATATACATTGGAAATAAAACAAATAAGAGAGTTGAGGTTTATTCGTTATCCGGAATAAAAAAACGATCATTTCATTCTGCAGTGAAAAAACCAAACGATATTGTGATTGACAAGGAGTCGAAAAGGTTGTATGTGACAGATACTACAAGAAAAAATATAAAAGTTTTTGATCTTGAAGGTAAATTATTGTTCACGATTCTCGATCATCTCTATTCCCCAACCGGAATTGCATTTGATGAGGTTAATGGCCTCCTTTATGTTAGCGATTATGGTGATCGTGCAAATTATATTTATCCATCGATAACGATATTTAATGGAGAAGGAGAATATGAAGGAACGATATCCGGTAAACAGGGGATGTTCGGAAACAGATTCTCCAGGCCTCAGGGTCTTGCAATCGGGGATAATGGATATATTTTTATGGTAGATTGTTATTCAGCGGAAATAATGGTTTTTAACGGACCCGGAGGAGTATTGGTCAAGACCATTGGGGGATACGGAACAACCTCCGGGAAATTGAGACTCCCTCTTGACATTGTGCTTAATGAAAGGACTAAAGATTTTTTCATAACCAATAATGGAATGGCATCTGTTCAAATATTCAGAGATGGAGGGCAGATATAATGAAAAACATAGCTGACTCCAAGTTTATTCTATATCTTTTTACCATTTTACTGGTCATTTTTGTTTTGCAGACACCTTTATCAGCTTTGAATCCTCTGCATGATGAAGGGTGTGCAGGATGTCACAGCCTTCACAATTCCCCCGGTCAGGCTCTTACAAGTTTTGCAGAATTTAATGATCTTTGTTTAAGTTGTCATGGACCAGCCGGTACTGCAACAACAGTTACTACTCATAAGGGGACTTCGAATTTCTTGGGAATGGAACAGGGTTGTGTAAAATGCCATAATCCCCATGATTACATCCAGAATAGCTTTGGAACTATGAATTTATCCCAGATCGGTCATGATGATGGTGTTGGAATAATTCCCACTCCCATTAGTGGAGATAAGTTAGTAATATTCGATAGCAGAGGGACAGATGCAGGTGATCCTGTTCTTCACTCATTTGCAGACGGGGATTCAACTTATGACGGAGTATGTGAAGTATGTCATACTCAAACAAGTCATCACAGAAACAGCAATTCCGGTGGGGATCATACCCATTATGTTGGACAGACCTGTACTGATTGTCACGCTCATGACAATGATTTTGAGGGCGTAGGGGGCAGTTGTACCGGATGTCACAGCACACCTAAAGGCCCCAGAAGGGCAATTATGGGTGAGTTTTCCCTCACCAGTCACCATGTTATGGCCGGAGCGGCAACAGATGATGATTGCGGTGTTTGTCACTATGAACCCCAAGGAGCTCATGGAGACGGCTCTGTTGATCTGCTTGATCCGGATACCGGTATTCGTCTGAGCCCTTTTACATCTTTCTCAAGAAATACATCCAGTGCTTCTCTTGAATCATGGGTTTCGGAAGTTCAGGATGAATTCTGTATGAAATGTCATGACAGTGATGGTGCAACTGCCACAAATTTCAGTGGCAATGCTATGAGGCCGTTTTCATCTGGTGCTGTTGATGTACCGAATGTTTTTGATCAATTTTCTACCGGGAATAGTTATCATCATGCTGTGAGGGGAACAGTGGGGAATTCTTTTTGTAATTCATCAACAATGGAAGCTCCATGGGACAGTGGTGGGCCTCATCTTATAAGTTGTTTCGACTGCCATGGGACAAGCGGTCACGGAAGTGCGAATCAGAGAATGCTGAGAACTTCGATAGACCTTGATACAATGGAGGCCGGGAGTTCAACAATAACTATAGGTGCACAGGTGGAAAGTTATTGTATTATCTGCCATAAGGCCAGTGTTTATCTGACCGGGACGGGTGCGGCTTATTCCAAGTTCGAAAACCATCCATCTGATACTAGTAATCACGGGGCAGGAAGTGGAAACGAGCTGGGATGTCTGGGGTGCCATGCCGGCATTGTGAACGAAACAAGTGTTGGTGACAATGGGTCATCCAGAGGAAATCTTCATGGAGGGAGTCTATCTTCATGGCCCTCAGATTCATGGGCCTCCGGATCTTCATCCAATTTCTTCATGGTGGGAGGATATATAAGTGGTTGGAAAGCGAATTCATCATCAGGTAAAAATGGCTGCGGTGGAGGAAATTGTTCTCATCCGGGATCTGCCCGACAGTTCAAACCTGGAAAAGAGTATACAATAACTGTGGATTAATTTTTGTGTTTGTAACTTCTTATTCTGTTTAAATTAAATGAAAAATAATCTCAGTAAAATTATACTCTGGGCAGGTTCCCTAAAGCAGGCCCTTGCTCTTGTTATAATCCTGATCATTATCAGTTTTCTTGCAATTATGTTCCCTCAGCATAGTGAATTTTCCGCTGGAGAGATTACAACCTGGAGTGTTCAGAACCCCGGATTCTCAAAGTTTGCTGAATTTTTTGGTTTATTTTCTGTTTTCAGATCAGTCCCATTTCTAATAATAATATTTCTTTTTGCCTTAAATATTATTATTTGTACAATTCTTCATCTAGTAAAATTGAAAAATCGGTTTGAGCATAATAATAAGATAAGGTTAACCGGATTCTTATTTCTTCATGTTGCTCTCCTCGGTATTCTTGCAGGCGGATTTATTACTACTTCGTCCGGGATGGATGGCAGCATAATTCTAACCGAGGGACAGGTATTTAGGGAGAGAGCCGACAATTATATTAAACTTTCAAAAGGCCCCATGCACAAAACAGGGCACAAGAATTTTATGGTGAGATTGAATAAGCTGGATATTGTGTATGAGCGGAATGTGATCCCTGTGAAGGTAACTACTAATCTTGAATTCAGATCTGAAAATATTACAAAAGAAAATGTTGAGATAAGTATAAATCACCCTTATGAATTTCGGGGCCTTGAATTTACTCAGGATGAGATAGGTTTCTCTCCAAGGATATCAATAAATGATCCGGAAAAAGGAATAGTGCTCCTTCACTCTTTTATAGCGCTGAAAACTTTTCGGGAAGGGGATAATTGGCAATACACAGATTTTCTCCCCCTCTCATTTTTACAGAACAGGATCTTTTTAACTCTTTACCCTGATCATAAAAGAGAAGGGAACAAGATAACAAAAACAGGTGAATTGCCAAAGAGCCCTCTTCTTTTATTCGAGGAAAAGAATGAAAATGGTGAAGTTCTATCAAAGGGAATTATTCCGTTCAAGGGATCTGCAAAAATCGGGAAGTACCTTTTTGAATTTCATGAACTGCGGTATTGGGCTTCCTTTCGGGTAATGGAAGATCCAGGATATCTGATTTTCGTAATTTCTATCTTATTAGCACTTTTTTCACTGATCCTCAGATATTCTGAAGACTTAAAAAAACTATTTATAAAAACAGGGAGAGGTGAATAATGGAAAAAATAGAGATCTTATTCTTGTGGATGACTATATTTCTTTATGCTATGACTTTTATAATTCAGGTGATCGGCTTCACCTGGAGAAAGAGCAACCTTGAGGATATTTCCAAATGGGTTTTAAGAGCCGGATTTTTGTTTAATACAGCAACTTTGGTTATACATTGGATAAATTCTAAACATCCTCCGGTAACGGATACCTATGAACTTAATCTTACAGGTGTATGGATCACTATTCTGATATTCCTCCTATTTTATCTGCTCCAGAAAATTGAACATTCAATTTCCATGGTGGTTTTACCACTCTCATTTCTCGCATTGGGTTACGGTTATTTATCCGGGATATCATTTGATCCGATGGGCCCGGCTTTTCAGAGCCCCTGGCTGATCGTTCATGTGATCTTTGCCTGGCTCGCATTCGGAAGTTATGCGATTGCGACCGGAGCGGCTATCTTTCTCCTTTTGAAAGAGAGAAATAAATCCTCTGGAAGGTTGAATAAATTACCATCAACAGATGATCTTGATCTGACCGAATACAGGTTCATTGTGCTGGGATTTATTAATCATGCTGTGATGATAATTTCAGGTGCAATATGGGCGAAAAAATTGTGGGGACATTATTGGAATTGGGATCCACTTGAGACATGGTCGCTCATTGCTTTCCTGGTATATGCATTTTATCTCCATGCCAGGTCATTTCTGAACTGGAGAATGAAAAAATCAGCTTGGATGGCAATTGTAGGGATCCTTATTCTTGCAATATCTTTCTGGGGAGTTGGATTGTTCGGGCCTACGATCCATCCGGGACCCTGATTTAATTGAGGTGAATAATATGGCAACATTAGTTCTTCTAAATAATTTCATGCATGATTTCAGTGCAGCAGGATGGATATTCTGTTCAGTACTCTTATTAATAATTTTACGATCACTCCCTGAAACATTTAAAAACAGAAGAGGTGATGATCTGTATACTGTAATAGTAAAAATACTTAGAAGTATCCGGTTATTCATGCTCTTAAGTCTCGCAGGGATAATCATTTTCGGGATAGTGAGAGCACTCGCTTATAAACAATATGAGTGGAGTGCAGCTGCGGGTGATGCTCAAATAACTTTGCTGATAGTAAAACACCTTATCCTGACAATTGTTTTTGCAGGTGGTATATATTACTATATCAAAACCGGAAAATTGGTAAAAAATAATGAATAGATATTCAAAAATGGATAAAATGAAAAAGAAAGTAATGCTTATAACCCCACCATACCATTGTGGTGTTGTTGAATCGGCGGGCAGATGGCCTAACCTCGGATTTTTATACATTGGAGGAGAACTTGAAAAACATGGCTATGATATTGATTTTTATGATGCTATGTCAAAGTTTCATGATTATGATCAGATCAGAGACCGGATAAGATCAACACAACCGGATTTTATAGGAGTAACTGCTATTACAGCAACAATAGTTGATGCAGTTAAAGTGCTGAAAGTAGCAAAAGAAGAGGCTCCGGATATTGTAACAATAATTGGCGGTGTACATCCGACATTCATGTATGAAGAATTACTGGAAAGCTCTACGGATATCATAGACTATTGTGTGATCGGTGAAGGAGAGCATACAATGCCGGAACTTCTGAATACTATTATTTCAGGCGATGATATTGCAGATGTTCAGGGTATTGCCTATATTGAGAAGGGAGAAGTAAGGAGGAATGCAGTCCGTCCATTCATTTCTGATCTTGATCTCCTTTCTCCTGCATGGCATCTGGCTGACTGGAATGATTATCCGCTCTATTTTATAGATAATTCAAAAGTTGCAATTCTGAGTTCATCGAGGGGATGTATACATGAGTGTTCTTTCTGTTCTCAGCATAAATTCTGGCAGGGGTCGTACAGGGACAGAAAACCGGTAGAATTTGTCAGTGAGATCGAGCATTTGTTTAACACCTACGGTATAAATGTTTTTTTTATAGCAGATGAATATCCTACAAATGATAGAGATAGATGGATAGCAATCCTTGATCTGCTTATAAAAAAAGATCTCGGGGTTCATATACTTCTTGAGACCTGTGTAAGCGATATTATAAGAGATGAAGATATAATTATGAAATACCGTGACGCCGGGGTTTTATTTATTTATCTTGGTGTGGAGTCTACAAATAATCAGAAACTTATTGAATTTAAAAAAGAGGCCAGATTTGAAGACTCAAAAAAAGCTTTAAAAATAGTTCGAGATACAGGGATGATAGTTGAAAGTTCCCTGATTCTCGGATCTCCGGATGAAACTCCTGAAAGTATCAGGGAGACCCTCCGCCTGGCAAAGGAATATAATGCTGATTTTATGCATTTTCTCCTCATTGCACCATGGCCGTATGCTGATATGTATGACAAACTCAGGCCATATATCGAAGAGTGGGATTATTCAAAGTACAATCTGGTAGAACCGATCGTTAAACCTGAAGAAATGACCAGAGATGAGTTGATGAACGAGGTACTTAATTGTTATAAAAAATATTATATGAGTAAACTTCCCGAATGGGCATCGATGAAAGGAAATGATCTGAAGAGATCCTGCCTGATCAGGGGAATGAAAGCCATCATGGAGAACTCTTTCCTGAAAGACCATATGAAAGGTCTCGGGGGAATGCCGAAAGGAGTAATGAAGATGATGGAAAAGCTTTCCGATTAAAAAGTTTCGATGTAAACATGGAATATGTCTGTAAACATGACCAATATGGGTGTATTAAATAATTTAAATTTTTAACAAATTATGTTGATAAATATAATATTATTATATATTATTTTTGTAATTCTAAAATTCAACAAGTATTGGAGGAGTTGCAATGATTTTAAAAAATGGTAAACAGGGCTTATCATTAACTATTATTAAAAATCTCACATTAATTATTGCTGCAGCAGGAATTTTTATTTTTCTTGCTCCGGTTGATCTAAGAGCCGAAATGTCAGATGCTGATTGTCTGACATGTCATGGAGATAAAGAACTTGAGGGTGAAACAGAGAGGGGGAAAACACTAGAACTTTTTGTCCCGGAGAATGCTCTTGTCGGAAGTGTGCATGAAGATCTTTCGTGTACTGACTGTCACATCGGCGCCGATTCTTTTGAAGATATTCCGCATTCTTCGAAACCTCTTGGGAAAGCATGTAAGAATTGTCATGAAGAGGAAGCGGCAGAAACGGCAAAAGATGTTCATGGAAAAGGATGTGCCAGTGGAGATCAGATGACACCTTCATGCTGCGCTTGTCACGGCGGACATGATATAAAACCCTTATCTTCACCTGAATCAAGATTCTCTCCATTGAACCAGGCAGAAACATGTGGAAAATGTCACGGTGGTGATGAAATAACTGGAAAAACTCATGGCATTTATAAAAGAAATATTGTAACCAGGTATAAATCAAGTGTTCATTGGCAGGCGTTAAATTTAGGCAAAGATGCAGCTACTTGTACAGACTGCCATGGATCACACAATATTCTCCCTTCAGGTTTTATAGATTCCGGAGTTTCAAGGTCCAATGAGGCAAATTCATGTATGAAATGTCATAAACTTGAAGGATTGGCATTTTGGGACGGTCCTCATGGAGATGCATTGAAGCATGGAAATAATGATGTCCCGACCTGCTCTACCTGTCATGGTGATCATGATATGGCCTCACTTCGTGTCAGGGACGGAGTCGCAAAACAATGGGCTGCTACTCAGGTCTGTATATGGTGTCACGGGAACGCAAGAATGATGGCAAGATATGGATTGGATACAACTCCTGTTGACAGTTATATGCAGGATTTTCATGGGCTTACCCAGAGGGGAACCATGGGAGCAAGTGCCACATGTGCTGATTGTCATGACCCTCACCACTCACTTCCTTCAAATCACCCGAACTCAAGAATGCATATTTTGAATAGAGGGCCCACATGCGGGAAATGCCACGGTACAGTCACTGATAATTTTGCTATGAGCTTTTCACATAAAAAATCGATTGAGGTCGAAGGTACAAAATTAGAAAGTATAATCAGAATTGTCTATATACTTCTTATCATTGGTGTAGTTGGCGGGATGCTTTTGTATGTGTTGATGATCTGGTTCAAGGCTGTCAGGGAAAAGATCAAAGGTCAGAAAAAAGACCCATATATTGAAAGGATGAACGATTTCGGAAGGACTGTTCATAAAACTCTTCTTCTAAGTTTTATTGTTCTTGTTATTACAGGTTTTGCTTTAAAGTTTCCTGAAACTTTCTGGGTGAAGTGGCTGTTCACACTTGGGATGACCGAGACGGTCAGAGCCTTCATTCACAGGTTTGCCGCTATTGTGATGATTTTCGACTCAATTATTTTTACACTTTACCTTATTCTCCGTAAGCGTGGGAAAAGGTTGTTTAAAGATTTTCTTCCGAGGATGAGAGATATCACTGATATATTTAGATTTATAAAATATTATCTCGGAATATCTCAGGAGAAACATTCACCAAAATCAGATGTTTTCAATTTTGGGGAGAAAGTTGAGTTCTGGGCGATGGTATGGGGAACCGTTATAATGACCCTCTCGGGCATTATCCTCTGGTTTCCTAAGATCATTCCGGCATCCTGGTGTGCATGCATAATTCCGATTGCAAGGGTATTTCACTATTATGAAGCTATACTTGCCGCTCTGGCTATCCTCGTATGGCACGGATTCCATGTTATACTTCATCCTGATGAATATCCGATGAACACTTCATGGTGGACCGGCCATCTGACCAAATCAGAATCTGAACACAGGTTCGAAGAGGAAGCTATAAAAAAACAAAAGATCGAAGATTAAATATGCGGGGGAGGTAATCCTCCCCCTTTTTTCTTATTGACTTAACCTTCTATTTTTAATAATATGACTCTTCTATAGGAAAGAAATTGGATCTCATACTATTACTAAAAATATTTTTATTGTCATTTATCCAGGGTGTGAGTGAATTTTTTCCGATCTCATCATCAGGCCATCTGGTAATATTTCAGGAATTACTCGGATTCAGGAATATTGCACTTGTCTATGATATATTTTTTCATATCGGTACTCTATTTTCGGTCCTTATCTTTTTTTCAAAAGATCTTATAAATCTGGTGACTGGAATCAGAAAAAAAGAGAACCTCCATTATATTTCCCTTCTGATAACAGCAAGTATTCCCACTGCATTAATAGGGTTGTTATTCAAAGATCAATTAGAGGCGATGTTTGATAAATCCGACATGGTGGGATATTTTCTGCTTGTTACAGCACTCATTATTTTTATTTCAAGGTTCATGAGAATAGATAAACCGAATGACTTTATCGCAGCATTTATGATAGGGGTCTTTCAGGGGATGGCAATAATACCGGGCCTTTCCAGATCAGGATTGACAATTTCTGTGGGACTTATTCTCTCAATGGGTTTTCTTTTCTCATTCAGATTCTCTTTCCTCCTTTCGATTCCTGCTATTCTGGGAGCATTGATCCTTGAATTTTCGAAAATTCCATTTTCTGACGGTCAGTTATTGTATCTTTTTGCCGGAACTCTATTTTCAGCCATATTCGGATTTGCCGCTTTATATCTTCTGAAAAAAATAATTTTAAAACAAAAGTTCTTCTACTTTGCATACTATTGTTTGTTTGCGGGAATTATAGCATTGGCAGTTCTTTAAATAATTAAAAATTTAACTAAATACAGTAGTTCCTGAATATAAAAGATGCATTTTGGCCGGAATTTCAAAAAAGGTATTTCTCTTTGCTTTCAGTTAAAATCGATTCCCTATAAGGAAACTTCCCAACATTTCCTCCAATAAAGACCAAGGAGCCAAATTGTGAGAATAAAAATTATTTTTTTTGAAATTTTTCTTGACAACACACAAACCTTATGGTTTTATAAACTATGAACTTGCGAAACTTCGAAACTTATGAAATACATGCTGAGTTTTGCCGTGTCTTAGCTAACCCGAAACGATTGATGGTCATCAATCTTTTAAAGGATAAAAAATTAACTGTAGGAGAGTTGGCGACAGCTCTGGATTTAACAGTATCAAATGTTAGTCAGCATTTAAAAGTCATGAAAAACTATCAGATCTTGAGCTCCGAAAAAGTTGGACATAAGGTTTATTATTTCCTGACTGATCAGAGACTTGTAAAAACATGTGAAAAGATTCGGGAGATTATTTCTGATCTTTATACAAAAAGAGGGAATATTTTCAACTCAGATTCATCTTGATAAAAATTCAGTTTTAAAGAGGTTATTTTATGAAAGTTCTGCTAAAATTTTTGATCGGTGTCAGAAAAGAGTACATTCTGGCATTAATTCTAACTATTTTATTGGTTTTTTCTCTGACCGGATATTTGTTTGAGGGTCACCATGTGCCTATCAGGGTAGCCTTTGATACCGGAGGTGGTGATATAATTTTCGATCACAAACTTCATACTGATATTGAAAAATTGAAATGTACTGAATGTCATCACAATTATGAAGAAAGAAAGACAAAACTCTCTTCCGGAGCATTAAACTGCCGATCCTGCCATTACTCTTCAGAATATGAGGAAATATGTAAAGATGAACCGATCCACAAACACTGTATTGGTAAAAATTGTATGGAATGCCACATTAGTGAATCTGTCAATTGCGATTTCTGTCATAATGCAAAGAAATTTAAAGGGGCAGATGCGCCGGATTCTGTAATTTTCCAGACTGAAGGTGGTAGAGTATTATTTAACCACAAAGATCATGCATCTTCAGATGGATATGATCTAGGTTGCGATACCTGTCATCATAAATATCTCCCTGAAAATCCGAGTCCCTATTCAATGAACTGCAGACAATGTCACTATAATAAAGCTTACTCTTCATTATGTGAAAGTGCTGATACTCATACCAGGTGTATAGGAAGACAATGTATAGAATGTCACACCGAGGGTGAGGAAAATTGTGAATTCTGCCATAAGGAAGAGTAATAGAATGAAAAAAGAAAAAAAATTTTTACAAATAGCCAAAGAGAAACAGATAAATAATTTTCCGTTACCTGAATACATCTTTTTGAAAGTAACAGAACAGAAAGGTTTTAAGATGCCTCCTATAGGATCCCGGGTATCAAAATTTGAAGAGATAATTCCCGGTGTTGTTTCACCTGTTATGGGGGAGATAAAGGAAATTCTGAATATTCCTGTAGATGAGATCGATACTAATGTGATCAAGATAGCACCGGTCCAGGAAGAAGAAACTGATGCTGAAGTTCCTGATAGTTTAATTGATGAATCTACCGATAATATTTTAAGTCAGTTAAAAAAGTCCGGTTATTTTCTTGAGGAAGAAATAAGTTCCGGATGCGATATAATTATCAGCGCTGCCGATGCGGATCCACTATGTTCTGTTTCACAACAAATTCTCAGAGATAATCAATCATCTCTTAAAGAAAAATTTCAACTTTTTAAAAAGCTCGTTAATAGAGACAATATCTATTTTGTAGTTGCTCAGCATCAATTTGAACAGGTTTGGCAGCTACAGACATCAGGAGTTGCACTGGTAAAGATACCTTCCTATTACCCCAGTGCCCTGCCTGAGGTAATTATTGATTCATTGAAGAGAAAATATTCTCTAAAATCACCTTTGTATATTTCAATAGAGGATTTCCTGAATATATGTACGATAGCTGAGACAGGTGTCCCGATACTGGATAAAGTTGTATCGGTGACCGATTTTAAAGGGACGAGAAACCTTAGAGTAAAGATAGGAACTCCGGTTAAGTTCCTATTGGAAGAGTCTGAACTGAAAAATGGGAGCAAAGTTATTGTCGGAGGGCCGATGCGTGGGTATACCGTATACGATACGGATACTCCCGTAACATGGAATATTAGCTGTATTTGTGTACAGTATAAAGATAATATTGTCCGGGCAGTAAACAATCAGTGTCTAAATTGTGGGAAATGTAATGAATTTTGTCCTGTTGCACTCAGTGTAAATATGATTACAAGATACTCTGAATTTTCAAATTTTGAAAAGTGTGGAGAATTAGACGTTGATAATTGTATCGAATGCGGGATCTGTGCATATTATTGTCCTGCAGGGCGTTCACTTGTTCAATTGATCCGTCTTGCAAAAAGTGAATTAAAAGAATCAGTAGGGGAGAAAGAATTATGAAGCTGCTTGTATCAAGCTCTCCGCACTGGCATTCAGGATCCAGTGAGTTTAAAATAAACAGGGATTTTATTATTGGATTAATTCCTGCTGTTATTCACTCTCTATACTTTTTCGGAATGCATGCGGCCAGAGTAATATCTTTATGTATCGCAATTGCTATTCTCAGTGAGATCCTGATCATGAAAGTGTTTAAAAAGAAAGCTGATCCATATAATGGGAGTGCAGTTTATCTGGGTATTCTCTTTGCTATGCTTTTGCCTCCGACAACGCCGTATTGGGTTGTTATTTTCGGGATCTTTCTTACAGTATTCATAGGAAGGGAGATATTCGGCGGATTAGGAAGCAATCCTTTCAGTCCTGTTCTTGTAGGAATGGCAATACTTGAATTATCGTGGCCCATACATCTGAATGTAAATCTTAGTTCGGTAAACTATAATCTTGGATTTGATTGTCATTCACCTCTGACAGCATTGAAATCTGCAGGTGCCGATTATACTTCAAAATTTTCATTATTTGAACTCGGACTCGGTAATCAGGTCGGAGGGATCGGATCTGTAGCAATACTTTTTATCATTTTAGGAGGGATATACCTTCTTATCAGAAAAGTAATAAGATGGGAAATACCTCTGTTTTTTGCAATTGGTGTAGTTGGGATGGCTGCGATATTCAGAGCAATTGATCCTCATGTTTTTGCCTGTCCCTGGTTCCATCTCCTGACAGGAAATGTGATGATCGGCATGTTCTTCCTTTCAACTGACTATTCGAGTTCACCATATAGTAATCCGGGGAAAATTATATTCGGCCTTGGATGCGGAATACTAACCGTTCTATTCAGAGCCATGAGCGTTCATGAAGATGGTGTTATCTATGCAATTCTGATCATGAATTTATTCACACCGATGCTTGATAAGCTTGTCCGGCGACCCAAAGAGTTAAAATTGCATATCTTGGAATGAGGGATAATATGATTAAAGAATATTTGAAAATGATAGTGGTTTTAACACTGATAGCAATGGTTTGCGGTTTTCTTCTATCTGCAGTTAAAACATTTACTTATGAAAAGATCGAGGAGCAGATACTTGTCAATGTCAAAGGGCCTGCTTTGACGAATGTCCTCAGTCAATCATCAAATAATCCTATAAATGATCGTATGGAGGTTGAGTTGGAAGGAGTTGCCTATACTGTCTTTATCGGGAAAAAGGATAAAAAGCTTTATGCAGTTGCCTTTGAATCAGAGGGTAGCGGTTTCGGTGGTAAGATAGGAATTATGATCGGAATTGATATAGAAAAATCCGTTTTATCCGGTATCGGAATACTCACCCATCAGGAAACACCGGGGCTGGGTTCAAGAATTTCAGAGACTAGCTTTACAGACAGATTCAAAGGTAAACCTTTAACAGGGAATTTTAAAGTAAAAAAAGACAGCGGTGATATTGATGCAATATCCGGTGCAACAAATTCATCTCGCGGTGTGTGCGCAGCTGTAGATACAGGTGTCGGAATTTATTTAAAACTCAAAGCTGAAATTTTAAAAAAATTTGAAGAAGGATCGGAAGACAAATGAAAAAATCAATAGCTCAAGAATTTTTTAAAGGTTTCTGGGAAGTTCTGCCTCCATTCAGGCTTGTATTGGGATTATGTCCCACACTTGCCATTACGACTCTGGCAGAGAATGGGATGGGGATGGGTATTGCCACTACATTCGTTCTCTTTTTCTCAAATATAATTATTGCTTCGCTTAAAAATATTATCCCAAAAAAGGTGAGGATCGCTTCATACATAGTTATTATTGCAACATTTGTTGTTATTGTTGAACTGGTTATGAAAGCATATTTCTTCCCGATCTCTCAAAAACTAGGATTATTTATTCCTCTGATAGTTGTGAATTGTATTATCCTCGGAAGAGCTGAAGCATTTGCATCCAAGAATAGTGTAATAAGATCTGCCGCTGATGGTCTTGGTGTCGGATTAGGGTTTACCATGTCCCTCGTACTGATCTCATCACTAAGAGAGCTGTTGGGAAGAGGGACTGTTTTTGGTGTCGGAGTTATGTGGAGTGGTTTTGAACCTTTCGGTTTTATGGTTGAGGCTCCCGGAGCATTTGTATGTCTTGGAATGATCCTGGCACTTATCAATTTAGTCCCTAAAAAAGCTTAATGGAGAATTAATAATGGAATATATAGTTCTTGCAGTTAATGCGATTCTTGTTAAAAACATCCTGCTTGCACAATATCTCGGTAATTGCCCTTTTATGGGAGTATCGAAGAAAACAGATACCGCTGCCGGGATGGGAATGGCTGTTATCTTTGTCATGACATTTGCAACATTTATAACTTGGTTTGTTCATCACTACTTTCTTGTTGCCTTCGAAATCGAATATCTTCAGACCATAGTTTTCATATTGGTTATTGCCTCACTGGTACAGCTGATCGAGATGTTTCTGAAAAAAAGTGTTCCTGCACTTTACAGGTCCCTCGGGATATTTCTTCCCCTGATCACCACAAATTGTGCGATCCTGGGTGTTGCCGTTCTTGTAATAACTAAGGATTTTTCATTCATCCAGAGTATATTGTATGCATTATTCTCAGGAATAGGATATGCACTGGCTCTTGTTATATTCGCCAGTATCAGAGAGAGGTTTGAAATCTCACATATACCTGCAGCATTCAGGGATACGTCGATCGCCCTTATTACTGCTGGAATAATAGCAATGGCATTTTATGGATTCAAAGGGCTTGATACGTCTTTAAAATCGATTTTACTTAAATAGAGAGAGAATGAAATGTTAATAGCAACAATATTTTTTATGGGATTGGGATTGATTGCATCGCTGATACTTGTTGTAGCTTCTAAAGTTTTTTATGTATGGGAAGATCCCCGTATTGAAGAAGTGTCAGATGCATTACTTGGAGCTAATTGTGGAGGATGCGGTTATGCGGGTTGTGCTGCAGCTGCCGAAGCTGTAGTTCAGAAAAAAGCATTACCGGATGTGTGTGTTGCCGGCGGATTTGAGATTGCTCAGGCAGTTGCTGAAGTAATGGGAATGAAAGTTGAGGAGAAGGAACCGGAGATCTCTAACCCAGGATGCAGCTACGGTTTTAAGGAAGCGGATCTTAAGTATGAGTATGACGGGTTGTACGACTGCAGAGCAGCTATGCTTCTCTATGATGGTTCCAAAGTGTGTGAGATCGGATGTCTTGGTCTTGGCACATGTGTAAGGGCATGCCCCTTTGATGCCTTGTCGATGGGTGACAATAATCTTCCTGTTGTAGATAATGAAAAATGTACCGGTTGCGGTATATGTGAAGAGATATGCCCTAAAGGGATTATTACATTGTCGTCCGCTACCATACGGCTAATGTCAGATCAGAAATTATCTGAATGCACAGCTCCCTGCCAGCGACATTGCCCGGCTGAAATTGATATACCCAAATATATTTGTGAGATAAGAGCAGGTGATTATGATGGTGCTCTAAGGACCATAAGGGAGAAGAACCCTTTTCCGCTCATTTGCGGGTGGATATGTCCGGCTCCATGTGAGGAGGAATGCAGACGAAACCTTCTTGATGAGCCTGTTGCAATCAATGGTTTGAAAAAATTTGTTGCAGATTATGAAAGAGAGAAAGGAGAATATAAGCTCCCGTATCTTCCTCCTGTTTCAGGAAAAAAGATCTCTGTTATCGGTGGAGGTGTTGAAGGCCTTACGGCTTCATATTTCCTGAGGCGCCTGGGACACAATGTCACTGTAGTTGAAGCGACAGATAAACTCGGCGGTATCCTGAGATATGTGATCAGTGAAGAGCGTCTCCCAAAGGAAGCTATTGATTGGGAGATAGCAGGTATCTTGAGCACAGGAATAGATAGTAAAACCGGTATCACTGCCGGAAAAGATATA
>Ga0209013_10002451_pt1 | contig 16813 bp, 11 predicted proteins | sample Cruoilmetagenom2_FD_187291 | JGI IMG/M metagenome (GOLD analysis project Ga0209013, IMG submission 187291) | Oil polluted marine microbial communities from Coal Oil Point, Santa Barbara, California, USA - Sample 2 (SPAdes) (version 2) | ecosystem: Environmental > Aquatic > Marine > Oil seeps ...
CATATTGAGGCTGCAGTTGTCAATCCTAAAATAAAATCCTGGCTTTTGATTATTGTACCGGCGCCAAGAAATCCGATTCCCGTAATGACCCCCGCTGCAGCTCGGGCAGGATCCATCCTTAAAAGAGAGTCGGCATTATAACCTATTTCCGATGACAGCTTCTGAAATGTGATTATGATAGCGGCTGATCCTATACAGACCAGGATGTTCGTACGGAGACCCGCCGATCGTCCCCTCTTCTGTCTTTCAAATCCGACCAATCCTCCCAGCACCATTGCCACCAACAATCTTACAATATAATTCCAATCATTAGAAAATGTATTTATAACACTTTCCATTATTACCTCCGGTTTGAAATTTTATATTCCGTGATATCAAAACTGAATGTTTATCAACGTACAATTAACATCATTCTATCACAAAAAGAGAGTTTTTAATTAAATATAGAGGTCAATGCTACGTTTGACCTTTAATCTATTTATCGGAACCAAAGGGCTGTGTCAATCCGACAAATGGTTAAGTGTTATATTTTATATGCCAAAATTCGTGCGCCAGACCAGAGAGAAGAAGTGCCCTCGGGTGCAACCGATGGATAATTATTTGATCTCTTTGACGAAAAGTTCCCACTCTTCCTCGTCTTCATTTTCCTGAATATAATATATCTTGTCATTGTGGATGGTTTCAAGCTTGATGCCCAGCAGCAGCGCCATGAGCCATTCTTTGGCTGGTGGTTTGATAAACGCTGTTTTCAGCACATTCCCTTTCAGATCCATCACAATGTACTCGAATTTATCCCCCTCTGTCCTGAAGGTGGATACATATATCTTGTTGTTATCGATCTCCATGGATTTGATGGGTGGACGATATGACGGAAATTCATACTTGAAGTTTCTACTGAACTCATTCCACTTGAATCCATATTTTTTTAACAATGCCTGTGTCTCCGGCTCCATCTCCATGTCCCTGATCATATTTTTTTTGTCATTGGAAGTGATGGGGATCTTCTTATACTTTTTTTTGATTTCATACAACTTATTTCCCTTAAAGTCATACACGTCGATCAAAAAACCTTTGTTACTCTTCTCCACAAAGATCTTGTTGTCCGCCACCTGGTAAAACAAAATCTCCCTTCCCATCACCCAGCGGAAATTGGGATATGTGCCCTGACGAAGGTACTTTTGCCTATGAAGTTCGCTGATCTCTTTAAAATCATGATCACAAATTTTTAATGCCGAGGTGGAAAGGGATCCATCCTGAGGCTGAACCAGTCTCCGGCCAATAAAATTTTTACCGATCTGAGAGACTCTGAGCAACATCGGTGGTTTTCTCTTTTCCTTCAGATATTTCCCGTCCTTGGAAAAATAGGATAATTTGTCGATTGACTCCACGATCAGGAAATCATCAAATGCTTTCAGGCTTAAAGGGATATCGGGATGGATCTTATACTCTCCGGGGCCTTCACCCCTTTTCCCGAATGATTTTATCAGGGAAAGATCTTTCATCGAATAAATACGTACCTGATCGGTATCCATAACGAATAACCGATCCCCTTGAATATCGATAACCGATGGGTTAAGAACTCCGTCCAGAACTCCAAGGTTTTCAACAGGTAAAGCGAATGCAGCAGAAACTAGAATTAGAAATATAGAAAACAATATCTTCATGTGAGTCTCCTTAATATATATAGACGATAAAAACTGAAAAAGGATACCAGGACAATAAGAATAAAAATATCTATTTTATTTTTTTAGCCGGTATTTCTCTTCCACCCTGGTGGAGAACAAGTTTTTCGACCAGATCACTTTTGTCTCTTATGAAGGAAATCTTTGCTTTTATCTCTTTTATAAAAAAAACTGATTCTGATTCCGGATATAGCGCCAGTTTCCCCTGGCCGGTTGCCTGACAATAAAGCTGTGAACCGTCTTTAGTAATTGTAAATATAAAATTTTTCTTAAGTTCATATTCGCCAATATAATCCTCTAATACAGCCGGATCAATTTTATATACTTTTTTAGGTTCAGATCTGTTTTTACTAACTTCAAGGACCATTGATGCGAGATCCACACCGATCTTTCCGACAGAGGCGTTTTCTAAATTTGACAAAACAATTATACAGAGATCGGCATCCGGGAACCGGCTTATATTTGATTTAAAGCCTTCAGTGTCTCCATTATGTCCTACCATTTTCTGCCCGAAAATATTTACAATTCCCCAACCATAACCATAATGTTTTGTATATGGTGTAAACATTTTTTTCAAAGAGTCATAACTGATCAATTTATCAGTATAAAGTGCCCGATCCCATAGATAAAGATCTTCAATAGTTGAATATAATGCTCCTGAGGCATGGGCATTTGAAATATTTCTGTAAGCAGCTTTAACAATTTTTCCATTAATTAAATTATATCCATTGGCCTTAGATTTTATTACTTTATTCATTTCTTCAAAGCCAGAATCATCCATTTGCAGAGGTTTGAAAATATTGTTTGCTACAAAATCCTGATAGGAGATACCTGATACTTTTTCTATTATATATCCGAGTAAAATATAACCGGAACTGCTGTATTTAAATTTCTCACCCGGTGAAAACTGAAGGGGAAGGTTTTTAAAAGTATCAATAGTTTGCATTATTTTATGTGGATATACTCGTCTCTCTTTGTTAAAAGAAGGCAGTTTTGTATGATCAGGGATACCTGAGGTATGAGTTAACAAGTGTTCAATTGTTATTTTATTACCGTTGGGAAACTCTGGTAAAAATTTACTGATTTTATCATTCACATTCAACTTGTTCTTTTCTGCAAGAATCATAATACTCATTGCAGTAAATTGCTTGGTCAATGATCCGATCCTGAATTTTGTATTGGGATTATTGTCTATATCAAACTCATATATAGCCTTTCCATACCCTTTTTTTAAAATGATCTTATTTTTATATGCAACAAGAACAGAACCACTGAACAGATTTTTTTTCACCAAAGCATCAATATACTTTTCTGCTTCATGAGTAGTCTGTGAACAAAGGCCAATTGTTAAAAAAACAAAAATAATAAATATAACTACTTTTTTTAAATTCATTTTTATATTTCCATATTATTTATTAAAATTTCCATTTCAAGCATACATATCATTAAAATATATGTATTGCAGATTATTGCTCTTTGAATACAACCTTGTTGAAACAGCTTTGGTTATATTATTTAATCTTGTCAAAATATTCTCCTATGCTCTTCTCAAAGATTCTGCCGGATTTATATTAGCTGCTTTGAAAGTTTGATAGCTAACTGCTAACAAGGCAATGGAGAATGAAAAAATACCGGCTAATAAAAAAGTCCCAAATCCAAGATTTATTTTATATGCATAATTCTGCAACCAGTTATTTGCTGCCATCCAGGCGATTGGCCAGGCAATTACATTTGCAATAAGCACCAATTTCATAATATTTTTTGTTAAATAGAGCACGATTCCTGAAACGGATCCACCCAATACTTTTCTGATACTTATTTCTTTTACTCTCTGTCCTGTAGTGTAGAAGGCTAATCCGATCAGTCCCAGACAGGAAATAATCAGAATTATTATTGTACTAAAATTAATCAGAATTCCTGTGATGGTTTCACTATGATATAGCTTTTGTAGTGAACTATCTAAAAAAGAAAATGCAAAAGGATCTGCCGGCACTATGGCTTTTATTTTTTTCCCCACTTTGCTGAGCAATTTAGACATACTTGTATGACCGGGATTAAGAGACAGGTACATATAATATCCGGGATTTCTCCCCAATACATATAGATGGGGTTTTATCTGTTGGTGCAAAGATTCAGTATGGAAATTCTTCATTACACCAATAATTTCAAAATTATTTCCCTGAAGATTTCTAATTGTGCTGCCAATCGGATTTTTTAAATTCATTACTTGAACTGCTTCTTCATTTATAACAACACCCTTAGTTGCATCTGTTGAAAAATCCTTTGATAAAAAACGGCCCTTTGACATTTTTATTCCCATAACTTCATCAAAATCATAACCAACCCTATCCATCCCAAAATTTATGTTCTGTCCTTCTGCCATGTTATCCCATTTTAAACCATCTGTTGTCCACCATCGATTTGTTAATGGATTATTAGAGTAGGATACTCCCTTTACTTCCGGGATTTTCAAGAGTTCTTCTTTCACAATATTATAAGATTTTCTCAGATCTCCCACCATATCAACAACCAGGAGATTATCTTTTTCATATCCCAGATTTTGTTTGGAAAAATGTTGATTCTGCAAATATATTATAGAACCAAAAATGACCATTATAACGGACAAGGCAAATTGAAAGATAATCAAACCATTACGAAAAATACTGCCATGTTTGTTTTTATTACCTCTGAAATTGCTTCCCAGAATATTTAGAGGCTTAGTAGATGACAATATAAAGGCAGGATAAATGCCTGCCAACAATCCTATAAAAAGAGGCAATAATATAATTATTATCAAATGAAAAGAAAAATATTGGAGTTGAATATTGGAATCAAAAAGCCGGTTGAGAGTAGGTAAGAGAATTATAGTTAAAATTAATGCCACAAGCATTGATATATAAGTAAAAAAAACTGACTCAACAAGAAATTGTTTTACCAGAATTTTTTTGGAGGCTCCAAGAATCTTTTTTACTGCAATCTGTTTCGACCATTTTTCTGATCTGACAGTTGATAAATTAATATAATTAATCCCTGCAATCATCAAGATGAATAAGGCGACAAAGGAAAAAAGATAAATGTCCTGAAATCTGCCTCCTCCATCAACATTGTATAGATAACAATTCTTTAAGGGTACTAAAGATAAATTTGTTTTTGTTTCCGGATTATGTTTTTTAACGACTCCGGCAATTTTTTGATCAATTATTTTTTTGTCTGCACCTGCTGGAAGCAGTACATAGGTCTCTACCATATCATATTTCCATAGGGTTTGTACCCATGTTCGAATACGTTTAAAAGGAATTAAAAATTCAAATTTACTTATTCCTGTTACTTTAAAATGGGTATTTGCCGGAATATCTTTCAATATACCGGTAACCGTCATAGGTTGTGTTTTTGATAGATAACCGTCGTCTAATAAGATGACTTCCCCTATCGGGTCGTCTGTTCCAAAAATACGTTTTGCAAGCTGCTGAGTAATAACAATTGAATTGGGATCAGTTAAAAGAGTCTCAATTTTTCCCTTTATTAATGGGAAAGAAAAAATATCAAAGAAAGATTGGGTTACATAAGCTCCTTCTGAAAAATATCCATTATTATTTAGAGTCAGTTTAGACTTGCCCCGATGCAGGAATGGTGTCGTTTCCCTGATCTCAGGGAACTCTTTTTTTAAATTTGCAGCCAGTGGCCCGGGGCAATAATAACTTTCATTTTTGTAACTTACCTTATATATTTCATTTTTGTTTAAATGAAAATCATCATGGCTTAACTCAAAATCAACCCATAAGAAAATTAATATTGCACAAGCCATTCCTATAGCCAGGCCACTGATATTAATAACCGTGAATAATTTGTTTTTTTTCATATCTCTAAGAGCAGTTTGAAAATTTCTAATTATCATTTTTACTTCTCCTTTTTATAAATGGAATTCTTCATTTTTACTTATATCTTAGCGATTCAATCGGATTAATTCCGGCTGCTTTAATAACCTGAAAACCAATTGAAAAAACCGCAATAACCAGCGCCAACCCGCCTGAAACAGCAAAGAATTCCCATCCGATTGTGATCTTATAGGCATATATCTGAAGCGATTTATTCATAATAAACCAGGCGATCGGCCAGGCAATTATCATGGCATAACACACCCATTTAATGAAATCTTTAGATAACAATACAATTAAACCTGTTTTTTTTGATCCTAAAATCTTCCTGATTCCGATCTCTTTTGTTCTACTCCGTGACAAAAAGGATGCCAGTCCGAACATGCCCAGACAGGATAGAATGATTGCTAAAATACCAAAGTATTTAAACATCGTTCCCATTTTTTGATCTGTGAGATATAGGTTATTAATTTGTTCATCTAAAAAGTTGTATTCAAAGGGGAAATTATTTGAATAAATGTCCCATTGGGTTTTGATATATTTTATTGTCGCGGGAATATTATTGTTTTTTATTTTTATACATACCCATTGATTATTCAGGGACAGATTCATCGCCATAGGCCTGATTTTTTCTTGTAAGGACTCAAAATTATAATCTTTAACGACGCCAATGATGACTTTTTTTTCACCCAATACCTCTAACCATTGCCCTATCGGGGAATCCATTCCCATTGTTTTTACTGCTGTTTCATTAACAACCCAGGCATTTTTAAGATCAGTTTTACGATCAGATGAAAAAAAACGGCCACTTACGATCTTTAATCCAAAAGTTGTTGCATAATCAGAATCGACTGTTATTCGGACCATTTTAGTTTTATTATTTTCCTGCTCTGCCCAGTGAACCTGTCCCTCTCCAGCCATCATATTTAATCGAAAGGGAGGAATCATGGTACCGGTAACATTTACAATGTCTTTGTATCCCAGGAGGCTGTTTTTAAAGGAAGAAATTGATTTTATTCGATTTCCAGTCTGCAATGTAACCACTTGATTTTTGTCATACCCGAGAGGTGCATTCTGCATATGGCTTAACTGGGTTGACAGCACCAGGGTACCAAAGATTAATATAATAGATAAAATAAACTGAAATATTACCAGTCCTTTCCTCAATGTAATTCCTTTGTTCCCGGATTGTTTATCACCTCTAAAAATATCAACGGGCCTGAATGAGGAGATATAAAGTGCAGGGTAACTGCCTGCAATTAAACCTGATAAAAGTAATAACCCGATAATTCCGGAAATAATTGACCCTTTGAATATACTATTAAATGGAATAGACTCTCCTATCAGCATATTAAATTCCGGAATGAGTAGTTTTATAAGCACCATCCCAACGATCCAGGCAAGTAATATGACGATAAAAGTTTCAATGAAAAACTGGACTACCAGTTGTTTTCTTTGAGCTCCAATTGTTTTTCTTAATCCGACCTCTTTCTTTCTTATGGAATATTGTACGGTAGATAAGTTTATAAAATTAATACAGGCAATTAACAAAACAAAGAGAGCAATTATAGAAAAGGCAATGATTATAGTTATTTTGCCTCCTCCATTCAGGTCGTATAGATGTAGCCTTGTGATTGGGCGTAATAATAATTCTCTTGATTCAGTTTTTGTAAATTCCTGTATCAGTCCGGATATTTTTTTGTTTATGATCTTCAGATCGGCTTCAGGATGCAGCTGAACATAGGCCTGAAGCCACTTAAAATGCCACTTTTCCAAATTTGGATTCCCAAACTTTTTAAACAATTCAAAAGATACTAAAAACCTGAACTTAAGATGAGAGTTAGTCGGGTAATCATTTATAACTCCGGTCACCTTAAAATCTTCCCCAAAGATTGTCATTGTTTTTCCGATTGCGTCCTGAGTATTAAAGTATTTTTGGGCAAGGGACCTGGTCAGAACAATGCTGTCCGGTTGTTTAAGAGCACTTCGGGGATCTCCTTCAAGAAAATTCAAACTGAACATTTGAAGAAAGGAAGGGTCAACAAATGCCGCACCATCTTCCATCATATCCTTATCATTTGCTCTTACTCTGGTTCTGCCCGTATTTTTGAACCGGGAGGCATTGATGATTTGCGGATAATTCTTTTTCAGATATCCTGAGACAGGTGAAGCCATATTCGACCCGCCATCATTAAAAGACAAGGCATACAGTGAGTCGGAGTTATCATGAAATTGATCATAACTCAGTTGATTATTAACCCAGAGAAATATGAGAACACAAGAGGCAATTCCAACGCCTAATCCAATTACATTTATAAAAGAAAATCCTTTTTGTTTCCTGATATTTTTAAAAGCACTTTTTATATAATTCTTAAGCATTTTTATTCTCCTTTATTCACATCTCAAACTATCAACAGGGTTGGCAGTTGCTGCTTTTATCGCTTGCCAGCTTACAGTCAACAGAGCAATTAATAATGCTAAAATCCCAGATAAAAGAAATGGCCAGATAGTCAAATCAACATGGTAGGCAAAATTTTGAAGCCATTTCTTCATTGCATAAAGAGCAACAGGCAAGGCTATTATATTTGCTATAATTATCAGTATTAAAAACTCTTTTGAAATATTTTGAATTATTCCTGTAATTGATGCTCCCAGCACTTTTCTAATCCCGATTTCTTTTTTCCGTTGCTCAGCTGAAAATTTTGATAGTCCAAATAAGCCAAGACATGAAATAAAAATTGCCAGTATTGAAAAACTATTAAATATAGTTCCAATCTGAATTTCTGCTTTATATAAATTTCGATATGAGTCATTAATAAATGCGTATTCAAAGGGAGAACTTGCGTTAATTTTATTCCATTCTTTTTTAATCAATGAAATTGCTTCTGAAGTTTTTGTTCCATTTATTCTGATCAATATTATTCCCGAGGCATTCTTTGAATAATCTTTCAAGTAATAAATACGTGGCTCAACATTTGTTCGTGAAGAGCGGAAATGAATATCCTTTACTACTCCGATAATAGTTTTTTTCCATTTACCAAGCGAGATCCATTTACCAACAGGTGATTTGAGATTCATATCCTTAACAGCTGCTTCATTCAAAAAAACTCCATCTTTTTTAATTGAATCCTCTTTTAAGAAGTATCTCCCCTCTACAAGCTTAATATTCATCATCATTAAAAAGTTGTAATCAATACCTGAAAAGATTAGATCAAGAGATTTCTTACGGCTTTCATCCATTTCTTCCCATCTAAAACCTGCTGCTCGTTGTGCTGAAGTTAGAAAATTATATGAATGTGCCGAGACACCTTTTATTAAGGGGTTACTAAGCAACTTGTTTTTCATCACTTCACATTTGTTCTTTAAGTTTTCAACAATAGGTATGTAGATTAAGTTTTCTTTATTGTAACCAAGCTTCATTTCCTTTGAATAGTTTATCTGCTGATAAACTATAATAGTTACAAATATTAAGGCTATTGATAGTGAAAATTGAAATATTACTAAAATTTTTCTAAAGCTAACAGCACTTGTTCTTATTTGCAATTCCTTTTTTAATATTTTTATTGTATTAAATGATGACAGGTATAATGCCGGATAGGAGCCGGCAATTAAACCGGTAAACAAAATTATACTTATTAATTTGCAAAAAAACTTCAAACTGATAAAATCAATTGAGAGATTTTTCCCAATTAAATCATTAAATAAAGGTAAAGTTAGTTTAGCAATAATCACAGAAAAAATAATAGCAATAAACGACATTAGAATTGATTCCCCCAAAAATTGCCAAATTAATTGCTTCTTTTTTGCACCTAAGGTCTTTCTAATTCCTACTTCCTTGGCACGATTCATTGATTTTATTGTAGATAGGTTCATATAATTTATGCAGGCAATTAAAAAAATAAATATTGCAATAATTGAAAAAATATAAACATTGGATTTACTGCCAATTACCAAATAGTTTGTTTCTCCTCCTGACCCATCCAAATGGACTTCTGATAGTGGTTGCAGTCTAAATATTACTCCACTTTTAACTTGGGGACATTCATTGCTTTTTCCAATATTTGTCATTTTCTCGGAAACTTTTGTAAGGTTTCTATAATTATCCGGATTAAGGAGAACATATGTTGTAAAGTTGAATGCATTCCAACCGGTAGCTATATTTGCAAATTTTGAAATAAATTTGAAGGGCAGGGCAAAGTCGAACTGCAGATGAGAATTAGACGGCATATCATAAAAAACACCAGAGACCATTTTTAATTTATCGTTAACTTTAATAAATTTACCCAATGGCTCCTTATTACCAAAATACTTTCTTGCAAGTGATTCAGAAATAACTAACCCATCTGGATTGTTAAAAGCTGCTTTCGGATTGCCACTCTTAAATCTGAAAGAAAAAATAGAAAATAATGAATGATCAACAATTACTCCTCTTTTCTCATAAAAAACCTTGTCATTGTATTTAAATACAGCTCTATCAAACTCTGCTATTCTGAAAAAATTATCTATTTCAGGTAAGCTAGATTTTATTGCCGGACCAAGTGGCTCTGGAGTTCCCGGGAATCCATTCCAGTCCCATTTTTTCCAATCACTAACAAGTCTGTATATCTTGTTATTATTTTCGTTAAATTGATCAAAACTAATTTCATCTTCTACCCATAACATAATTAATAATGCACTAGCAATTCCTATTGCTAATCCGGAAATATTAATAAAAGAATACACTTTGTTTCTAATAATATTTCGGTAAGCAATCTTTAAATTATTTCTAAACATCATTCCTTTCCTCTCTTTTTAACATCTTATTCTTCGATCCATCCATCCATTAAATTTATTGTTCTATCGCTATAGGATGCTTTCTCTTCTGAATGAGTTACCTGGATAATTGTTGTACCTTCTTCTTCATTGAGCTTTTTAAGGAGCTCCATTATCTCTGTTCCCTGCTTGGAATTCAGATTTCCGGTTGGTTCATCAGCCAGGATCAATTTTGGTTTGACAATGAGAGCTCTTGCAATGGCTGCTAATTGCTGCTGGCCACCTGAGAGTTGATTAGGGAAGAGGTCTTTTTTGGCAACAATGTTAAACCGGTCGAGAAGATCGGCGACCAGGGCTTTTCGCTCTGATGACTTGACTTTTTTATACAGCAGAGGGGTTTCAATGTTTTCATAAACAGTCATCTCATCTATCAAATGATAAGATTGAAAAATAAATCCAATGTTATGATGAAAAAGCGAAGTTCTCTGTTTTTCATTTAAGGAATGAACAGGTTCATCAAAAAACTGATATTCCCCTTCTGAGGCAGTATCAAGCATACCGATTATATTCAGAAGAGTGGACTTGCCGGCACCTGAAGGCCCCATAATTGTCATAAATTCACCCTCTTTAATTTCCAGGTTAATATCTCTCAAAACAAAAGTTTTTATAAATTTATTGGTATAATATTTCGTAATATCTTTTAATCTGATCATGATACAGTTTCCTTATTTAACTCTATACAAAACATCTCCCAGGAATCCTTTATCATCGATCCTTGCAATATATAGTCCCTCCTGATAAAAAGATCTTATCTTTAATTTTCTATCAGGCAAACTTGCAAGAAGCTCCTCTGCATTAAAGCTATTCGAAGAGTCACACAATAAAATGGATTCCTGCTTTTCTACTATATTGTCTAAAATTTCTTTTAATATCATATTCCTCTCCTGTGTTTAATTTACATTTCTTTTTATAAATGAAATTCTTCTTTTTTGTTCTCTGTAATTATATGACCATCAAAGAGGTTGATTATTCTCTGAGCACATTCAGCATTGGATGGGGAGTGTGTTACCATAACAATAGTTGTTCCTTCTTCATGAAGCTGTGTTAAAAGATCCATAACCTCATCACCATTTTCTGAGTCAAGATTTCCGGTAGGTTCATCTGCCAGGATCATTTTTGGATTTGTTACAATGGCTCTGGCTACTGCTACTCTCTGCTGTTGTCCTCCTGACAGCTGCTGAGGAAAATGACTTTTCCGGGGCAGTATATTCAGTTTTTCCATTACTGCCTTAACTTTCTTCTTCCTCTCTGCCGGGGAGACTTTCTGATAGAGTAGCGGTAATTCAATATTCTCATAAACTGTTAATTCATCGATCAGGTTAAAACTTTGAAAGATAAATCCAATATTGGATTTTCTCAGATTTGTTCTCTGTTTTTCAGAATATCCACCGACTTCCTCGTTTTTAAAGAAAAATTCTCCCTGGGTAGGATTATCCAAAAGTCCAAGAATATTTAACAGAGTAGACTTCCCGCATCCCGAAGGCCCCATAACAGCAATGAATTCACCTTCTTTTACCTTCAAATTAACATTGTTCAATGCAGTAGTTTCCACCTCTTCAGTTGTATAGATCTTTTTCAAATTTTTTGTTTCGATCATAATTACCTCCTTTTTTTTATTTTTTTATTATCAATTCTTCAGCTTTACCAAAATTATCATAAGAGGACGTTACAACTTTATCACCTGGTTTCAAACCTTCCAGGACCTCATAAAAAAGAGGGTTTTGCCGCCCAAGTTTAATATTCCTCTTGTATGCACTCTTACCGGATTTATCCAGGACAAATATCCAATAACCTCCGGTTTTATTATAAAACGGCCCCCTGGAGACCAAAACGGCTTCACTCAGATCACCTAATTCAAAGTTTACATGAAATGACTGTCCTCGCCTTACTCCTTCCGGCTTTTCCCCCATGAAATTAAAATCAACCTTGAACACTCCTTCAATAACTTCAGGGTAGATCATTGTTGATTCTAATTTATATTCTTTGTTTGAATATTTGAAAGTTCCTTTTCTCCCAATTTCAACCCGTGAGATGTAGTGTTCACTGATATCTGCTCTTACCTTAAAACTATTCTGAACGTCAACTTGTCCTAATCTCCTTCCGGGAGAATAGGACTCTCCTAATTTGAGATCTATCAAACTCAATAAACCTGTAATAGGAGCTTCAATCGTCAGATCATCCTGTTTGGTTTTAACAATCTTTAGATTATCACTCATTCTTGCCAGTGAACTCTCTAGTTGTTTGATCTGCTGACTTCTGAATTTCAGGTCTTTTTGCTTGGATTCATTAGTTAATTCAATTTTTTCTTTATAATAATTATAACTATTTATGGAAGTATCAAACTCCTGTTTTGAAATAATTTTTTCTTTATATAAATATTTATTTCGATTATATTTATTTTCAGCTTCAATAAGATTAAACCTGATATCTGATAACTGCTGCTCTAATTGGATGCTGTATTTTTCAAACTCAAGTCTTGTATTTCTCAGATTATTACTCTGTCTATAAAGTTCCGCCTCCCTGTACATGATATCCAAAAGAAGATTTGTATTAGATAATTTCAGTATTTTGTCACCTTTTTTTACAATGGAACCGGTCTGCAAAAATATCTTCTCTATCCTGCCTCCCTCCGTTGCAACAATAGATCTGGTCCCCTTTGGAATGACAGTGCCACTGAATGGGATATATTCCTGGAAAGAATCTTTCTTTACTATGGAAATTGTTATTCTTTCTTTTTTTACATTTAATTGATTGTTTTTAATTGTAAGAAGGTTATATATTACGAACCCACTAAATATTAAACTTATAGAAAGAGTAATGATTCTTTTTGTTGTCCATTTTTTTTTCTTAATTTTTTTATCCATACCCATAATCGCCTCCTTTTATTCTATTACCAAATAACATTTGCAAGAATCATGCCATATTCTTGATCTATACTTCTCAGGCTGAAAACGGTCCAGAGCTCCAAATAATGTTTGATAGTGGACAACCTATGTTCACTATCGGACACTTTTCCTGGTAAGTTTTATGAAAATGTATATATGAGGTTTATTGATTTTGGCATCATATTTGCGTATTATCCTAATGGGAATGAGTATACAAAACAAAATTATTGCCAGAGTATTGATTGTCGATGATGATCTGGGAGTTCTTCAGGCTGCAAAACTTTATTTAAAACAACACATTGAGTTTGTGGAAATAAGTGATAATCCTGAAGCAGTGATATCAGGTTTAAAAACAGATAAATACGATGTTATATTTCTCGATATGAATTTTACAAAAAATGTGACAAGTGGAGAGGAAGGATTTTATTTTTTGAAAAAGATAAAAACACTCGATCCTTCAATAGAGGTCATACTTATTACTGCATATGGGGATGTAGAACTTGCTGTAAAGGCCATAAAAGAGGGTGCTGCAGATTTTATTATAAAACCATGGCAGAATGAAAAATTGCTGGCCACCCTGAGTACTGCGGTAAACCTGAATAAAGCAAAAAATAAAATAAAAACTCTTCAATCTCAAAAAGAACAATTGATAGAAAACATTAATAAACCATTCTATAATCTGCTTGGGAACTCAGAATCTATAAAAGAAGTTATAAATACGATAAAAAAAATATCAAAAACGGACGTTAATATTCTTATCACCGGAGAAAATGGGACAGGGAAAGAACTCGTATCTAAAGCCATTCATCGCGAATCAAATAGAAGCAATGAACCTTTTATCCCTGTGGATATGGGGGCAGTAAGCGATACTCTTTTTGAAAGTGAATTATTTGGTCATGTAAAGGGAGCATTTACAGATGCAATCAAGGATAGAATCGGACATTTTGAAGTTGCCAGTAGCGGTACTCTTTTTTTAGATGAAATAGGGAATCTGCCGCTTCCTCTCCAGGCAAAGATACTGAGAGTTTTAGAAACGAGAGAGATAAAGAGGCTGGGCTCTCATAAATCAACACCTATTGATATCCGCTTAATTTCAGCCACGAATATTGATATTAGAGATATGGTGAAGGAGAATAAGTTCAGAGAAGATCTCTTGTATAGAATAAATACCATAGAAATACAAGTGCCGCCGCTTAGGGATAGAGGGCAGGATATAGTTTTACTTGCCGACATTTTTCTAAAACAATTTTGTCTGAAATATAAGAAATCGGAGAAAATATTATCATCAGAAACCAGAGAAAAATTAATGAATTACAGGTGGCCCGGGAATGTCCGCGAGCTAAAACATTCTATTGAAAGAGCCGTTATAATGAGTGAGAATGATATTCTTTGTCCTGATGATTTCTTCGTTTCTTCAAAGATGGATTTTACAAATAACAATGATCTCGATCTGGGAAATACTGAAAAAAAGATCATCTTGAAGGCATTAAAAAAACATCAGAATAATATCTCCAAAACATCAACAGAACTTGGTTTATCAAGATCAGCACTATACCGGAGAATTGAGAAGTTCAATTTGTCTTTGAAATGAAATAAGTGATTATTGTAAATGATAAATTATTTTAAAACATTCAAGATCAAAGCTTTATTACAGATCATTTTGATCTGTATCAATATCTATATTAATATCTATCTTCATTTTCAGTATCAAAATATTCTTCTCACTGCCGGTTTTTTTATAATACTTATATATCAGATCGTATTTCTTCTCCGGTTTATGGATATTACTAATCGTGATTTCAAACGTTTTCTTGAAGCTATTGAATATTCAGATTTTACCCAGTCATTCACGGATAAAAAAATGGGGAAATCTTTCCTGGAATTAAATTCAGCTTTTAATAAGGTTGTTGAAAAGTTCAAACAAAATAGTAGTGAAAAGGAAAAAAGTTTCCGTTATATGCAAACTATTCTCCGATACATTAATAATGGATTAATATGTTATGATCAGCAGGGAAATGTTGATTTTATAAACCGTGCCGGCAAAAAAATATTAAATTTAAGTTTTTTGAAAAACACTAATAGTTTAAATATCTCTCATCCTGATATATATGAATTAATTATGGAGATAAGGCATGGAGATAAGATTGTAAAAAAAGTTAATATTAATGATGATCTAAAACAAATGGCTTTTTCTGTATTTGAATTCAGTATAGGAGAACGAAATTTAACTCTTCTATCAATTCAGGATATTCATAATGTTCTTGAAGAAAAGGAGCTGGAAGCATGGCAAAAATTGATAAGAGTACTGACACATGAAATAATGAACTCTCTTACTCCAATTTCTTCACTCAGCTCAACCACTATTGATCTAATTAAACAGCTTAATATAGAAACTACAGGATCTAACGATAATATTCAGGACATCAGAGATGCACTAAATACAATTCATATAAGGTCTGAAGGCTTAATAGATTTTGTGAATGCTTACCGGAATCTGGCTATAATTCCAAAACCGGAACTAAAACTTTTATCAATTAAAGATCTTATTTCAAACACCCTCATTATTCTTCAAAATAATATAAAAGAGAACGGTATAGAGATCATTCAAAATATTGATCCTGAATCTTTAGAGATAAGTGCTGATTCTTCTTTGATCGAACAAGTCCTGATCAATTTAGTGATTAATGCAGTACAAGCATTAAAAGAGGCAGAAAGTCCAATAATCATAGTTAATTCCTTTCTTAGTGATAGCGGCAGAGTTAATATTCAGGTTATTGATAATGGGACCGGGATCTCAGATGAGAATAAAAGTAAAATATTCATTCCATTTTATTCAACAAAGAAATCCTCCGGTATAGGTTTAAGCCTCTGTAAACAGATCATGAAACTCCATAAAGGTCAGATAAGTGTAACTTCTATAGATGGATTAACAACATTTACTTTGGGTTTTTAACTTTATAATACGATTCAGGTTTGAAGTGAATCCCTTTTTCTTTTAATAATATCCCAAGATTTTTCTGTAGATTAAGGATCGATTTATTTAGATCAATAATAGCCTTTATCTCAGATGATCTGTTTTCTTCAAGATTCTCCTGAGCTTTTAAAACATTATAATTAGTACTCATCCCTGCTTTAAATTTCTTTTCTTCTGCATTTAATTGGGCTTTAGAAAGTTTGCATGATACTTTATAAGCTTTAAGTATTTTCTTATTGGCCTGCACATCTCTCAGGGATTGATGTATTTTTTTTAATGCTGATTGTTGTGCGTTTCTTATATTTAGTTCTGCCTTTTTAAATTCCATTTTTGCTATGGCAAAGTCAGCTTTTGATTCCTTAAATGTCAGAGGTATTTTTAGATTAAGACTTATATTCCAGTTATTATAAATTGCTTTTAATGTGTCTTGTACCGAGACCCACAAATTTCTACTTATAACATTAACAGGTTCACGGTCAAATCCGCTACCTTCATATATGATTTCGTCCCCGGAAACACCTGTTGTCCAGTAGTTAAAATTAAAATTAAGTTCCGGAAGCATCATGTTTTTCCTATATTTCACCT
>Ga0209013_10002452_pt1 | contig 16812 bp, 7 predicted proteins | sample Cruoilmetagenom2_FD_187291 | JGI IMG/M metagenome (GOLD analysis project Ga0209013, IMG submission 187291) | Oil polluted marine microbial communities from Coal Oil Point, Santa Barbara, California, USA - Sample 2 (SPAdes) (version 2) | ecosystem: Environmental > Aquatic > Marine > Oil seeps ...
TCCGCCGTGATGGGGCCGTGGAAGACCACGAGCAAGCTGCCGGGCGATGTCCAGAAGCTCGACGAGGAGCTCAAGAAGCAACGCGCGCAGCAGGAGCAGCCGGAACAGCCTCCGGCCGACGCGACAGAGGAGGAGCACGACCCCCGCGAGCCGATGGTCGTGGTCTCGACGGTGCCGGCGGAGCTGATCTTCATCGACGGCGAGCCCGAGCTCGCACCGGTGAAGGACACCGATGTCCTGCTGGTGTCCAACACCGACTCGGACGTCATCTTCGACATCGGCACCCAGTACTACTACGTCCTGCTATCCGGGCGCTGGTTCCAGTCCAAGGACCTCGACCGCGGGCCGTGGACCTTTGTCGCCAACGATGCGGTGCCCGCTCCATTCGCGGACATCCCCATCGATTCCGACGTGGGCTATCTCCGCGCCAGCGTGGCCGGCACCGAAGAGGCGCGGGATGCGGTGCTCGAGCAGTCGGTGCCTCAGACCGCGGCGGTCAAAACATCGGCCGGCGCCTCGTTCAACGTCGAGTACGACGGCAGCCCGAAGTTCGAGCAGATCGAGGGCACCGCCATGCGCTACGCCGTCAACACCTCCGCCGCGGTGATCTTCTCGGGCGACCGGTTCTACTGCTGCGACCAGGGCGTGTGGTATGAGTCGGTCTCGGCGACCGGGCCGTGGACCGTGTGCAAGAAGGTGCCTGACGAGATTTACACCATCCCGCCGTCCAACCCGCACTACAACGTCACCTACGTCAAGGTCTACGACTCGACGCCGGAGGTGGTCTACGTCGGCTACACCCCCGGCTACACCGGCAGCTATGTCTCGAACAGCTGCGTCGTCTACGGTACCGGCTGGTACTACCCGCCCTACTGGAGCCCGCGCTACTACTACCCCTACCACTCGACCTGGGGATTCCACGTGCGCTGGAACCCGTGGTACGGCTGGAGCTTCGGCCTCAGCTACTCGAACGGGCCCTTCCGGATCACGGTCGGCTGGGGTGGCTACGGAGGCTGGGGGCGCGGCGGCTGGTGGGGGCCGGGCTTCTACCGGCCCTACCCCCGCTACGGCTTCAGGGCCGGCTACCGTGCGGGCTACCGCCACGGCTACCACCACGGACGCCACGCCGGGAGTACCCGGCCAGGTCATTACGGCGGTGGTCGACCGAACAACAACATCTACGCCCGGCCGGCCAACAGCGACCGGGTGGCGCGCACCCAGGACCGCGGTACCCGCCAGCAGCCGACGGTGGCGCGCGACCGAGCCAACAACGTCTACGCCGACAAGGGCGGCAACGTCTACCGCCGCAACGACAACGGCAGCTGGGACAAGCACGACAAGGGGGGGTGGTCGAAGACCGACGGCGTCCCCTCGACAGGTGATCGGACCCGACCCTCAACCGGGGACACGACCCGGCCTTCGACGGGGGCCCAACCATCGACCGGGGCCCGACCGTCGACGGGAACCCAACCATCGACCGGGACCAGGCCTTCCACCGGCACACGGCCCTCGACAGGAACAACGCCATCCACCGGATCCCGCCCCTCTACCGGAAGCAGCCGCCCCTCCACGGGGTCGATGAACAACGACTACAGCGCCCGTCAGCGCGGCAGCCAGCGTTCGTCCCAGTACAGGAGCAGCGGTCATTCGTCCTACAGCCGGCCCTCGGGCGGCGCCAGGCGCGGCGGCGGCGGGCGACGGAGGTAGGGATGTGGTAGTAGGCAGGTCCGCGTGTCGCGGACGAGCCTCATTGCACTGAAATTCCGTTCCTCGTGCTTTGGTGTATTCGTGATTTCCGTGGGGACCCCATTGGGCGCTGTAGCTCTCAAGAATGGCGAGACGTGAGTTACGCAGCAATCCCCAATACGCCTATCAACGAGGTCCTGCGCAAGATCGCTGAAAGCTTTTAGTTATTGATAGGTGGCAATTTTCCGGCAATGCTGCCACGTATGATTACAAGATTGCTTAAGAAACCGAAGAAATCGATCCTGCTCCTGGGTCCGCGGGACACGGGAAAGTCGACGTGGATTCACCAGCACTTCAAGGATGCGGTCATCTATGATCTCCTGAACACATCCGAGGCTTTGCGGCTGAGTCGGGACCCCTCAACGCTGTATCGGGAGTTGGAGTCCGAGCCTGCTTAACGCTGGATCGTAATTGACGAGGCGCAGAAGGTCCCAGCCGTTCTTGACGAGGTGCACCGCCTCATTGAGAACCGGGGCCTACGCTTCGTGCTGTCGAGCTCGAGAGCGCGAAAACTCTGTCGCGGCGGCACCAATCTGCTGGCCGGTCGCGCTCTCGTCACTCATTTGTTCCCTTTCACGTCTTCGGAACTGCCCTTCGGCTTCTCGGTTTCAGAGGCCATCTCTCACGGCACACTCCCCATGGCCGTTCTCGGCGACGACCCGGTGTCTTTCCTGACGACCTATGCCGAGACATACTTGCAGGAGGAAATCAGGGCTGAAGCCCTGACCCGCGATATCGGCCATTTTCGCGATCCCTGGAGGGCGCGGCCAGGCAGAACTCTCAGGCCACCAATGTCGCTGGAATCGCAAGGGAAACCGCCGTCAGCCGCCAGACGGTTCAGAATTACGTCGGTGTTCTCGTCGACACCCTGATCGGCTATTGGATCGAGCCGTGGAGGTTGAAGCGGTGAACGAAGCAGGTCCAGCACTCGAAGTCCTATCTGTTCGACGCCGCTTTTCCCGCGCCCTTTCCGGGAGGATCGCCTACCCCCCACCACACGAGGAGCGCGGCCCGCTGTTGGAGACTCTCCTGTTCAACGAAATCCGTTCATTCCTGTCCTACCCGAATCGGCCCTACCCTATGCACTTCTGGCGCAACTATGACGGCGTCGAGGTTGATTTCCTCTGTGAGACGACCGAGGGATTCATTGCAGCGGATTTCAAGGCCTCCACGCGGTGGGATAAGCGATCCAGCCGAGGTCTGCACCGCATGCAGTCCGAGATGGGTACACGCCTTCACAGGTGCTATGGGGTCTATCTAGGCGACCGCTCCGCGCACTGGGACAACTTGCATGTGCTCCCCGTCGAGGGTTTTCTGCACCGGTTGTGGGACGGTGAAATCCTGCGTTGAGGAGGGATGATAGAAGAGATTGGCGGAACGGCGTGTCTGGAATCGTTTTCGGCGGCGAGTCATTAGCGGAAGGACGAAAAAGGCCCCGCCTGGAGGCGAACGAGTTCGTACCGGAGATTTGCGGGCTTCTGGAGGCCAATCTCGAAAGGAAGACGAAGCCAGAAGGAGGAAAAGTGCACTCCGCGTCAAGGCGCGCGAAAATTCTCGATAAACGGCGGCCATCGCCATCCCTGCGCGAGCAACGCCTCGGCGTGGGGGCGCGCCCGGTCCTCGTGGCCGAGCCGGAGCCAGGCGCTGACACTGATAAGGTGGTTTGTGGCGCCAGTGTCGTCCTCCGTGTTCAGCTCGAGCAGGCGGATGGCCTCCTTCCACCTGCCCTCGGCGCGATCGATTTTTCCTCGCCGGTGATGGAGGTCACCGAGCGCGAGGTTGACCTCCGCCAGCAGCTCGTTCATGCGTGGGCAGGGTTCGGCCTGGCGTTGCCGTTCGGCGAGCTGGAGCGAACGCCTCAGTAGATCGGCCGCCTCCTCATCCTTCCCCAGCTTCATGACGGTCTGCCCGAGGTGGCAGAGAGCCTGGGCATGAATCCAGCCCTCCCGGTCGGCGGATCCCTCCCATATCGTGATCGCACGTCGCAGCAGCGGCTCGGCCCGGTTGAACTCGCCGTTGCCGCGGTGGAGGCGAGCGGTTTGAGTGAGACCCGAGGCGAGGACGGGGTCATCTTCGTCGAGGTTCTCCTCCAGGGCGGCGAGACCCTCGAGCATCCCGCGCTCGGCCGACGGGGCCGCGCCCATCCGTTGCTCGACCAGGGCGATGTGCTGCATGACGTCAGCGGCGAGTACGAAGTTTCCCGAACTGTCGAATTCTTCAAGCGCCCAATCCCACAAATAATCCGCCGCCTCCAGCTCTCCGCGCTCGAAGAGAACGCTGGCCAGCCTTGTGCCTGCCGTGTAAGTGTGGTACTCAACTGAGGGGCGCAGGTAGCGCTCGGCCGCAGCCAGATGCCCCCGATCGTGGGCAATCGAGCCAATGGTGAAGTGGAGGCGATTCTGATCATTAGAATCCCACGGGGGGTGCCGAGTTAAGGAGTCAAGGGACCGCTCGAACATCATCGCCGCCCGCGACAGTTGGCCGCGATCGCGGTAGAGCAAACCTAGAGACTCATAGGTCCTCCACAGATCCGGCTCCCTTCCGATAAGTCTGTTCTGAATTTCGAGCGCGCGCCGGTACAAGCGCTCGGCCTTGCGGGAACCGGGCTTGAACACGCGCATCAGATCACCGAGCGTGACCAACCTCATGGCCACCTCCGGATGGTCTGGCCCGCGGACCCGCTCGGTGATGGTAAGGGCCGTGCGGTAATGCCCGATCGCCCGCGCGGGCTCCCATCGGCCCCACCAGAGCTCACCGAGCAATGCGTTGGAGGTTGCGAGCTCGAGCTGGTCGGTCGATGCGTTGGTGCGGCCGATCGCGAGTCCGCGTTTCAGAAGAACTTCCGCATTACCTGATCGGCCCATCATCAGGTAGAGCGAAGCAAGCCTGTTGAGGGCGGCGAGCACTTCCGGATCGGCATTGCCGTACAGCCCTTCCTTGAGCTGCAGGCTCTCGAGCATCTTGGTCACGGCGGAATCGTAGTTGCGGATCGATCCATAGACACGACCGAGGATCAGAAGTTGATCGCTTCGGAGAACGGGATCATCGGCGAGCTCGCGCTCCCTCCACACCGCCCCACGCTCGAGGATCTCCGCGGTCGTCAAGAATGGGTCCAGTGTCCTGGCGGGCCCTGAGACCTCGAAGATCCCTGCGGTGAACTCCGCCATCCGCTCCGCTCTGTCGCGCTCGCCGGCGATGCGCCGCGCTTGAATCATTAGCGCGAGGGTGGAGCCCACGAGAAGGCATGCGATGATAACAGCGGCCCCGACTGCGGTCCGATGGCGTCGAATGAACTTCTTCGCGCGGTAGGCGGGGGTGCTGCGGCGCGCCCTCACCGGCTCCGCCTCGAGGAAGCGCCCCAAATCGTCGCTGAGCTCGCCCACGGTGCCGTACCTGCGCTCCGGTTCCTCACGCAGTGCCATCAGGAGGATGGTGTCGAGGTCCCCCTCGAGTTGACGTTTGAGCCGCCTGAGCTCGGTCGCGAGCTCTCGGGCGGATGGTTCTCCGCCGGATGCGGGCAGCGACGCCCGGGTGACGGCCGCGCTCGGCAGGGTCGGTTCCTCCCTGGAGACCTGCTCCATGGCTGAGGCTGACTGTTGAGAAGGCTCGAACGGCAGCCGACCGGTGAGCAGCCTGTAAAGCACCACGCCCAGTGAGTAGATATCGGTGGCGGTAGCGACCGCCCGGCCGCAGATTTGCTCAGGACTGGCGTAGGCGGGGCTCATCGGGCGCAACCCGGTCCGAGTGAGCTCGACCGCCCGTGGAAACGATGCCGGGTCAAGCAGCTTGGCGATTCCGAAATCCAGCAGCTTCGGGAGCCCTTCATCGGTGACCAGGATGTTCGAGGGCTTGATGTCCCGATGCACCACCAGGTTGCGGTGGGCGAAGGCGACGGCCTCACAGACGTTTTGAAAGAGCCTGATCCGCTGGCGAAACGTCAGCCGACGTGTTTCGCAGTACCGGTCGAGGGGCTCTCCCTCCACGTATTCCATGACCAGGTACGGCCTTCCGTCCGCGATGGTGCCGCCATCGAGCAGGCGCGCGATGTTGGGATGTTCGAGCACGGCGAGGATTTGCCGCTCGGCCAAGAAACGGGCCGCGCGACCCCGGCTCTCGAGCCCTGGATGGAGGATCTTAACGGCAACCTGTTGCTCGTACGCCTCGTCGGCGCGCGACGCGGCGTAGACGGCCCCCATCCCACCGCTGCCCAGCAACCGCTCGATCCGGAAGGGGCCGACGGCGCTTCCGATGAGGGGATCTCGGGAGGGCTCCTGTGCTGATTCGTCGTCGCTGCCCGCGAGCCCCTCGGAGGCCGCGCTCTGAAAAAGGCTCTGCGCCGCCGGGGCCATCGAGAGGAGCTCATCCACCTCCTGCCTGAGCTCGGAGTCTTGGCCGCAGGCAGAGTCCAGAAACGCCATCCGTTCCTCCTGCGGTAGCTCGAGCGCTGCCGTCAGCAGCTGCTCCACCCTTTTCCACTGTTCACGACTCACGGCTCGATGATCTCGTCAGCTCGCGGTAGAGCCAAACCTGCGCCACCTTCCAGTGGCGCCGGACGGTTTTCTCCGAACACCCCAGTAGCTCGGCGATCTCCTCATTCGACAGGCCGGCGAAAAACCTCAGCTCGACGATTCGCGCCTTCTCGGGATCGACCTCTTCGAACGCCAACAGGGCATCGTCGACCGCGATAAGGTCGGGAGCTCTCCCTCGCCCTGCGTTCTCGGCCTCGACGAAAGCCACCCTCTCGGGGTCGCCCCCCCGTTTGAGGCTGGCGCGCCGGCGGGCGTGGTTCACCAGGATCCGGCGCATCATCCGTGCCGCAATGGCGAAGAACTGCTGGCGGTCCTGCCAGCGCACCCGCTTCTGATCTGCCAGCCGAAGAAAAGTCTCGTGGACAAGCGCCGTGGCCTGCAGGGTGTGGTCGCTGCGTTCGTCCCGCATCATTCCCGAGGCCATCCTCCTCAAGTCGTGATAGATCAAAGGCCACAGCCGATCCAACGCCTCGGGGTCACCATCGCACCAGGATTGCAAGAGTCGCGTGATGCTCTCGGGCCCGTTGTCGAGCTGGACAAACATGACCGAGATGATAGCAGCATCGCTAGGGTTACCAACAGGCCGGCCTGATCCTCGGACGCCGCCTGCCGGGCAGCGCCAGTTCCTTTTCGCGTCCTGGGACCACGATAGCCGGCAGGCCTCCGCTGACCTGGCGCGGCGGGGGGAGGTGGAACTTCTCCCAAGATCCACATCGGCGATGTCCGTTTTTGCGAGTGCTTCGTGCGTTATGGATCAGGGAGGGCGTCTCGGAGTGTCACGGACAAGAGATCAGCTGACGAATCTAGCGTCCGGTTGTGAGAAACGCCGGTCATTCGGTCCCGTGCATCTGAAGGGCAAATTGGACCACCAGCGCGATGAAATGTGTGTTCGTTAACGAACGGACGCGAGCCGATCGCGCCTGTTTATTCACTTTGGAGGAGACAATGAGGAGAGTTGAGAAAGAGCGCCGGTGGTTAATTCCTGCTTTGGTTCGGATGGTGATTCCGTTCGTAGCTGCGCTTTCCGTGTGCCTGGCCACCCCCCTGGTTGGTGCCGTAGATGGCTATGACCAAAGGATGCCGACGGGATCAGAAGACCCGGACAGGGACGAGTTCCTCGGCAGGATCTCGATGGCATACCTGCAGAGTGGCTACCAGGATCGGGTAGACGCTTTCTCGGGATACCTCCACGCCAACATGGTGAATATCAGGGTCCCTGGAAACGCTGGGACGGAGATCGTCGTCCAGAGTTATTACTCCTCCAACGTGTGGAATCGGGTGGACAATGTCGCCCTGACGCGCCACACGCCATCGGCAGACCCCGGTGACCATCTCGGCGGCTCCGGCTGGCAGCTTCACATGGGGAAGATCTTCGACCCGTTTCCGTCACCAGGCCCGAACAACCACCCTACTCTAATCATGCCGGACGGGTCGACCCACCCCCTGTTTAACCGAAGCGGCCACACCGGTGAGAAGATCACCCCCGAGGGCTGGATCTACACCCTCTCAGGAAACGTGCACCGGGTGACCCTTACGAACGGAATGATCTACGAGTTCAACCAGGATGCAACCGGCGCTCATTACCTGAATTACAACGGCAGCCAGACGCTTGTCGTGCAATGCACTCGTATCGAGGATGTGAACGGCAAAGCCATCGACATAGTCTACGACTGGGTAGAATCCATTCAGCCCTACTATCGCAGCAGGATCCAGAGTATCTCTTTCGACGACGCCGACGACAACAGGATCGTCGAGTTTACCTACATTCTCGACACCAACCGGCTCGACCAGATTCTCATAAAGAACGGATCAATCATCTTGCAGACCTGGAACTTTGAGTTCGGGGACGCTCACGGGACGTTCCTGCAGGGCAACGGCATCTCTAGAACCGTCTACCCATTGACCGGCCTGACCCCCCCAGAGGGCGATGCCTGGGGGTTCTCCTACTACAGCGATTCTGTCCCTCACGGCGACGGGCGCTATTTATTGAAGACGGTCACCCTTCCGAGCGACGGTACTATTACGAATTCGTACGCCAACGAGAGGTTTGAAACCGGCTCCCAAGCCTGTGATCCAGAGTTCGCCGCAGTACAGGCCCGTATCGTGAAGAACCGGCGCGGCGAGACGATCGGCACCTGGTCCTATGTCTACATCGACGGGGGCACGGAGGATGCCACTACGCAGATCACCATCAAAGACCCCTCCGGCAGCACGCTCCAGGAGGAAGAACGGGTATTCCACGGGTGGCGCGCCTGGGAGTTCTACGACCTCTTAATGTGGCGCGTCGGGTTGCCCAAAGCCACAACCGTCACGGTGAAGGACTCCTCCTCAGCCGACCTCGAGGTCACGACCGAGACCACCACCTGGCAACAGGGCGCCCCCATCTCCGGCGACATCCAGGAAGCCACCCTCTGGGGAGGCTGCGGATCGAGTAGGCAGATGACAGGGATCAGCTATGTCAAACCGACCCAGGTGGAACGGGTCGTGCGACGAACGGACAGCAGTCCCGACGACTCCACTTACACCACGGAAAGCTCTGATTTCGACGACTGGGGGAATCTCGGTCTTATCATCGAAAGCAGCGACGACGGGCTCTCCCGCACCACCGAGATCGAGTACTGGCAGGACGACGATCACAACATCATGGTCGGCAGGGTCAAGGCTCGCGACCCCGACCCCGGCGGCACACAGTGTTTCAAATACGACACCCTCGGCCGTGTTACAAAGAAGTTCGTCAACCCAAGGACGGATAGTCTCTCGGCGTGTGAAAGTACCACCCCTTATGGAGCGAGGGAAACGAGCTACACCTACGATTCCAACGGCAACCTCTACAAGGAAGTGAAAGACAACGGCAGTGACGACGATTTTGAGACCAGATTAACGGATTATTCCTACGGCCAGCCGGAGAATGTCACCATCGAGAACGGCAGCTCCGACATCCTCTTCTGCAAGGACATCGAGCCGCTCGGGACGATCAAATGGGAAACCGATGGTCGTGGGTCGTCATGCTACGACAACACTTACCGTACCGGCTATCTGTACGACGCCTTGGGTCGGCTGACGGAAATTTCACCGCCGCTGGGATTTTCCACCTCCTTCGTTTACGCCGACGACTGGTCCACCGCCACGGTGACGAGGGATACCTACCTCATCCAGTATTCGTTTGACGGCCTCGGTCGCCTGAGTGAAAGACATGACCTAGAGACCCACCACAAGCTCCGTTTCAGTTACGACCCGCTCGGAACCCGCCGGCAGGCGCAGATCTTGTTCGATAGCGATCAGGCGGATACGCTCGACTACGACGCCCTTGGTCGCCTCACTACAATCACTCATCCCGACAGCTACACTATGACCTTTACTTACGAGGGCAGCAAGGTAACTCGGGCCGACGAGGAAGACCACTCCACCCAGTATTTCTACCAGGCCTTCGGACACCCGGATGACCGCCGACTCGACGAACTCATCGACGCCAACGGCGAGACCACATCCTACGACTACGACACGGCATTTGGTCTGCTGAGTTCTGTGACCGCGCCCATCGAAAAGGGCGACCGGGCATATACATATTACACCGGGCAGTCAAACTACTGGAACGGGTTTCTGGAGAGTGAAGACCACCCCGAGACCGGAGATATCGAATATGAATATGACAGGCTTGGCAACGTCACAAGGCGGGAGAGAGCCAACGGTAGCGAGACCACGTTCTACACCTACGACAAGGCCCAACGGCTGACGGACATCGATTACCCAGAGGGAACAGATGACGTAACGTTTGATTACGACAATGCCGGTAACCGAGCTGCCATGAACAACACGGCGGCAGACTACGATTACGAGTACGATGAAAACAACCGGCTAACAAGAGTCTACCTCATTCTTGGGACGCGGAATTTCAACACTGACTACGAATACGATGATATGGATCGCCTGGAGAAAATCACCTACCCCACCGGGAGGGAGGTCATTTATGCCTACGATAACCGGGGTTGGATCGAAGCCGTAGACTCTGGACAGGACTCGGACACCGGGTACCTGTCGAGCATCACCTACCACGTCAGCGGTACACCAGATCTCCTGACATTCCCAAGCGGCGTAACCACAGATTATGGGCTTGATTCTCGCTTTCGTATCGAGGCCATTGAAACTGTTGATACCAACACGACCTCGACCCTGCTAAATCTGACCTTTCAGTACGACGGGGTATCCAATCTAGAGCAGTGGATAGATGGGCGTCAGGCTGCGGGGTCGCGGACTTTCCAGTACGACAACCTCAGCAGACTTGAGGGCGTGTCGGCTCCGGACCTATGGGGCGACCTCGGCTTCTCGTACGATGCGTTGGGAAACCGAGAAACCAGGACCCTGGCCGGGCGGACAACGACCTACGGATATGACACCAGCAATCACTTGACCACCCTTTCGGGCGCCGAAACAGCAGTTTATTCCTACGATTCAACCGGCCGTATGACAAACGCCACCCTGGCGGATACGACGCCGCCGGGCGAGGTCACGAGCCTTGTCACCACCCCCGGACCTGCCGCCGACGAGATCTCCCTGTCGTGGCAGAACCCGAGCGATCCGGACCTGGAGCAGGTTCTCGTTCTCCGCAAGGCTGCAGGCTATCCGACGGGCGAGGGTGATGGCGAGGTCGTTTACAGTGGCGCCGGCTCCTCGTTCACAGATGCAGCTCTCGTGGAAGGGCGCCGGTACTTCTATCGGGTGGTCACCCTTGACGAGGTTCCCAACTACTCCAACGGAGTGAGGGCGCAGTCACCCGCTGGGCCATGCGTCGCGTGCGACATGGATTTGATGGTCGGCTACTGGGAGGCACCGGTTAAGGCGCATCGCAACGTCGGCGATCCCTCGAACCCCGAGTGGCAGACCGAGCCTTCCTGGAATTTGCCCAGTCAGGGCTATCCGGCGCTAGCTGACCTCGACAATGACGGCCACGTCGACGTAATCTCCGGAGATAATTCGGGAGGCCTCACGGCGTACAGAGATGACGGGGTGTTCGGTTCGCCCTCCTGGCAAGAAACCGCCTGGGCGCCGGCGTTTTCCGGAGGCACTTTTTCAAAGCCGTCACTCGCGGATCTCGACGACGATGGGGATTTCGACCTGATGGTTGGATACTCATCGGGAGCTTGCGAAGCGTTCGAGAACACCGGCGACACGTTGTTTCCAAACTGGCAACAGACTCCGAACTCGGATCAGTGGGCAGACGCAATATCCGACGTGGGTTACAGGGCCGCACCGGTGCTCGCCGATGTCGATGGAGACGGGGATTCTGATCTGCTGATCGGCAACTACAGCGGGGATGTGCAAGCATTCAAGAACACCGGCGGACCCCACAACCCCAATTGGGTGCGATTCAGCGAGTGGGACATTCCGAGATACTACCGAAACGACGCCGTGCCCACCCTTGTCGATTTGGATGCGGACGGTGACCTTGACGTCCTCGTGGGGGAGAATTCAGGCACCTGCGATGCCTATCGAAATACTGGGTCGCCTGGTAGCCCCTCTTGGGTGCTCATGACCGTTGGGTCGCCGTGGCATGTTCCAGACGGAGGCACATTGTCTGCCCCCGTAGCGATCGATCTCGACCGCGAGGTGTCATCTCCGACCCCGACCCCGACACCGACCTTCACACCAACCATCACCCGGACTCCGACCCGAACAACGACTCCCACCAGAACACCGACTCCGACCCAAACCCATACACCCACCATTACCTCGACCCCGACACCAACGCCTACCGTGACCCCGACCGCGATACCAACCCCTACGGCGGTCGCCGTTGAACAGCGGGTGAACGAATACACCGACAATGACCAACAGAACCCCGGCGTAGCTGTGGACCGGACCGGCGGCGCCATGGTGGTATGGGAGAGTTACGGTCAGGACGGATCGGGAAGCGGCGTTTTCATGAGGCGAGTCGACCCTCAAGGGGCGCCACTCGGCATTGAAACCCGAGTCAACATTGAAACGCAAGATGCCCAGTACGAACCCGCGATTTCGATGTCCGCCGCGGGCAGTGGCGTAATCGCGTGGTCGAGCCTGTACCAGGACGGTTCGGGCTCGGGCGTCTATGGACGACGATTCCCCGCGGAGTTCCCGCCGGGGGCAGAGTTCCGGGTGAACTCCACAACCTCCGGAGACCAGAACGATCCCGACGTCGCCGTGAGTGAGGGTGGGGCGTTCATTGTGGTGTGGGCCAGCTTTGGTCAGGATGGCAGTAGTTGGGGGATCTTCGGCCAGCGCTACGATGCGACCGGCGGAGTGGTCGGCGGTGAGTTTGGTGTGAATTCTCAATTCTGGGGTGAGCAGCGACGGCCGGCAGTCGCCATGTCGCCCACGGGCAGGTTTGTGGTTGTCTGGGAGAGTTATCGCGTAAGTAAGGGTTCTAGGGATATTTACGCTCGGCTTTTCGACGAATCTGGAACACCACTGGGGACCGATTTCCTTGTTCACGAGGCCACTGAACCGGACGAGTACGACCCGGACGTGGTGATGGACTCCAGGGGGAGGTCTGTAATCCTCTGGCGTGGGAACGACGCGTCTGGTGATCCCCGTGTTTTTGGGCAGTGGTTCAATGCCGGTGGCGCGAAGATCGGGTCCGTGCTTTCGTTGGACGCCAGTCCCAACCCCAGCAGCCCCGCATTGTCAGGAGGCGCATCAGGACAGGTGGTTGCCGTGTGGCAAAAGGCGGTAACCGGGGCCGGGCTCGACATAGCCGGAAGGTCCCTGACCGGCTACGGTCGCGTTCTGGGTGACGAGTTCAGGCCGCACGAGATCTCGACCGGCGATCAGCAGGCCCCAGAAGCTGGGTACTCCGACCATGGGGTGTTCGTCCTGGTCTGGGCCGGTGACGGGGTCATGGATGATGTGTTCTTGGCTCGCATAGATGCGCCCATCATATTCACCGACAGCTTTCAGCGCGGTGACACGTCGGCTTGGACAAGCACGTTTCCCTTGGCGTCTTATCCCCTTGACGAGGGTGCCGGGAAAACGGCGAGAGATATTTCGGGAAACGGCCGCGATGGCACGATCATCGGCGCCGAGTGGGTCAACGGTATTGACCGCCCACTCGGCCTTCGTTTCGCGAGCCTGGACCAGCAACTCACAATCCCGCAGAGCGGTTCTCTCACGCTGGGAGAGAACGGCCTCAGCTACGAGGCCTGGGTGCGCATGGACCACAGGGGGCACGTCACCGACCGTTTTGTCGCAGGCAACACCGCGTTTGCACTCATGCTCGACCGTCCGCCGATCTCGGACGCTTGGCTCCCAACCATCCGGGTTCGGTTGGACAGGGGGATTCACTTCCTGCGGTGCTCCTCGGCATGGTCCATGGAGCCAGGGCGCTGGTATCACCTAGTCGCGACCTTCGACCCGAAGGACGGCATCTATCGCATTTTCGTCAACGGGAAAGAGGCGATGGAACGCGGACCATTACAGCATCCTGACCGATCCGGCGCCCCGGTTTTTATTGGCAGTGAGAACAACCCGATCAGCGGCTTCTTCGGGGGCGTGATCAAAAACCTGCAGGTGTGGGGAAGGACGATGTCGGCGGGCGAGGCACTTCGCGCCTTCGAGGCCGGCGGCGGAATCCATCCGAAGCCCGTGAATGGAGGTGTGTCATGACTCGGATTCTTGGCTCTCTTTCGACCCTCGCTTCGGTGGCCGGTCTTTTGGTGACATTGGTAGTGCCGGGCCTTGCGGCAGGTGCCTCCCTGGGCATGAACACCGATGTGCGGTATGTCGATGACTACAGCTTGGAGGTCAACGTCGACGGGGCCGAGGCCGCCTACCTCCGCGATGAGAACCCGGAGAACATGCAGCAGTACCGCCTCAGGTTCTACCTCCGCCTGACCGATCTGACGATGGCCGCCGGAGACGAATTCGTGTTGTTCTCCGTCTATTCCGACGAGGGGGACGAGTATTTCCGGCTCCGAATCGCGCGGGAGGACAATGGTGAGAACACTCTTCACTTCACGGCATGGGATGACCAGGGGACGCAATATTCTTCCCTGGCTGGAATCGTCCTGGCAAAGGGCTGGCGGGGGATCGAGGCCAATTGGCGGGCGGCGTCCAGCCCGGGGTCCAATGATGGTTACCTCGAGGTCTGGGTTGACGGCCAGATTTTCCCGGGCGCCTCGGGTCTCGACAACGACCAGGCGCGGGTCTCCGCCGTCGAGTGGGGGGCGGTGAAAGGGACTTCCCCGACGACTGCGGGAGCATTCCAGATCGATGAGTACGAGTCCCGTGCGGAGCTTTATATCGGGTCTCATCCGGTTTTCAACGATGTGCCGGACGGGCACCCGTTCCAGAAATTCATCATCGGCCTCTACAACTCCCGGGTCACCACCGGTTGCGGCGACGAGAACTACTGCCCCGATTCCAGCGTCACGCGGGCCCAGATGGCGGTGTTTCTGCTCAGGGCGTTGGAAGGTGACGGATACGAGCCCCCGCCCTGCGAGGGGCAGGTCTTTTCCGACGTACCTTGCAGCTTCTGGGCGGCGGCGTGGATCAACGAAATCCACCGTCGTGGCATCACGGGTGGCTGTACGGAAGATGGCCTGTGGTACTGCCCCTACGACCCCACCACCAGGGCGCAGATGGCGGTGTTTCTGTTGAGGGCGGCAGAAGGTGACGGATACGAGCCCCCACCTTGCAAGATGCAGGTCTTTTCCGATGTTCCTTGTGCCTTCTGGGCGGCGGCGTGGATCAATGAGTTCCACCGTCGCGGTATTACGGGCGGGTGCGCGCAAGACCCCCTTCGGTACTGCCCATTTAATCCCACCACTCGGGGACAGATGGCGGTTTTCCTGACCGCCACCTTCGGCCTGCCGGTGCCGGTATTACAATAGGGGGTGAATCAATGGCAATCATCATGCATCCGTATTCGTTGATACATCGCGAACACTGGGCTGACCCAAGGCACTCGTGCAGAAAACGTGGCTGCGTGAAACCAATTCGCTTTTCTCTTGTGCTCGTTGCCCTGGTTCTCGGGCTGAGTAGCGTCGCGGCTGCTTCAGACGACATCCTCACCTACACCTTCAACGCCGCCGATCAGCTCGTGCAGGTGGGGTGGCAGCACGGTGCGTTGGCGGACTTCACCTACGACGGTGACAGGCTGCGGGTTTCGAAGACTGTCGGTTCGGAGGAGGTCATCTACGTCCGAGGCGCATCGGGTGAGGTGCTTGCCGAGTACGCCCAGGACGGCGCGCTGATCGCGGAGTACGTTTACTCGGGAGGCCGGCGGGTGTGCAAGATCGTGCCCGTGGCTGGCGGTGGCGAGGAGAGGATCTACTACCACGGCGACATGGTCGGCACGCCGCTGGTGACCACCGACGACAACGGCGCTGAGGTCTTCCGCGGTGAGTACTTCCCGTTCGGGACCGAGTACCTGGCGGATGGTGAAGCCGATCGCTACCAATTCACCGGCAAGGAGCTAGATGAGGAGATCGGGCTTCACTACTTCCACGCGCGCTACTACGACTCGAGGATCGGGCGGTTCATCAGCGTGGATCCGGTTGGGGGAAGTGTCGGGAGCTCGCAGAGCTGGAATCGGTATGCGTATGTCGAGAACAACCCGGTCAAGCTGGTAGATCCTGACGGTGAGTTTCCGTGGCTGATTATTCCAGTTGTTGTGGGGGCTATTTTGGGCGCTGAATACGCTAATGCCCCGGGGGCTGTGGATGATCCAATCCTCACCGCGCCGGAAACCCAGAATTTGGGTCTGGCGATGTTTGAGGGCAGCATCATTGGAGTGGCTGCTGGGGCTGCCGCCGATTATGCATTTGAAAAGATGATACCCAGTCATGAACCGACGCCGGGATTGACACCAGCGCCACAGCCTTGTTTCGCGGCTGGTACCGTTGTCGCAACTGCTGACGGCCATCGGCCAATCGAAGAGATCGAGGTAGGCGATCAGGTCTGGGGATTTGACGAGGAAAGTGGTCGGATTGGTCTTCACGAGGTCACGGCGAGGTTTGTGCACCAGTCGGATCATCTTCGTGTCCTCTCTGTGGGCGGTTCGACTCTTCGGACAACAGACAATCATCCTTTCTGGCTCGATGATTCTTGGCAGGAGGCTAGCATCCTCGAGTCTGGGGATTGGCTTAAGGCAAGGAGCGGCTCCTTGGTTGCCATCGAGTCCGCGGTTCGTTTGGATGGCTCCTTCACTGTTTACAACATCGAAGTGGACGAGGCGCACACCTATTTCGTTTCGCCGATGAATGTTTTGGTCCACAACAAGGCAGCTACACCTCGGAAGTCAAGCAGGGCCATTCGGAAAGAGTGGGAGAAGACCCAGGGTGAACCGTGGCCCAAAGATTCCTCAACAGGCCGGAACCAGGACGTGGTTCACAAGAATGCGTTAGCTGATGGCGGAACAAACGAGCTAGATAACATCGAGCCTAAGCCCCACGATATGCATGTTAAAGAACACAAGGACGCTGGGGATTTCAAGCGATGGGGTGCGCGGAGCAAAAAGAAGGAGCAATAGGAGAATCGTGGACTTTTCATGTCTAGTCTCTGAGGC
>Ga0209013_10002453_pt1 | contig 16806 bp, 14 predicted proteins | sample Cruoilmetagenom2_FD_187291 | JGI IMG/M metagenome (GOLD analysis project Ga0209013, IMG submission 187291) | Oil polluted marine microbial communities from Coal Oil Point, Santa Barbara, California, USA - Sample 2 (SPAdes) (version 2) | ecosystem: Environmental > Aquatic > Marine > Oil seeps ...
ACTTTATATTTTTAGTCTTCTATGGAGTACATTAAAATTATCTCTATTAAAACACTACAACCAAATACAATAGCCAACTTACCTTTTCCTGTTGCAAATAATGCAGTTATAGAAAGTGCAAATACGATTATTTGAAGTAGTATTGAACAGGAATAGTTACTGGGAAAGTAGCTTTTGGAGCGATAGTTTAGCCACTAAACAAGCTTTCCGTTAAAAAAACGCACTCCCTATCAAAACACCTCCAACCATTTTAAAATAGTTGAAGGTGCTTATTATTTTATATGCATTGTGAATGAATTATGCCCTAGATCCCTATTGCTCTCTTTAGTTTGTCTTTAATAGTTGGAATATCTTGTGCATTAATAGTCAATCGAATGAATTTCTCGTCCATTTCAAAAGCCTCTGCAAGTAGTCCCCCAAAACCTCTTGCTCTTCGGTCAACCTGCATTAAAATTTCAGCTGATTGAGCGGACTGAGACAAAAATAGGATTTCTAGTTCATCAAGTTTCGCTCTATAGGAGCCACTAATCGGCACAAATTCAAATTCTTGTACAAACGGATATCGACTACCTAATTTATGAGAGGCTTTCTCACATTCAACTTTTCTTATTTTAAATCCTAGCTGTTCAATTGCCTCTAAAATATGAGCCGCTATTCTTGTTGGTCGTACGTTTATATAATCTTTATCTGTAGGATCTATACTATTTTTGATATCTAACCCTGTGCTAATCCATACACGCGTGCTTCCATAAGTGACTGGCGCATCTTCAGGAAGTGTTAGTGAAAAGGGAATTGCTTTCTTTTCATTTGCCCCAATTGTAAAAGGTTCAGTGACTTTATATTTTTGAAAAGCTGCTACGTCCGTGTATTTTCGATCATTCGATTCACGAATGTATGTTGTATTTACCGTTAAGTAGATCGCATCAATCTGTTGTTCTAAGTTTCCGCCAACCACTTCTACTACACCTTGCATAATTTCACCAGCAGTAAACTCTGACTTTTCTAGTTTAGTGTCTACCTTAGCTCCACCAACCCCGACACTTGCCAATACTTTATTGAAAAATGACATATACATTTCTCCTTTGATTTTAATAACATTTTTACGCTTTTACATCGCAATAGGTTTCACTTTTTTTAGAAAAATACTCTGCTTCTTACTCGTCAGCTGTCCACCAACGTTCAAGGCTAGTATAAGCGCATAAGCTTTTCTTATTAACGATAAGGAATATGCGATAGTTTAATAGGAACAGTTGGGTATCCTACATTTTTCAAATAATAATTAATACTTCTTGCCGTAAATTCATTTGTTCCCGAAGGTCCTATAATGATTTGATTGACTGGCAGTCTATTGTCATTTTGAAGTACTTTGTTATGTGTTTCTAACTCAATATATGGAAGAATAATATTATCGCGCGCGCGGAATTTCAGCTCATGCTGATATGACATGCTCCTAGAGTTGGTCACAATAATCCGCCATTCCTTTTCTTCTGAAAAAGTAGCATGTTTAAAAAGTGGTAGAAAGTATCCAATCGTTCTTGCTACTTCCTTAGGAGAGAACTGTGGCTTTACTTCACTTAGCTCTAAACTAATGAGTGAAACATTTATAATCCTACGAATAATTCTCTCTTGCAACTTATGATCGTATATCACCTTCCGTGGAAAAAAGTTTTCTTCACTTAGATGAAAAGAAACATCAAATAACGATGAAAAGTCAAAACCAATAGAAATCCCATGCTGACTTCGACTATATCCTCTCCATTGACTTAATAGGTCTCCACTTTCACAAAAGGACACGACAAAAATATCTGTGTCTTGTTCCTCTAAAATCGTAAAAACCTCTTCCAAATATGCTCTTCTGGGATTTTCTAGAGGTAACTCTTGAATAAGCTTTTGGACGATACTTTCGCATACCTCTAACCCATGACTATATTCTTTGGAATCATTCATAAATTTAATATGCGAGGCCCAAAAGGTTTTATCGCTAATAATTCCTTGCGCCCCTTCTAAATTTGTATAGTGATATAACGCCTTAATATTTTTTGTGAAGTATTTTTTAAATTCTTTACTTATTAAAGGAATAAGAGCCTTCATATCAATATTTAAAAGGTTTTTCTCTACCTCAGATTTAGACATCCCATAGCACCTCCTATACTTTTATAGTATTACTTCCCTCTTTTTATGTCCAAAAGCTATTGATTTTTAAGACAAAAAAACAGAGCTAGAAAGAAATTATCCTTCCGCTCTGGCTTGATACCACCTAACAAGATCATGGGGGGGCATCGGTTTTGCAAAATAAAATCCTTGAAAAATTGGATTTTTACTTGTGTCCTTTAAGAAATCCACCTGCTCTTTTGTTTCTACTCCTTCTATGACAACATTTAAGTCTAATGATTCTCCTAAAGCAATAATAGCGGTAATAATAGATGAATCTTTAGAGGATTTCGGTACATCATCTATAAAAGACTTATCAATTTTCAAGGTTGATATTGGCATTTCTTTTAAATAAGATAGCGACGATACCCCAGTACCAAAGTCATCCAATGCAACAGAGAAACCTTCTTCTCTAAATTTACTTACCGCCCTCATAGCTTCTTCCACATTTTTCACAAAACTATTCTCAGTTATTTCTAATTCTATTTGCGACGGCTCCAACCCATATTCGCTTAACTTTTCTGTGAATACCCCTAATAACAAAGGGGAAGTTATATACTCGCCTGGAATATTAATAGCTACTTGTTTGAATGAAATATCCTCCAATTTCCAAGATGCTATTTGTTTACAAACCCCATCTATTATCCAGTCAGTCACTTTAACCATACGGTCATATTCCTCTAAAATTGGAACAAAAACAGCAGGTGATAGATTACCGTATTTAGGATGATTCCATCTTAATAATGTCTCGAGCCCATCAATACACTGCGAGTACGAACTAAATTTCGGTTGATAAACAAGATATAACTCGTTTTCTTTCATAGCTCGATTTACATCTTCAGCTATTTCAAGATTAAATGTATACCTATGAATACTAGAATCATAGTAAATAATATCATGATCATACATAATAGAAGGATAGTTTAAAACGGCAAGTACATTTCTATAGATATCAGTGTCCTTCTCACCGTAATCGGCTTGAGATATAGCACATACTCCAAACAGCATTACTTCTCTATCTTGGACTCGAATAGGCTCACGAAGTGACTCTGCTAGCTTCTTCAACACCTCTTTTAACTGCTTTGCACTATCCACATCCCTAGTTAGCAAAGCAATACGATTCCCTCCTATCCGATAAAGCTCTGTTTTGGAAGGTGATATAGATTTGAACATATGTACTAGTTCTCGAATCACTTCATCACCGAAAGCATAATTGAACTCTCTGTTTATATGCTCTAAATCATGTATATGCCAAATAGCTAAAACTTTAGGTGACTGAATTTTCTTTTCAAACAACCGCCGATTTGGTAATTGTGTTAATGCATCGTAGTAATTCCCACGATATTCAATATACCGGTCTAACAAACTTGAAAGTAATAATACTCCCAAAAGTATAGCCATTCCTAAACCTACAATAACTGCTAATCCATACATTTCGGTCATATGAGAAGCCTCATGATTCAATTCATACCCCTTGGGAATATAAAAGTTCATAGCTGCCATACCGGTGTAATGCATACTAGAAATAGCCAACCCCATGATTAAAGAGATTAAAATCAGAAGTATATTTTTCGACTGATAGGTATGAACCGTCGCAAGAATGTAAACTGCTATAATAGAAACAAAAATTGAAATACAAATAGAAACTAAAAAAAGTAGAGGGTCATAAGTGTAAATAACGTCCATTTCCATCGAATACATTCCTATATAATGCATGGAGGAAATTCCTATCCCCATCGCTATCCCCGCGAATACATACGACCAATAGTTTCGTCTTGGAAGGTCTGCCAAATAGAAAGCTATAAATGAAGCTAACATAGCAGGAATAATTGATATAAGCGTAATAGTTTTGTTGTAGCTCATATTTACTGGCAATGAAAATGCACCCATTCCTATAAAATGCATAGACCATATACCAAACCCTAAGCATAGCGAGGCAAGCAGTAACCAGAAGCTTTTATGAAAAAAACTATTTTCTTTTGCTCTTCTTTTCAAGGAAATTGCCGTGTAAGATGCTACAATCGCTATAATAATTGAAAATACCACTATTGTCATAGAGTATTCACCGCTAATTTCCAAATATGCATCTTTTGAAGGACTAGTATTGTTAAAATTAAATATATTCTCCACCTCACTATACCAATTAGACTATAACATACTTAATTCAAAGTAATAAATAAGTAAAAATTTAAAAGTACTATTAATTTTATCCTCACTATATAGTGAGGATAAAATTTCAGGAAAAGAATATTTGTTACTTGAAAAAAACACAGAAACTAGTTATAGTTTCTGTGTCTCTTTTTGTTCGTCCATACTCTCGCTGATTAAGCTTGCTAATACATGAACCCTTAGTATGATTCCTTTAATCATTAGCTCTTCATCCGTAACGACGATGGGGTATTTTGAATCTAATACATACGGAATAATATCTTGTACATATTCATCCGCCTTTACTGTTTTCACTTCTGTAGACATTACTTCTTGTAAGGTCTTTTTCTCTTTGAGACCATTAATCGCTTGGTCAATAGTAACTATTCCTTGTAGCTGGCGCTTACGATCCGTAACGAATGCACTAGAAATACCATTTTCTCTCATTACTTGAATAGCGACATTCAGCCCATCTTTTAAGGAAACTAACCCATATGGCTTAGACATAATATGTTCCGCCTGCAAAATTTTAGAACGATCAATATCTCGGATAAATTCTGAAATGTAATTGCTTGCCGGTTTTTCAAGAATTTCTTCTGGAGTACCGATTTGTTCAACTTTGCCATCCTTCATCACCGCTACACGGTCACCAATTTTAAAAGCTTCGTTAACATCATGTGTGATGAAAATAATAGTCTTTTGTAGTTTATTTTGTATATCTAGTAATTCTAATTGCATTTCACGTCGGATCAACGGATCAAGCGCACTAAATGGTTCATCCATAAGTAAAATGTCCGGATCATTCGCAAGTGCTCTAGCAATTCCTACACGTTGGCGCATCCCTCCAGATAATTCATCCGGAAATTGGTTTTCGTATCCTTTTAGCCCTACTGTTTCTAAATGTTTCCCGGCAATCTCCCGACGCTCTGCTTTAGACATCCCTCGTATTTCTAGGCCATATTCAATATTTTCTAGTACCGTTCTATGGCTGAATAAACCAAAATGTTGAAACACCATTGCAATTTTTTTCTGACGGAAATACTTTAACTGGTTTTTGTTATATCCAACTACATTTTCGCCATCGACGTAAATTGCCCCAGAGGTAGGCTTGTTCAATAAATTTAAGCAACGAATGAGCGTAGATTTTCCACTACCAGATAGTCCCATAATAACAAATGTCTCGCCTTCCATAATTTCCATAGATGCATTATATACACCTACCGTATGGCCCGTTTTCGCAAGAATTTCATCTTTTGGAACACCTTTTTCAACCATTGAAATGACCTTTTTAGGTCTTGGTCCAAATATTTTAGATACATTTTCTACCTTAAGTTTAACTGTCATGCTACATCCCTCCTATGTTTCTGAAGGCGATTTGCAATTCCTCCGGTAATTCGGTCAATTATTATCGCTAAGAATACAATACTAATCCCCGCTTCAAAACCAAGTGAAATATCAATACGATTTATCGCATACAGTACGCGCTCTCCAAGTCCTTGAGCACCTACCATCGATCCAACAACTGCCATAGATAGCGCCATCATTGTTGTTTGGTTAACACCCGCCATAATAGTTGGCAATGCTTGAGGTAATTGTACTTTCATAAGCATTTGAGAAGTGGAAGAACCAAATGATTGTGCTGATTCTACTACTTCCTTATCTACATTACGAATTCCTAGCTCAGTCAGTCGGATAACTGGGGGCAGTGCATAAATAATAGTAGCAATAACGGCTGGAACATTCCCTAATGGGAAGAAAAATATTACAGGTATTAAATAAACAAAGCTTGGCATAGTTTGCATGGCATCTAAAACTGGTCTCATAATAGTAGACAATGATTTACTAAATGCCGTCGCAACACCTAGTGGAATCCCGATTAATAAAGACAATATAACAGAGATTAATACTATTGAAATAGTAGTCATTGTTTCTGGCCATAAATCGAATGTACCTATCAGAAATATAAAGAAACCAAAAAGAAGTCCTCCATACAAATTAGTAAAATACCATCCTAGTAAAAAAATAATAATAATAAAAATCCACCAAGGGATTGCTAGAAGACCCGCTTCTAGACCCTTGATCATGGAAGAAGAAATAACAAAAATAAAATCAAAGAATGCATCAAAATTCATCGCCAAAAAATCAATGAAATTTTCTACTACATCCCCTATTGGTATTCGTACATCTGGAAATTCTGTCATAGACTATGGACTGTTTCAAAGAACAGTCGCATTCACCTCATTTTTTATAGGATAGATTACTTTTTATCATGAATTATTAGTTCAAAGCTGCTTTTACTTTTTCTGCAACTTCTTCAGACACCCACGTCGTCCAAATATCTTCATGCTCTTTCATCCACCACTGTGCGGCTTCATCTGGTTCCACTTCATTTTCGTTCATATAATCTAACGCTTCTTCTGTTAAAGCGTTACTAGTTTCATATTTACTAAGGAATTCCGTAACATCCTTTGCCTGTGTTGGTAAATCTTTATGAACAGCAATTACAACATCATTTGGAGGGAATTCAGTTCCTTTGGATTCTTCCCAAGTTGCTGCGTCATATGGAACATCTTCAAGTAATGTTAAGTCATAACTAGCTGTTACCCATGTTGGTGACCAGTAATACCCTACCCAAGGTTCACCTTTTTTATATGCTCCCGCTAGATCTGCAACGATTGCAGAGTCTGATCCTGGTGCTAAATAGTTGAATTTTGCATCTAGACCATATGTTTCAAGTTTCGACTCCAAGTGTTCACTTACCGCCCAACTAGATGGCGCTCCAATTATTCTTCCTTTAGTGCTATCTTCAGGATCTTGGAACAGCTCTGGATACTTCTCTAGGTCTTGTACAGTTTTCAAGTCAGGTGCAACCGCTTCAATCCCTTTTTCCGCATCTCCTTCTATAACATAGGTTGGAACATATAGTCCTTGCGAATTATCATTGAAATTAGTTGCTAGTTTCACTATACTTCCACTTTCAATTGCTTTTTCATAAACTTCTTTTGTATTATCCGTCCATATTTCCATATAGACATTTATGTCACCTTTTTCTAATGATTGCAAAGTAGCTGCCGTGGTTCCGCTTGTAACCTCAGTGTCATAGCCGTAACCTTCTTCCACAATCAATTGAGCTATACTATTATGTACACGGATACTATCCCATCCTGCATCTGCAAATTTAATCACTTCAATACTGTCTGTGCTCGTTTCACTACTACATGCACCAAGTACTAAAAGTGCACACAAAGAAGTAAACAACATCATTTTTCTCATAATTTATCCCCGTTTCTCTATTTATTAAATTAGACACATAGCCCTAACCCCCTATTACATACCCTATTTTTTAAAGTTTAATCATGTTATTTTTTATGTACCCACAATTTTCAAAAATTTGATGCGCTTTTCTAAGAGTTTTCATGTTAGTAGAGTTTAAAGCGAGAGGGGAAATAGATGGAGGTAAACAGAGGTATATTAACAGAAGAGCTAGTTTGACTTATTCGATTGAATACAACATTTAAGGAGGAATTTTTGGCGGATTACTATAATCTAAGAGTTACCTCTTTGAAGGGCATGCCTACGATCATTGTTTCCTTGATGAGAAAATCACAAAAAAGATTTACTAATTTTTTTCATTGCGATGTCGAATAGCTTCCCTAGTTTAGTTCTCAGATCTCCAGGGAAGCATTTGACACCGGTCTACAAGCGACTTCATTAGTAACTTGAACTAAACTTATTTCAGTTTTGTCACTTCTACTAACTCGTTAATCGGTAATTGTAATGCCCGGTTACCAAGATTCTGTTTTAATTGTTCATTGTATAAGTATTCTTCAGGTGTAAATGAGTCTTCACGGCCTTTTTTCAAAAGTTCATAAAAAATAGGAGGTAAGAAGTTCTCCTTTAATACCACCTCTACTGCTTCTCCGGTTTCACGTGTAAAAATATACGCATAGGATGTTGGACGATATGGATCGTATTGAGCTTTTGGATAAGTTGTATCGACTATATATGTACCTCTTGATTGAGCACGGGTAACAAATTCGAAAACATCGCGAAAACCAGGACCTCCATGACCAGATAGGATGGAAATATCTTTACGATTTGGAACGTCCTCACCATATAAAGCTTCAAAAGCGGCTTGAATAACTCGGAAGCCTACACCTATCGCCATATAAGCAAGTGTCCCATGATATTTGTAAATGTCCTCAAAGCTAATTTCTATTAAATCATTACGATCATAGATCTTGATTGTTTGCATGCGTTTTATCCCCTAATTTTTTTTTGAGCTTTACCCTTTTTCTGAGCCTGCGCGCCTTATGAGAAAAACAAATTCTCCAGAAACTATATCGAGGCAATATCTATAGCTTTCCTTCCACCAGCCACGGTAAAAAGCCTCTTAAAAATCGTTCCGTTGCAGGCATGAAATAGGAACCGTAGTGGAAATCCGGATCCAGTGTTGTATTTAACCAAGTACCCTTTGTGCTTACTTTATCTATATAAATAACCGCCCCACCGTCATCTGTTGAAACGAGCACTTCACAGTTATCTGGCGGCCAATATACGCCGTGTTGGTGCCATGTTGCATCAGAAAGAGTTAAGTAATTTTTAAATAAGTCATGCTCAGGAGCAGATAATACTAGACCACTTTTCGGATCTTTGTCTAGCCACCACCAAAAGTTCGTAGGACGGAATTCCCATTTGTGACTAGGTAACCAATCAAATCCCTGTGGACCTAACGTAACGACTGTTCCCCCACCATTTGCAAACGCATAAATCTTCTCTACATTTTTCTTAAGTAATCCCAAATGTGTTTGAGAAGGAACAAGCAATACATCGACCCCTTCCAAAGAAGCAGTTTCTAATTCGCGTATGGGAATAAGTCGATTAATGTACTTGGCAAACTCAGATGTTTTATATGTACGATGATGGTGTGAGCTACCACCATAAACAACTGCTATTTTTTTCATCATGTAGTCACCTCTTCTTGTAGCATCGCAATCTCTTCATGTACCCATTTTACTAACTGTGGACCAATTCGGTCGGTTGTTTTGTTGATCTCAGGCTTCATATAACCAAACAAGTCCGAACCCGCATGGACTAAAATGGTTCCTTTTGTGCTCACACGGTCAATATACGTTATTGGAGTATCCCCTGGTAAAGTTAAGAGAACTTCGGCGCCCTCTGGAGTAGGATGATGCCCTCGTGCAAAAAATCCAGAAACCCCTTTGTTATAGGTCATATCGTCCTCCAATACACCTTCAAATATTGGATGCTGTTTATGAATCGACACCTCATAGTCTTTATGACTATTAATCTCTTTTGGCACAAATAACTGACCACCAGGCAACCAATCTGTTACTAAGTTACCTGAAAATATGAGTATTTTTCTCGCATTCACAAAATCTAGAATGATTTGACGTTGTTCATATAAAAAGTCTTGATCGGCAAATCCACTTATAACTAAACAGTTATAAGCTGTTAAATCGATGTTGGATAGGTTATAAATATCGACATTCGTAAAATTTTCTCTTGTTTTATTTTTACCACGTTGTGCAAAAATTGCTCCTGGATTTAGTTCTATAAAGTTAGCTTTCATTATTGATCTCCTTTATGATTTTCTAATACGAGCAATGCCTCTATGAGTGATTTTGTATAAGGATGTTGCGGATTTTGAATAATATCATTTGTTTTACCTTCCTCTACAATTTCACCTTGTTGTAACACGATTAATCGATCGCAAAACCCTTTTGTCAAAGCAATATCATGTGTAACAAATAAGTAAGAGACTTGATTGTATTCATTCATTTTTTTCATTAATTCCAGTAGTTCTAAACGTAGTGAAGTATCTAACATGGACGTTGGTTCATCTGCAATAATAAGCTTCGGTTCACATACGAAAGCACGCGCAAGACCAACCCGTTGTCGCTCTCCTCCAGATAATTCATGTGGATAACGATTTATATATTTATCAGGATCTAATGACACACTATTTAACGCATATCGTACCTTTTCTAAACGTTTTTCTTTGTTTCCTTTATCAATTCCCTGAATCACAAGTGGCTCTGCTACAAGCTGACCAATTTTCATACGTGATGAGAGGGCTTCGTATGGATCTTGAAACACCATTTGAATATACTTAGCAAGGGAACGACGTTTTTTTCCAGTAAGAGATAAAACTTCTTGGCCTTCGAAAAAAACCTCTCCTCCGTTCGACGTCTCGAGACCAGCAATTATACGACCAATCGTACTCTTCCCTGCGCCACTGGCCCCGATTAGCCCGATAATTTCACCGTGTTTTAATGAAAATGAAATAGATTTCAGCACATTTACTTGTACCTCTTTTGTGCGACCAAATGTTTTTTGTAATTCCTTTACCTCCACTAAAGATGTCATGAAATCAGCACCGTCTCTCTCCCTTTTTTCGGTTTCAATAACGGGATTGAATCGACTAAACGTCTCGTATATGGATGACTTGAGTTTTCAGCGACTTCAATCGACTCACCTCTATCTACGATATGACCATATTTCATAATAATTATCTGATCCGTAACCGATAGTACAGCTGGTAAATCATGCGATATAAAAATCATTGAAATATTTAACTCACGTTGCAATTTTCGTAGTAACTGAACAATTTCAACTTGAACAATTACATCAAGTCCGGTTGTCGGCTCATCAGCTATAATAAGTTTCGGTCGATTTATTAAGGCCATCGCAATAATTACGCGCTGACGCATACCACCAGATAATTCATGAGAGAAAGAAAATCTCCATTTAGTATCGAGTCCGACTTGTGTCATTACTTCTATTACACGTTGGTCCATACTAGATTCGTCTAATTTTTTATGTACTTTGATTGCTTCTTTTAACTGTTTTTCAATAGTAATAACAGGATTAAGCGCATTCATCGCAGCTTGTGCAATATATCCAATGTCCCGCCCGCGAAGTTGACGTATTTGCTCATCATCCAATGTTTCTAGTGCTTGTCCTTCAAAATAAATTGAGCCTTTGCTTCTTCCCGGTAACTTCAGCTGTTGGATAATACTCGCAGCTACTGTTGATTTACCGCTTCCTGACTCTCCCACAATTCCTAGCACATCCCCTCGTTGTATTTCGAAAGAAACATTAGATACTACTTCTTGATAACAGCCCTTTTTAGGGTATTCGACAGTCAAATTTTGAACAGACAGCATAATATCTCGCTCAACTAGCGTTAAATCCTCTACTTTCTCCTGTTTTTGACGTTTCGGTGTGACCGCGTATGAACTTAGTCTTGGATTCACTTTTTCTTCTAAAAAATAGCCCATTAAAGAAAAGGCTAAGACCACTAGGACAATACAAATACCAGGAGGAATAATCCACCAAACCCATGCTTCTGTTAAAAATGCACTTCGACTATTGGCGTAATATAATATACTTCCCCAGCTCTTAACTAATGGATTTCCCATCCCTAAAAAACTAAGAGAAGATTCCAATAAGATGGCTGTATTTACAGCGCCAACAAATTGTGGGATGAATAGGGGAAAAACGCTCGGAAAAATATGTTTATTGAAAATATACCAATGGTTTGCTCCCATCGTCCTAGCTGCTAGCACTGGTCCTGTTGTTTTAATAGATAAAGTTTGTGCGCGAATTTGCCTTGCCTTTCCAGCCCACATAACTAAAGTAATAACAAATACTTGTGTAAATATTCCTGGTCCCATATATACGGCAATAACAATCATCAGAGGTAGAAATGGCAGTGTTAATACGACATCAATAACACGCATCACAATTACCTCAAACCAACCTCCGATATAACCCGCTAGAATACCAACACTACCTCCAATGAGTGTGGCAAATAGAGCTGTCAAAATTCCAATCGTTAATGAAGTTCGTGCCCCCTCCGCAAGCTCCGCTAAAATATCCTGTCCCATATCATTCGTTCCAAGAAAGTGGTCACTATTAGGAGCCAGAAAGGAAGGGCCAGATTGCTTATATGCGTCATATGGGATGATAAAAGGTCCAAGTACAGCAAAGAGTACAACAGCAATAAATAAAATGAATCCTACAGTACCGATGACTTTTGTTGATTTACGCATGATTCATATCCGCTCCCTTTGTCTTTTTAAGCGTACGTGCACGAGGATCAATAAGTGGATACGTTAAATCAGCAAATAAGTTTGCTCCAATCACACCAAGTGTAATAATTAAAAATATGCCTTGCATCATTGGAAAGTCTCTTGCAATAACACTTTCATATAACAATCGACCAATTCCTGGATAAGAAAAGACAGATTCCACTACCACTGCTCCACCCACTAAAGTGCCTAATGTCATCGTAAAATGCGTATAAATGGGTAGCAAAGCATTGCGTAATGCATGATTAAAAATTAACCCTTTTTTATGTACACCTTTTGCCTCTGCCATCGTGATATAATCTTGCCCAAGAGATTCAAGCATTGAAGAACGTGTTAGCAAATAGTTCGATCCTACTGTTGCTAATGTGATCGTAGTAAGCGGCAGGATCGCATGCACTGCAACGTCCTTTATATACCCCCAAGTTGTTCCATCTTGCATCATTGAAAAAGCCCCGTATGTAGGAAACCAACCTAATTGAACCGCTAAAACAGCTAAAAATAATAGTCCTACCCAAAAACCTGGAACAGCTTGTAAGGTCAGCATTCCTATTAATAGTGAGACATCACGACCTTTCCCACGATTCCAAGCAGAATAAGCGCCCAATATAACGCCAATTACAGCACTTAATAACATAGCTGGCCCCACTAATAACAATGTCCATGGCAATCTATCGCCTATTATTGTCATCACAGGCTCTGCATATTTAATTGACACCCCAAAATCAAATGTCACAATCCCTTGTAAATATACAATATACTGTTCCCATAAAGACCCATCGAGACCTATCGATTCAAGAGCCTGCTGCTTTTGTACTTCTGTTAGTTCATTTATCGTATCGCCGAAAAAATATAACAGCGGATCACCTGGGGCTAATCGGGGCAAAGCGAAATTAATCGTCAATGCTACGAGGAACACCAGTCCATATTGAATTAGCTTTTTTCCAATTGACGATAGAGTCCTATTCATTTCTTACAACTCTCCTTATTCCACAAATTTTGGAGCTGTTGCCGAAACAGCTTGACGCGTTTCTTCTGGTAAGAATGAATATTTGTGCACAATCCCGTAACCTAAAGACTCTACATATTGGTCATACACCGTAGCGTTATAAGCGAAAACTTCCTCCGGATAATAAAGGGCAATTGCAGTAGGTTGGTTATTGTATAACTCCTGCATATCAAATGAAATTGCTTTACGATCTTCAATTGTGGATGCCGCCATCCAATCTTCAATCAATGTATCCATAGCAGGATAGGCTATATCTTTCGTCCATAGATATGATGCACGATGAGACATAATGAATTGATCTGGATCTGCTACACCATGCGGACCTATTAAACTAACATATGTATCAAAATTATCCTCTGAATTGGCAGCTGCATAAGTCGTAGCATCCATTGCTTCTACTTCAAACTGTAACCCTATATCTTTTAATTGCTCCTTCAGCATTTCTGCTACACGCACATAAACAGGTTCACTTGCAGAAACAATTGTATTCATCCGTAACGTTTCACCTTCTGGTGTTTCACGAAAACCATCATTATTTGTATCTTTGTAGCCAAGTGAGTCTAGAATTTCTGTTGCTTTCGCTATATCATATGGTGTCGATAAATCTGGATTGGTCCACGGAGAATCCGGGTGAGGATATCCAGTAAACCCAGCACGTCCTTGACCTAATAACACAGTATCAACAATGCTTTGACGATCTATCGCTAGAGATACCGCTCGGCGTACCTCTTCTGTATTAAATGGCTTTCGTTCATAATTTAAACCGAATTGGACAATAGATAATGGAGATACTTTTGCTAACTTCATCGCCTCGGTATTTTTAAATGAATCTTGTAATTCAGCTGGTACTGTACGCGTAGATGCATCAATCTCACCTGCACGTAATGCGTTAAACATAGCTGTTGCATCCTTTATAATCGGCATATTTATGGAAGCAACTGTTGGTTCACCCATGAAGTATTCATTATTCGCTTTAAATTTGTAATACTGGTCTGCTTCATATTCTTTTAAAACAAAAGGACCTGTTCCTACAGCTAACTTATTATATTGACGTGGATTTTCAACATCTTTCCAAATGTGCTCTGGTAAAATCGGCAAATCGGCAAAGGTAATACTCGCTAGTGATGGACAAGCATAGGCGCACTCAAAACGAACCGTTTTTCCATCCTCTTCAACTTCAATTTCATCAATTTTCGGTACTTCGCTAACATGATGTGTATGGCGGTTGGCTGAACCATCGCGGAAGTATTCATATGTAAATTTGACATCTTCTGCCGTAAAGTCTTCCCCGTCATGCCACTTTATACCATCACGTACCTTTACAATCCAAGTTGTATCATCAAGTTGCTCTGCAGACTCTGCTAACCATGGAATCGGTTCATCTACATATGGCGATGGTGAAAATAATTTGTCATATACTAAATCAGTTAACCAGTCGACGTTTCCGGTATATATATTTAATGGACCAACATCTGATGGAATCCCCACTTTTAACTCTGCTACTTGTTCCGTTACTGCTCCTTCACCTTCTAAATTTGTTTCATCAGCTTGTCCTTTAGCTTCATTTGATGAACAACCTGCTACTAAAAACACTAATAGTATAAGCGGTAAGCCCCATAATTTTTTAATCCCTTTATACACTATGCTTTCTCCTTTTTATTAAATAATTGATTTTTTATTCCTGCCTTCGTACTTTAACACCAACGATAATGATTCTCAATATCATTTATAATTCACATATCGACTTTTCACCTAGCTCCATGGAAGTAAGCGCTATCAATAAAATAAATAAATACTATTATTCATTTTATTAATAGTTGCAAACTAGATTTGAAAATATAGAAAAACCCAAGCTATAAGAAGCTTGGGTTAGTTCGTTCTATTGGCATTTAACAAAGGCTTTCCATAGTGTATAAATTGATTTTTGACGTATTTGCAGAAATTTAACTCTCTTTGGGTTAGCATTTTTTGTGGATTAGATACAATAGCATTTTGACGTTTAATACAAAGTCCATGAATCGACTTCGCCATAATCTTGTTCTGACCTAAAAGAGGCTCTATTATTTTTAAGGGCAAAAAAGAAATACCCATACCAGACAAGACAGCTTGTTTTATAATTTCAAAATTCGTCATCTGCATATATTGGACTTGTGCATTCTTTTGATCGATTTTATCTTTGATTAGTTGTTGCAAATACAAGTTTTCTGGTAGTAAGAGAGTTTGGTTTTTTAAATCTCGTGCGTAAATCACTTTTCTTCCTGCCAGCGGATGACTGCAATGCATTATTAAAAATAATTCCTCTTCAAATAATAAGTCCACTTTATATGCTTGTTGAAATTCTGAGTCATTCTCATAGATTGGCATAATTGCAAAATTTGTTTTCTCAAGAAGTAACTTTTCCTTAAGGCTTTCATAACAATTGCTTTTGATGGAGAATGACAGCTGCTCAAATTCATCTATATGGAGAGGTAAAATAGTCGCAAAATATTTTTCAGCTATGTAATGACTTATGTGTACGGAAAGTGGAGAATTTACTTGGTGCAATTCTTGTTCCATTTGCTTATCTAGTAATAATATTTTCCTAGCATATTGTAAAAAAACTTCCCCTTGCTCTGTTAATTCAATTTTTCTATTTTTACGTTGAATTAATATAGTCTTGTATTTTTCTTCCAGCTGTTGGATTTGATGACTAATTGTCGGTTGAGAACAAAACATTCTACGAGCCGTCTCTGTAAATGAACGACATTCAGCTAGAACGATAAACATTTGCATTTTATCTAGCATGCAACTGACTCCCTTTTATATGAATATCACTACTGATAATGATAATCGTTTTCATTATAGTTTATCATTTGCACTTACTGATGTCGATCATCATTTCAAGTAAACAAAAAGAGAGGCCCTGCATATGAGGACCACTACTTAAGTATTAGAGAATTCTATTGTGAGGTTCTCTATTTTCTAACACTGCTTCTATATCTTTTGCATTCATTTGCATCATCGCTTGACGAGTGCGGATACTGGCACTACCGATATGGGGAGACACCGTTACATTAGACAATGTTAGTAAAGGATGATCCACCGGTACAGGCTCTTGCTCAAATACATCTAGTCCTGCAGCCCATATCTTTTTCGACGCCAGTGCTTCATAAAGAGCTTGTTCATCTACTATGCCACCTCGTGCGACATTAATAATTGCTGCAGTTTCTTTCATCATATTAAGTTCACGTTCCCCTATAAGTCCCTTTGTTTCAGGTGTAAGTGGAGTTAATAGAATGACAAAATCAGATTGCTTAAGTAATTCGTCTAATTCCGCGTAAGTAAAGCCATACGTTTCTTCTGCATCTAGTTTTCTAGAGCGATTATGATATAACACATTCATAT
>Ga0209013_10002455_pt1 | contig 16800 bp, 14 predicted proteins | sample Cruoilmetagenom2_FD_187291 | JGI IMG/M metagenome (GOLD analysis project Ga0209013, IMG submission 187291) | Oil polluted marine microbial communities from Coal Oil Point, Santa Barbara, California, USA - Sample 2 (SPAdes) (version 2) | ecosystem: Environmental > Aquatic > Marine > Oil seeps ...
ACCCAGGATTAAAACTTCTTCCCCTTCGATCAAGGGATATTTCTTTATGAGATCTTCCGCTTCAATAGATCCGGGTTCTGCAAGGTGATATTTACCCAATACAAATTGTGCATCATCTTCCCCCATGAATAAAAGCAATTTATCCATAGTTTCCTGGCGGATCGCATCCGGAACCGCGTTTTCCACACCATTCTGTTGAATGCCAACATTAACGATATTGGATAAGTAATCCGGCAAAGCCAGATCGGCGGTGGCCTGGATGTATAAAAAGATGGTTGCTAGAACGATCAAAAATGTATAGGGTTTTAAGAATTTAAGTAATCGCCGCATAAGTTTGGGACTCCTCTAATCAGCATTCTCCCTTGTCAGGGAGATCCAATTCTTTCGATTTTTCGATGATCAAATTGATCACTTTCGAGATCTGGCTTTTTTCCTCTTCAGAAAGATTTGCCGATAATTCATCGAGCCAGCCCAATCGGGCGCTGACACTTTCTTTCACAACCTGATACCCTTTTTCAGTCAAGGAGAGCTTTTTCATTCGGCGGTCTTCAGGATCTTCAGTGCGCTGAATCAATCCTTCTTCCACCAAGTGCTCCAGCATCTGACTGGCGGCAGCGCTGCTGACACCGAGGTGTTCCCCCAAATGTGTAACACCTGCATGGTCACGGTGGCTGAGATGAAATAATGTGCCTATCATCGACCTCGACAAGCCTTTCTCACGGGCATAATGCATATACCCGCGCATGGAGCGGTGCATGGATATTTCCATCCACTCATGGAACATAGAATAAAACGAATCTTGAGGGGACATACTTCACCTCGATTAATATTTAAGTCTGCTTAATTATATGGAGTAATTAAAGAATGTCAAGGTTTGGTTTATGACGGTTCTATTATCAATTGGGATAAGCAAGGATGCTCCATATAGCCGCCATCCTGATCTGGCAAGATAGCGAAACTGATGGTAAATCCTCATAATCAAAAAAGACATCTCTCCGGAGATGCCTTTTTATTATTACCAGTATAAAGATATTATTTACATGCTGGTTGGATAACTTCTACTATATCCTCTGCTCCCTCTTTCACCAGCTCATAAGTTCTCGGCATTTCAAGTATAAAGGGGCATTCACCCACTGCTGAACAATTTCCGCATTCATCCTGGCTGGTCGAGATCTTGATCCTCCCCTTACTGATCCAGTACTCCATCATACTTTCTACCTGTCCTTGGGAAATATCCAGTTCCCTTGCCAACTCCCGGACAGATATCGCACTCGATGATCCCTCAAATAATAATAGCAGTCTGCTTAATTTACTGGTTGTCATGGATCTGTTCCGTTAAATGAATATCAACTTTCCCACCTGGAATACCAGCACAGCCGCCGACCAGGCTATTATAAAGGTGTAGGAGATTTGGGCCCACATCCAACGCCGTCCAAATTCCTGTTTCATGGCTGTGACTGCTGCAACACAGGGGATATAAAGCAAAACAAAAACATTGAAAGCAACCGCGGCAATTGCCCCTGCCCGGGGAGAGCCAGCAGTTTTTTCGAAGGCTGTGATCAGTGAACCCTCTAAACGAGTATAATCCAGCTCTTCTCCATCAGATGGCAATAGATCCAGTTTCCCCAGATCCACAAATGGGATCAAATTGATAGTTCGCGGGATGATATTTATCGTTTCCTGAATTGTTAGATAAGCAGCCCGGCCAAATCCTATTCCAACAGAAACAAGATCCTGTTGAAAGGTAGTGTTATTTCCTTCAATAGGCAGGCTTTCCCCGGCATAGATCTGGCTCATAGTGCTTACAATGACCTCCTTGGCCAGAATCCCGGACATCAACGAGCCAGTGGTCTGCCAGGATCCAAATCCCGCCGGTTTAAATACCGGAGCTAAAAGTCCGCTGATTCGGCCAAATAAGCTGTCACCTGCCTGAACCTCATTAAACGGACCCAGATCCTGATGAGCAGGGATCGCCATCAATAACCACAGGGCTACGGAAACCCCCAGGATCACAGTCCCCGATTTCACCAGAAAGCCACGCGTGCGTTCCCACATCTGGTGCCAGACATCTTTAATACGGGGGATGCGGTAGGGAGGCAGCTCCATTACAAAAGGCGCAGGAGGCTGGCTTTTATATACAGTATTTTTCATCACAAACCCCGTGATCAGAGCTACAACAATACCCAGCAAATACATAGCAAATACCAGGGTACCTGATGCTGCCCCAAAAAATGCAGCCCCAAATACAACATATACCGGCAATCGGGCACCGCAGCTCATGAATGTAGCCAGGAAGGCTGTTAGCTTACGGTCTTTTTCATTCTCGAGAGTCCTGGTGGCATAAACTGCCGGGACCGTACACCCGAATCCGATGATCATGGGCAGGAAGCTTTTTCCGTGTAAGCCCATCCAGCGCATAACCCGATCCATAACAAACGCCGCCCTGGCCATGTAGCCAGAATCCTCCATTACACCCAGAGCCAGATAAAGGAAGAGCAAAACAGGCACAAAGACCAGCACTCCCCCCACTCCAGCGATCACTCCATCAGTGATCAATGATGAGATCCAAGAATCTCCCAAACCCATTAAGCCCAGATTTCTTATTGTCCACTTGAGAATGAACTCGTTGATAAATAGATCAACCCAGTCGAGGAATGGTCCACTGACGTTGGATGTGAACTGAAAAACAAACCACATCAATAACAAAAAGATCGGCAAACCCCAGATCTTATGAGTGACGACATTATCAACCATCTCCGAACGGGTGATGGTGGTTACCCGGGGGCGCTCCACCGCTGAATCAATGATCTTGTCCACAAATTGGTAGCGCTGATCAGCGATCAGGATCTCTGGATCTTCTCCAGTTTGCGTCTCTATTCGCTTCCGGGCAGCCCGGGCTGATTCCAGCAATCCCTCCGCTTCCAGGATTTCCAGCTTATTAATGACATCCTGATCGTTTTCAAGCAGCTTGGTTGCCAGCCAACCGGGGCGGTAAAGCTCCCTAAGTGGTTCCTGGTTTTCAATCTTAATCTTGAGGCTTTCGATCTCCTCCTGAACAATACCACTAAAACTGGTCTGGACATTCCCGGTGTGGGGATATTTGATAACCAATTCAATGGCTTCTTTCAGCCCTTCCAAACCTTCGCTGCGGTTCCCCACTGTCTCTACTACCGGGAGCCCTCCCAGGCGTTCTGATAATCCTTTCAGGGAAATAGCCAGGCCTCGTCTTCTGGCCACATCGGTCATATTTAAAGCAACAATGACCGGGATATCCAATTCGATCAGCTGGGTAACCAGATATAGATTCCGGTCCAGGTTGGCGGCATTTACGACCGCAACCACGGCGGTGGGCTTTTCGTTGACAATAAAATCACGGGTGATGATCTCTTCGATCGAATAGGCTGTCAGGCTGTAAGTTCCAGGCAAATCTACAACCCGGATCTCCTGCTCTCCAATCCGCAGCTGGCCATCTTTTTTCTCTACAGTCTTTCCCGGCCAATTGCCAACATGCTGATGGGAACCTGTCAGGGCATTAAAAAGCGTGCTCTTTCCTACATTTGGATTGCCTGCCAGGGCAATGGTCTTGTTCATGAAAATATTCTCCAGGTTAGATCAGGAAGGTTTAACCATGATATGCATGGCCATACCTTTGCCAAGGACCAACCTTTTTCCATCATTATTTGAAATGATCAAGGGCCCCGGGAATTCATTCTGAATGATACTGACTTCAGAACCGGGTTTTAATCCAAGTTCTTCAAGCCTTTTGTGAAGCCTTTTGCCCCCCCGGGTCCTGGTAATAACAACTTGCTCACCAGATCCGCAGCTTCCCAACGTCAGGCCCGATCCAGAAAAATGCCCTCTTCTTCTGTGTGGGATTGGATCGGATATCAGTTCCACTTCAATTGTCATTGCTTCAGATTTTCTCAGAGAGAGATGGTACCCACGCAGTCGATATTCGACAGGATCCCCCAACGGGGAAAGTTTAACCATCTCTATCACAGCTCCAGTCGTAAAACCCATATCCACCAACCGGCGCCGAATAGCCCCTCTTCCACTTACTTTTAAGATTCTGCCCGATTCTCCCGGGACTAATTTGTCTAATGTTGTAACAAGCATAAATCCTTCAATCCATCTTCCGGGTTGTTTTTACAAATATGTCTTATAAATAATTATAAGGTATACCATAAAAAATATTATGTGCCAAGCTTCACGTATTAGCAAAGGGACAAAGTCCTGGCAAACAGAGTGATTGAGTCCTTAGGTAAGGACTCAGACACTTATTCTAACCAAACCGGGCGACTTCCAGGCGTTACCAGATCTGAGATCCGGCCGGTTTTTAGGTCAAGTACCCAAATCCCTGGGTTGATCTGCCCATCTACTACCGCTCGATAATCGAATACCAAGTAGCGGCTGTCCGATGACCAGGACGGCTGCCCAAAGGTAAATTTCACTTCGTCTGTATACTGGGTGGCTTCTGTGCCATCAGGGCGCATCACCCACAGCTGGTTGCCCTCTTTCGGAATACCCTCCACCCACGCCCGCCGCACCACAGCCAGCCACTCCCCATCCGGAGACCAGGTGGGGTAGGATTCATAATACATCTGGTCATAGGCCAGCATGGTCAACCAATCTTCCGCCACTGAATAGGAGAATATTTTATTCAGATAACCAGTTTCTCCCAATACCAGGTCCTGCAGGATCACAGTTTTGCTGTCCGGGGACCAGACCGCCGGATAACCCAGAGTATTAGGTAGGATCCGGCTTTCTCCAGTTTCCATCTGGTAGATCTTTATTTCCAATGGATTGATGGAAGTGTAACTTAGCCATCTCCCATCCGGGGACCAGCGGGCGCTAAATCCAGGCGTCAGCGCATCCTGGAAGAGTGGCGCGGATTCCCGGGTATTGAGATCCAGCCACCAGATAGACTGCACATTAGCGGGATTGGTCTCCGAGTCTAATTCCAGCCGACTGTAAAGGATCCTCTGTCCATCAGGCGACCAGGCGATTTCTGAGCAATAGGCGCTGGTGCACTCCATGAGTAGTTCGTTCCGTGATGTTCCCGAATCCCAAAGCCACAACTGCGATCCATTAGTGCCATTATCCGTTGCGTAAACTACCTGGCTGTGATCCGGCGCCACAGCAAAGTACCAAATATTACCCCCTTCTGAAAGGGCTGTCGGGGTCCCACCATCGGCCGGGATTATGAACAGCTGGGATTGATTCTTTTCGTCCAGGGCTGTATACAGCACATTGGCTTCTTTCAGATCAAATTGGGGAATTCCCCCTCCTAAAGTGATCGAAGCCGGGGCAGCAGTGAAATTTTCCAGGGCGACAACAGATAACCAGCCTCCAGTGATCAAGACGATCAAGGCGCTGATGATTGGCATAATCAGGGCAGCTTTATTAAACCATCGCAGCCGCTTAAAAAGTCGTTTACCCTGCACGATCAGCAGACCAATGGCAATCAATACGACTGCCAAACCAAAACTGAAAGTGATGATCAAGCTCAATCCAAAAACAATCCGGTTGATCGCCGCCGCTACCAATAAAATTGCGATCGCGTCTGGGCAGGGCACCAGGCCCCCGCTGATCGCCAGCGGTATCAAATTACGCCAGCGAATATTCTCCAATGGGCTGCCCACGGAAGGTTCCCTGGGGATCGATCCCAGGTCTAAGGGATCGTGGCTGTGGGTTGGACCAACTTCTTCTATGGATTGGCTGATCACCAAACGTTTTTCACCATGAGGCAGATCAATTCCTGACTCTCCCTTCACTTGCTTAACTTTGCGCTTCTGCTGATAATCTAGGAACCAGAGTTTTAAGCGAGGAAAAAGCAAACCAATACCAAGAACAAATATCAATAACCCGGAGATCAATTCCAGAACGGGGAAAATATCCGTTGCCAGGAAATAACGGGAGGCAGTTAAGGTCAATATTCCCAACAAGAATACCGAACCCGTATGCGTCAGTGTAACAATCCCGCCCAGGACGACAGCGTGGTAGGCCTTCCCTTGCGAACCGACCAGATAAGCTGCAACGATTGTTTTCCCATGTCCCGGACTGAGGGCATGCAGCGCGCCCAACAAGGCAGATAGCAATAAAGCGCCCAGGATGAATGTGAAAGATCCTTCCTGTTTTTTGATCAACCCCTCCAGTATGGATGCAGTTCCAGAGCCAGCCGCGGGGGATACTTGCGATTCTGCCACAGCCTCTTCAGCCAGTTCTCCCAAGCCAATGGACTCCACTACCCAGGGGATGGAGGGGGCACCGCTTTCCCAACCTGTCAGACGGGCATTTTCGGAATTCCCTGATTCCAGGCCTACCAGGATCTCCAAATTGCCGCTGTTCTGGTTTGGAATTTCAAAACTCAAGCCGCCTTCGGCCTGGATCTCAAACCAGCTGAGACTGCTTTTGGGATTGAAGCGATTGTGAAGTGATACCAGGGTATCTAACTGGATCTCTTCTGGCCAGTCAGCAAACAGATTGATGATGATTGGTTCCTCTCCGCTGAAAAGGGTATCCACAGACGAAGGCCATTGAACAGACCCCATCTCCAAGGTGAGGGGTTCCTGATCTATTTCCACGCTGAAAGTCATCAATATAGAATTCACCCAGTCTGCCGCTTCTGCATCTGAAACAGAATCATCCTGGTCTTTGTCCACATCGAACCAGATACTCTGGGCTATCATTGGGCCGGGAACAATCTGCCAGGTGATAGAGATGCCATCTGGCGAAAGTTTGACCGTGTAGGTGTGATAATACATATCTGCAGGATGAGCCCGGGTTGAAATGGGAAAAACCACCAGCAGCGCCAGGCAAATCAGCAGGGACAGGGAAATTTTCTTCATAGGATTTATTTCAAACATAGTAAACAATTACACTCAAATCATACCAGACTCACTGCTCTAGATAATCCTGTAAAATAGCCTTAACAGGAAAACCAATAAATCAGCTCCAAAGAATCTGCAACTTCAGGTTGAGGGTAATCCTATAAAACTCAATATTTCAGGATTATAATCAAGTTGGCAAACAGGATAATATAAGGAATCCCTTATGCCCGAATCCGAAAGCAGGGAAATGTACTTAAAATCGATTTATGAAATTGCAGTTGGAGAAGAACCGGTTGCGGTATCTCTGCTCGCCAAGCGTATGGGAGTTTCCCCTGTATCAGCAGCGGAAATGGTCAAACGGCTGGAAGCAGGCAAATTGATCATCCACACCCCCTACAAGGGAGTAGTGTTGACCGATACCGGACGGCATAGAGCTTTGATTGTTGTGCGGCGGCAGCGTTTATGGGAACGATTTCTAGCAGACCACCTTGATATCCCCTGGTCCCAGGTTTATGATATCTCCTGCCGGTTGGAGCATGCTACTGATGCTGCAGTAACGGAAGCCCTGGCGGTATTTCTCAAGAATCCAACTATCTGCCCCCACGGGCACCCCATCCCTGACGCCAACGGAAATATTGAGATTCCACCAGCGTTTCCACTCAATGAGATCAGCAGTGAATTGGAAGTTGAGATCATCCGGATCGATCAGCCGGAACTGATTTTATGTGAATATTTGGAGGAACGGAGTTTGCTGCCAGGTACGCGGTTGAAGATCGTCGATGAAGCTCCCTACAACGGCCCATTCACAGTGGAAATAGCCGGCAAGGAAATTGCCCTGGGGCGAGAGATCTCGGGCCGGATACTGGTGCATCCGATCGAATAATCCTAAAAACATACGATCATCATCAGGATAGTTTTCCTATTCCTGCACACCAATAAAGTAGGTTTTTGTAAACGGTTTACGTCTGCTCCTTATAGACAAAGGATCTGTAATGAAGGTAGGCATTATTGGAGCAGGGTTAGTAGGATCAACAGCGGCCTATGCCCTGATCAATCAAGGTATTGGGCGGGAAATCATCCTGGTGGATCTGAGCCAGGAACGATCTAACGCTGAAGCCAATGATCTGCGCCACGCTGTGCCCTTCACACATCCCTTATTAGTACACAGCGGGGATTATGGCGATCTGGCCGGTTCGAAAATTGTGGTTATTTCAGCTGGAGTGAGCCAAAAACCGGGTGAGACTCGCCTCGAATTGCTCACACGCAATGCCGCCGTATTTCGATCGATCATTCCAGAAATTTTACAGGTATCCCCTGAAGCCATTTTGCTGATTGCCTCAAATCCTGTAGATATCATGACTCACCTGGCTGCCTCCTGTGCCGCGGATTTTGGCCTATCCTCCAGCAGAGTGATCGGCACTGGAACCACACTGGACAGTGCCAGATTCCGGAGCCTCCTCGGTCAGCATCTGGGCGTAGATTCTACCCATGTGCATGCTTATGTATTGGGTGAACACGGTGATTCAGAAGTGATCCCATTTTCACCAGTCACAGTAGGCAATATCCCCCTGGAATCTTTTTGTGAACAGTGGGATATTTGCCTTGACGATGACGATAAAAAGGAAATAGACCAGCAAGTACGCTATGCGGCCTATGAGATCATCAAAGGAAAAGGGGCAACATATTACGGAGTTGGCAGCGCAATTGCCAAAATCGTCTCGGTAGTTCTCAGTGATCAACGGGCGATTTTAACTGTCTGCACTCCCCGGGAAGAAGTTGCCGGTGTAAAAAACGTTACTCTGTCTTTGCCGCATCTGGTTGGGGGTATGGGAATATTAAATTCTCTTCAGGTTCCTCTCACAGCAAATGAGGGTGCTCAACTGGAACAAAGTGCTGTGATCATCCGAAAGGTTATTGATCAGCTAGAGATCTAAGATCAATAATTAATCAAATTTTTATCAACTAAGAGATTTTCCACTAACGGCCATGATACTGGACCTTCATGTCAGTCAATGGCTCAATCCAAATAACGTATTCCGGTCAATTCTTCTGACCGTTCCCAAAGCCTCAAGGCGTCTTTTTCATCCTTGGATGCTGAATTAGAATCCACAACGATTGGATATCCCGATTTTTCCCCCTTGCCGCCTGGGCCATAGTACATACCGCCCCGGGCTTCCGGATCCACAGCGGCTCGCAAGCTGGGCAATGCCCCCATGGCCGAACTCTGGAAGATCAATTTCATTGCCGGCTGGATCAGCCACGAGATCTTGTTAAAGAATAAATGGTTCGCCAGGCTGGTGGCCGCGATTCCGGGGTGGGCTGCCAGGGCAATTACACCATGATCTCTGGATTGAAAACGCCGCTGAATTTCATAGGTGAAGAGTAGATTTGCCAGTTTGGATCTGCTGTAGGCTTTCATTGGAGTGTATTCATGCCCATTTTCAAAGAGCAGATTATTAAAATCCATCTCTCCCGTATAATGAGCATTGCTTGCGACGGTAACCACTCTGGCTCCAGGCGTTGTAGAAAGTTTGTCCATCAAAAGACCAGTCAATGCAAAATGGCCCAGGTGGTTTGTGCCCATCGTGTATTCAAACCCGTTTTCAGTCTCTCTGTAAGGAACCATCATGATTCCGGCATTATTTAATAAAATATCCAATCTGTCGTAATTTGATTTGAATTCTCCTGCAAATTTTCGGATAGATTCCAGGCTGGCAAGATTAAGTTCAATAAATTTTAGCTTTGCCCCAGGAAACTCCTCCTCTATCCTCAGCATAGCTCGGTCAGCTTTGATTGGATCCCTACTGGCAATGATCACTTCCGCGCCATTACGGATGAATTCCCGGGCTGATTCATAACCAATTCCACTATTTGCGCCTGTTATGATGACAGTTTTTCCAGATAGATCCGGAATATTTTTTGATGTCCAGTTCTCACCCATACTTATTATTCCTTTATTGATCACGTCAATCCGTTTATTTTAACTTAGTTACACTTCTTCCTGATTGGCAAATCCGTCAATATCTTACCTGGTTCGCAGCTTAAATAACTCAAAAGGACCTGGCTGAAAATTTTCAGATAGGCCCGATTTTATTCAACCCTCCGCTGGATTTCACCCGGCTAAGGAATCATATTCCTGGAGCTGATCACGCTGCCTGCCAGATAGAAAAGCAGGGAATCTAGATTTTCGCCTGTTAAGTTCGACACTTCCAACCTGGCGAAATTCCCTTTCCAGTTGGGGCGCATGGCCCGCATCTCTCCTGCCAGATGTTCCAGTCCTTCTTCGATATCACCCCGGGTGATCTCTAGATCATTCTCCCGGTCAAGATGAGTGCCCAGCAGAATGAAATGTGAAGCATCATTCAGTAAATCGCCTACGCCGTCAATCCAGTAAACCAGATCATGGAAACTGGCCATGCTGGTCATATCATACGTAAACAGCACAACATCCAGGCGGTGGATAGTCGGCCTGAAGATATCTATTACTTCCTCAAAGGAACGTCCTGTTGCATCACCATCTGCCTTTTTTTGTCCAGGCGGGATCAAGAACTGCAGAGTAACACTGTAATCCTTATCCCCAATTTGCTGATGAGTAGTAACGAACTCATATTCCAGGTTGTTGGTTTTTCGAATGCCGTTCAGGATCTCTTGAGAGGGGTGATCCCCTTGATTAATTAATGCCAGCACCTTGGATACAGTGGTCTTTCCAACCGCCCCGTTGCCAACCAGCATAACATAACCAGAAACTTTTTCTAACATAGCCTTATTATACGAGACGTGAAGGTCGGTGTGATCGAAATTCAAACTGACTGTCATGGCGGACGGGAATCTCCCTTAACTCCTTTTCACAATAATGCCGTACATAAAACCGGTAATTAGTGCCACCCATGGCTTGATCCACCACCACTCCTCGATCGATCCGGGGGTGGGTGCGGACAAGCTCAGGGACGGAATACTTCACATTTCCCCCGCAGATCTCGCAAGCGACTGAATATTCCGGCCGGATCATTGCCATCACCTTGCGGGCTGGCATACCCACATGCTCGGCAAAGATCCTGAAAGCCTTGGTATCGTCAATTCCTTTTCCAAAGATGTCCCCAAAAAGATTGTGGTTTAATATTGCCAGAATGGTGACAAAAACAGCACCAAAAAAGAAGATGGTCGTAACCAAACCTTCTAGCGTGATGGCAGGAACCATAGCAATATCGAGGAATAATAGGGCTATAAAGATATATCCCAGGAAAAAGAATCCAATCATGGCCGAAAGGAAAATCCAGGGCCGCGCCAGGCTGTAATTCTTTAGCAGAACGACTATCCTTAAGGCATAGACCAAGCCGGCTGCCAGGATAACAGCTCTGGAGATCACAATAATGGCGTTATTTAGTATCACAATAGAACTTCCTTGGTTGATGTTATTTTATTATACGTAACAAGTAAGTTTAGGCCGTGTTACAGAACTGTAATTAAAGACTGGGGAAGCCTTGCCAATCTTACTTCAATTGAGAATAAACTGGTGGAGTTTTTGATAAGTTGGTCTTTTTTCAACCTGAAATAGGAGTAATGCGAAAACCAAATTGATAATTTTTATCTTTTCTCAGCCGGAAATCTGAATCCTTTCCATAGATCATACTGAAAAGATCCCCTACTCCGCTCTGGATCAGATCAATATTAAGGGTGTAATTCTCTCTTTTCGGAAGCTCGTGGATATGCCCAGCTTTCAGCAAGTCCTTCTGGGTATAAGGCCAGAGGCTGAAATTGAGAAGGTCGTTATCCAGATGCTCAATCTGGATCCCTTTCCCGGAGCCATCCAGGAATCTTACCCAGCGCACATCGGAGCGGTTGCCATTTTCCTGGGGATGGATATAAGAGAAGCAGATCTCAGCGTTTTTCCTTTGGTGGATCCCAATAACCCCGCTTTGTTTGCGGTCCGGCATGGTTTCATGAGGACCCCTTCCGAACCACTCCACATCTGATAACGAATTGGCTAGTGTTGTCTGTAAACCAAAACGCAGCATCTCGATCCTGGGCCGCAGGTGATAATAAATATCGATTCTTCCCTTCAAGTCTACCCGGGTTATTAGCTCCAAGGGTGAACGACTGTGCGGGACCTGGTACAGCGCCGTGATCAAGACACAGCCGGAGTTCACTCGCTCAACCTGGAAATCCTTCAATTTCATTTCGTCCCTGGCCTTTTCCCATTTCCGATTCAGGGAAAGAAAACGGCCTAATTTATAGAACTCCTTTTCTACTATAAAATCATTATCCAGCGCCCTCTGGAAATTAGGGATCAATCCTCCCATCAATATCTGCGTGCCCTCTACGTCCAGGGATTGCATAAATCCGGTATCGGTATCAAAAGTCAATTTAGTCCCGGGAATCAGTATCTCCAACAGGTTATCCCGGGGATGGATAATAAGCGGCGTGGTTTCAGTACTCTGACCGGAAATGATCTTGACCTTATGCTCTTTGGTTGGGAAGGAAATCTGCTCCCAGCCAATCCGGTGCCCAGCTTTCGCCCAGCGAGTTTCTTCGCGCAAAATAAATTCCAGCAGCAAAAGCCGCTCTGACAATTCCTTGATCTGCTCTGTTAGCAGAAAAGGAACCAGGATCTTTTCCTGCCCTCCTGCCGGAATTGCAGGCACTGGAAGCACCCCAGACTGATCCGGCTGACCGTCCCTGGTCAGCACCCAATGAAGATCCATCCCTTCCAGGGTAATAAAGCTGTTTTTATTATGGATCTTCACCTCTCCCTGATCGAGGTCTCCCGGGGTCACCTCCAGCGGCTGGTAAACCTTTTGAACCTCATAGGCATGGGGATTGGGTTTAAGGTCAGGCTGAAATAGACCGTTAATGCAGAAATAGCCATCGTTGGGCTTATCCTCCCAATCGCCACCATAGGTCCAGGCATTTGTGCCGTCTTCCATTTCCCGGAGCAAGCTCTGGTCGATCATATCCCAGATATAACCTCCTGCGCAGTGAGGATAATTTTCAAATATATCCCTGAATTTATGGAGGGAACTGATGCTGTTGCCCATAGCATGAGCGTATTCACAAACCAGGATTGGTTTATTGGCATAATCTCTCGGCCAAATCCATTTCCCCAGGATTTCCCCCGCCTTAAAGAAACGGAGCGGCTTTTGCCCTTGTGCCAGCTTCTCCAGGAATGCCGGGGAAGGATACATCAAACTGATCACATCTGAGTTTGGGGAGGTATGTTCACCCTCATAGTGGATCGGACGGGTCTGATCCAGCTCCAGCATGGCCTGTCGCATATGCTGGAAATTCTCTCCACCACCGGCCTCATTCCCAAGCGACCAGAAAATGATCGAGGGATGGTTGCGGTCTCGCAGGACCATCCTGGTTCCCCGCGAGACTACTGCATCCCGCCATTCCTTTTTATCACGGGGAAGATGTTTTACAAAATTATGGGACTCCAGGTTGGCTTCGTCCATCACATAAAGCCCGTAGCGATCGCACAGGTCATAAAAATAGGGATGGTTTGGGTAATGGGCAGTCCGGACCGCATTGATATTGAACTGCTTCAGCAGTTTCACCTGGTCTTCCATGGATTCCCTGCTGACAGCGTATCCAGTTCGGGGATCGAATTCATGGCGGTTCACTCCCTTGATCAGGATCGGTTTCCCGTTCAAGAGGATCTGGCGATCGATGATTTCCACCACCCGGAAGCCAAATTTAACCGGGATTACCTCAATCGTATTTCCATCTTCATCAACCAAGCTTAGCACTACAGTATAGAGAGCCGGATCTTCAGCAGACCATTTGGCAGGATCAATGACTGCCTTTTCTATCCCTATCTTACAGTTAGAGGCTTCCCAATCTGTGATCTTTTCCTGATGGGAGAAGACCTGTTTTTTATTAGGATCGATCAATTCAACATGTAGACTATTAATCCGGTCAGCAGATCCATCTCGAAAGAGGGTCACATTCGCCAAGAATCTAGCGTCCTGATAATCGGAATCAAAATCACAGCGCAAATAGAAATCCTCAATCCTGGTTCGGGGGGTCATATAGAGGTAAACGTCGCGGAAGATCCCATTCAGATACCACATATCCTGATCTTCCAGGTAGCTGCCATCGCTGAACCGGTAAACCAGGGCTGATATCAGATTTTCTCCAGCTACGAGAAATTCACTAATGTCAAATTCAGCCGGCAGCCTGGAGTCCTGGCTGTAACCGACCTCTTTCCCATTGACCCACACCTGCAAAGCTGCCTGAACAGCACCGAAATGAAGAATAACTGCTTGCCCCTGCCAGTCCTGCGGGAGAGAGAAGGTTTTTCTGTACCTCCCCAGGTTATTTTGCCGTGGATCGATTCGGGGAGGATGTTTTTCATCAATGCCAGGAGGAAGTCCTCTATCACGGTAATGTGGGTTCCCGTAACCCTGCAGCTGCCAAACTCCCGGAACTTCAATTTCATCCCAGTTCTGGGTGTCAAATTCCAATCCATAAAACTCTTCCAAGGGATCAGGGGCCGAAGGGGTCCAGTTAAATTCCCAGGATCCGTTCAAGGAGATAAACCGGCCAGGGGTCCTGCCAGACAGGGCTTCATCTCTGTTGTTGAAGCGGACTGCTGTTGCAGTCATAGGGCGGCGGTTGATGTTATAAATGCGGGGATCTTCCCAGAGTCTGGGTTTTTGACCAAGGTCGTTCTTCTCTGCCTTCAAATTAATCTCCTGGTCGTAAAATGGAGTCCTGATTTTGTGGGTCTATCTTTTTTGCAGATGAAGTACCAGGAAAATATCCGTCAAACATGCAATCCCAGGACGATCAAATTTTTCTGGTATAGTTATATTATCAGGTTCATTGGCAATACACCCATTTTCTCCTGAATTTTTATTGGTTGAGGTGAAAGATGTTTCGTTGGCTGCAGAATTTTCCACATTTTCTTGAGGTAGTCTATAACTTATTTGAAGTGGGTCTATCCCCACTCAAGCGCTGGTTTAATCCAGGGGGTAAGGCAGAGCCGCTAGTGATCGCTGCCGAAAAACTGGGAAAGGGCGCCGTTTTTAACTGCAAAATGTGCGGTCAGTGCATCTTGCACAGCACTGGAATGACCTGTCCGATGACCTGCCCTAAACATTTACGCAATGGCCCCTGTGGCGGCGTCCGCCAGAACGGAAAATGCGAAGTTAAACCAGACATGAACTGTGTCTGGGTTGAGGCTTACGAGCGATCACTGAAAATGCCAAAATACGGTCGGCAATTCGCATCCCTGCAGCCCCCCATGAACAACCAGCTTGAAGGATCATCCTCCTGGATCAATATGTTCCATGGAATAGATATTAAACTTCCCCAGGGCTGGTCGAGCACACGGGATATTCCCGTGAAATTCGTCAAGGAGGATCATTATGGTAATAAATAATAATTCTCCCTGCAGTAAATTGGAAGAGATTCTCAGAGCAGGCCATTTTGCAGTTACTGCAGAGCTCAACCCGCCTGACAGCGCAGATTCAGAGGATGTTTATAAGGCTGCCGAAATCCTGGCAAATGTTTGTGACGGCATTAATGCCGTAGATGCCTCCGGAGCGAACTGCCATATCTCCAGCGTGGCTATGTGCGCCCTCTTAACCAGGGCTGGGTATGAACCTGTTTATCAAGTTACCTGCAGAGATCGAAACCGGATAGCCATCCAGGGCGATATGCTGGGAGCGGCCGCCATGGGCGTGCTGAACGTGTTATGCTTGACCGGAGACGATGTCACTGCGGGAGACCAACCTGAAGCCAAACGTGTATTTGATTTCGATTCCATCCAGCTCTTACGTACTGCCCGAACCATGCGGGACGAGGCCACCTTCCTCAGCGGTCGTAAGATCACCTCGCCGCCCTGTTTCTTTCTAGGTGCAGCGGCTAACCCTTTTGTGCCACCATATGATTGGCGCCCACAGAGATTGGCCAAAAAGATCGCTGCCGGGGCCCAGTTCATCCAAACCCAATATTGTTTTGATCTCCCCCGATTTAAGGAATATATGACTCAAGTCCGCGATCTAGGCTTGGACAAACAAGCCTTTATCCTGGCTGGTGTAGGTCCGCTAAAATCTGCTGGCGCGGCAGAATTCATGAGGACAAAAGTTCCTGGTGTTGTCATACCTGATCAATATGTCGATCGGCTCAAAAAGACTCCCAAAGAAAAACAGCAAGAAGAGGGAAAGAAGATCTGTATCGAACTTATAGAACAGATCCGGGAGATCGATGGTATCGCCGGGATTCACATCATGGCTTACAGGCAGGAAGAATTGGTAGCGGAGATTGTTGAGCAGGCAGGACTGATGCCTCGCCCCACCTCCAATAATCAAAATAAAGAACAAGAATGAGAAATCTATTTGAAATCTCTGGTTTGAACGTCTATCTCCAGATCGTGGTTACGATCATATCCATTGCGGTTCATTTGCTGTCCACCAAGAATAAGGAACACCGGGAAAATACAGTAGAGATCATCGCCATTTATACCTTCGGCCTGGCAGGCTGGTTCTCGATCATGAGCGGACTGTTTGGGCATATCATCTACGCGGATCAGGTAGCGGCAGGGATTGGCTGGCCTTTGAACAGCGGTTTCCAGATGGAGCTGGGTTTTGCATCCATTGGGATTGGGTTGATCGGCTTCCTGAGTTTCTGGGTGCGGTCCTTCTGGTTGCCCTTCATCATTGCTAAGACCTCCTTCATGTGGGGCGCGGGCCTGACCCACATCCTCCATATGATCCAGCTTGGCAACTTTTCCCCCAGTAATACCGGGGCAATCGTTTACTGGGACTTTTTGTTGCCGATCTTTTTGATCTCGTTATATATTCTATATCAGCGGGGGGAATATGAATAACAAAAAAAGACGCTCAGCCGAGCGTCCTTTTTTTTAGTAGCGGGGAGTGGATTCGAACCACTGACCTCCGGGTTATGAGCCCGACGAGCTGCCACTGCTCTACCCCGCGTTAATTATGGACTGCAGATTATAGCACGC
>Ga0209013_10002457_pt1 | contig 16794 bp, 16 predicted proteins | sample Cruoilmetagenom2_FD_187291 | JGI IMG/M metagenome (GOLD analysis project Ga0209013, IMG submission 187291) | Oil polluted marine microbial communities from Coal Oil Point, Santa Barbara, California, USA - Sample 2 (SPAdes) (version 2) | ecosystem: Environmental > Aquatic > Marine > Oil seeps ...
GAACCCTGAGTATTCGTTGTCGAGCTCGAGCGCACCCGTGGACTCGAAGCCAAAGCGGTGAACGTCGCGTGTTTGGGTCGAAATATTCGTAGACCGCGGGTGCATGTCCCGCTTTCACTGACAGCTACCTGCCAGCTGTGTCCAGTATCACGGAAATCAGGACGGAAGGACTATAATGGGTCGGTAGCTGCCCTTGCCTTTGAAGATCAGCTTGTTTCCGCCTTTGTGTGCGTAGCGGAGATCAGAATGGGAAAGTCACTTCGATCAGGTGTCGGACCAGAATAGTCATCGCCTGCAACTTGGATTATCATGGAACTTGAATGATTCCAAACTTTGGAGGCGCGTATGTCATCTCTTCATTCAACTCTGAATCGACTCCTCCTGTTGGCAGCACTTGCGTTAATGGCAGCCTGCTCACCTGCAGGAGATCAGACCGGCCTGATTGGCGATACAGGCGCTGAGATGGACACGCTGGTGACGGCCGAGTGGCTCAAGCAACACCTCGACGATCCGGACCTGGTAGTACTCGATTGCACTGTACTCATCGAACAAACTGAAGACGGCGGAATACGAACCGTCAGTGGACGGGCGAACTATGAGGTTGGCCACATACCGACCGCAGGTTTCGCCGACCTGACCACTGATCTGGCCGATGGCGATAGTCCATACAAATTCGCTGTACCAACACCGGAAAGCTTCGCCGCCACAATAGGCGCTCTGGGCGTCGGTAACGATTCACGAGTGGTGTTGTATGACTCTTACAATTCCGCCTGGGCAGCCCGGGTTTGGTGGATGCTACGCTGGGTCGGATTTGACCGGGCAGCTGTGCTCGATGGAGGTCTAAACGCTTGGAAGGCTAAAGGTGGATCGCTTTCCACCAAACTGGCGTCGCGACGGGCGAAAACGCTCACCCCAACCGTGAGACCGGAATTGATCGCCGACCGGGACGAGGTTTTCGCCTCCCTCGAACACGACTCGATCAACTTAATCGACGCCATGCCTGATGCCCATTTTCGCGGCGAATGGACTATGTACGACCGGCCCGGCCATATTCCCGGTGCCATTAATGTTCCGGTCACCACGCTGTTCGATGACAGCGGCCGGTTCCGACCAGCAGACGAACTGGCTGCGATATTCAACAGTGACCGTGACAACCGCGCTATTACCTATTGCGGCGGCGGTATTGCGGCCTCAGCCAACGCATTTGTAATGACCCGGCTCGGCTTCACCGATGTTGCCGTTTACACTGCATCACTTCAGGAATGGGCTGCTGATCCCACCAGTCCGCTGGTTGTCATGCCCAAGCCAGACCAGTAAAGCAAATAGGCCGGGATTGCCTGGCAGGCAATCCCGCTGGTATCGAGGATTTCACGAATCGCGTGTAGTGCATCTTCGAAGGTGGCTTTTTGAAAAGGACCGATATCCCTTAAATGTCCCAGACCAGCCAACAGCGCAAAGTGCATATGCGGTTCTATGAACCCCGGAAGGATGACACGGCCATCAAGATCAACCGTGGCCGCATTTCGGCCAGCCAACGCCAATACATCGTCGCGATTGCCAACAGCGAGTACCCGCCCACCCCTGATGGCGAGCGCTGAATGTTCGGTAAATGCGGGATCGACCGGAAGTACATTCCCATTCAGGAATACCGTCGTCCCGGACGCTGATGGTTCTACCGGCGATGACTCACGGCTACAGCCCCAAAGCGATAAACCGACAATTGCTCCCGTACCAGCTTGAATGAACTTCCTGCGACTGTATGGCATCAGCTTCCTTCCGTATCGATCCAGAGAACAGGCAATTAGTCGATGCTGAGTTTAACATTGCATTCACGACCGCATCGGGTCGTAAGGGAATGAAGACGGCTACATAAGTTGATCTCCGGTCTCGGCCAGATAGCGGAACTCCAGCAGGTGTGAATTTTAGTGCAATTTAGCATCCCTTTCGGCCAGGAGCGGAAGTACAGGGAAATAGATTATGATGGAATCAGATTCAGAATAGTGTCTCTTAGAAAATAGCTCAAGTGGTCCTATATGCAAAGAGCAATGGCTTTCTCAGGGTACGCTGTGAGGCCTGCCACGAATAGATCGGTCCTGGGCACTCAATTATAGCCCAGATTGCGTGGCGATCTGGCTGAAGACCCGATATGAATAGCCGTTCCATGCTCTGGGAATTCTGGCAATATAGCTTTTGAATTACTTATACTCTGGAATAGACTGCATGAGAACAACTAGCCTAATTACGTTGCTATTGCTGATGATAAGTGGCGTACTATCCGCCCAAAATCAAAGAGATCTTGAAGCGATTCAAACGCTCTTTGCCGCATCGGTCAATGAGAAGTGGAAAGGTCCATACGGCTGCTATGCCAAGCAAACCACCGAAGGCAGGTTTTGCAAGAAAGGCGGTGGCTTTCCAGGCGAAAAGGGCGAAATCCTGTTTTATTCAGCCTTTCGCGACAAAGGCGCACAGAAGCTAGCAGAGCTTGATTTTTATATTGCCAATGTTTTCGCGACCAACTATCACTATTTATATGCGAAAAACGTAGTTGGCGATGCCAACAGCACAACTTTTGATATCGACCATGAAAAATTTATGGCCAACGATCAGGCAATGGAAGACGTGCTAAATGTGTTCAAGCACACCATCATAGAACGCTTTTACAACCTCAAATTTCCCGCCACAAAGATGGCAAAAACCTTTTATGCGCGGGGAACAGCGAGTTCTGAATATGAAGTCTTATATCTGAATCATCTCGCTGAGTATGTAGCGAGGCACATGCGGAAACGCAATGAGTATCTATCTCTGTATCAAATTCTGAGTCGATACGACTTAAATTCCACCTCCGGCGTGTCTATTAACACACTGAGAAATGAGGTGGATGCTATTTCGCAGAGTATCGAGCCAAAATACAAAAGCGAATTTTCCACTATTCGCAATGGAATTCATAACTCGCTTTCGCGGGATACCATCACGATCTTGGAGGCCTTTAATCATAAGTACGAAGGTTCGAATTTGCGTAAGGCTGAAATTGAACTGTTGCTGAAATCGCTCAACAACTACTTTGAAGTAAATGTCGATTTTTTAAAGAAATCGGCAAACAAGCTTGAACCCAATCTGAACATACAGCAACTCGCAACTATCGCTTCGCTGAAAAATACCCACAACTCTATCAGCCAACTCGAAGCGCTTTCAGAAATTGGGGCTGCACTTAAGATGCGCATGGAAAAAGCAGATTCCTACCCGCTTGAAGCGATTCGTTTTATCATCCAGCTCAACCAATATTTGCAGATTGATGTATTGAATAGCGGTATTGACGCAAATTCTTCGAACTCCGATATTCAATCGCGCATGTTCGTTGCAATCAACTCAGCATTTTCTTCCGGGTTGATTACGAAAAAACAACGTAAAAAGCTCCTCGCAGATATTCGCGATTTTAACGATTCTGTCGAAGGCCGAGATCTTGAACGTTTGCTAAGAATAGCCAATTTTGTGTCAGTTGCCGTCAACTATGCGACTGATAACATCGAGAGAATGTATGGAGAACAACTTGTAGCCTGGATAAGCATAGAACCCACCGTGGTCGGCGTGATTGATGATACCTTAAAGGCGTCATTGTTGATTGACTTTGCTAAGCTTACCAACGACATCAAATTGGCCGCTGAGGGTACAGCCAAAAAACGCGTTATGTGGGATGGCATCGCCTATGGCTACCTAATATATATTTCGAAAGACGATATGCTGAGAACCACAGATGTTTACTCCTCGCTTAACACAGAGAGTATTCCGGTGTTTCAGTCATTGCCGCTTGACCTGACTGTGGTTGCAGGCGTTATCACCGAACAAGCACAGACTGACCTTGACCACATAAACCTCAAATCGAAACAACGCAATACACCAAACATGGTATTTCCTAATATCATGTCTTCAGAATTTACGGAACTGGTTCACAGTAACGCGCTGGTTAAAATGAGTTTAAAAGGAGATGATGTCAGAATCGAAGTGGTCGACAGAAAAGAGGCCGAGATACATTGGCAGTCATCCAGGCCACCTGCCATCGGTAATCTACCAGCGGTTCGCCTGGATGTGAAAAGAGTGTTGGACCACAGCGAGATTGGCGCAAAAGACGCTAATCTGGTGGGCGCTAAGGCTGCGAACTATGCCGAGATTCATAATGTCTTGAAAGACAAGACTGACTATCAAATCGTCCGGCCAGGTTTCGCCATCCCCTTTGCATACTATGATGCGCACATAAAAGACACAGGGATCGACTTATCAATCAAAGACACCATTGAAAAGATTCGTGCAAAGAATGATCCGGTTGAGACAGAAAAACTGCTCGCGGCACTTCGGGAAAAGCTTATGCAAACGTCCATCGACCTTCGGTTGATCGCGGATGTAAAGGCCAAAATCGATACCCACTATCCAACCGAAAGCATGCGCTTTCGAAGTTCAACCAATTCTGAAGATTTGGCCAATTTCAGTGGCGCGGGGCTGTACACTTCAACCTCATTCAAACCCGACAAAATGGGCAGCAGTATCGAGAAGGCGATTAGAACCGTTTGGGCTTCAGTCTGGAACCGAAGAGCGTTCGACGAGCGTGAGTTTTACGGCATCAATCACGAAACGGTTTTCGCCGCGATTCAATTGAACCCAGGGTTTCCGGAAGAAGAAGGCAACGGCGTAGCAATCTCAAGAAACATCACCGACGTGAAAAGCCAGTCTGGGTTGTCAACAGGGGTCTACTTCAATAACCAGAGCGGCGAATACAGTGTTACCAACCCTTCACCAGGCGTAGTGGCGGAAGAAATGATTGTGTTTTTTGATCCAATGAACGCGTATGATTTCAGCACAAAATACACCGAACGTGTCTATATCAAACGATCATCAGAAACGAAGGTAAACAAGGACCTCGGTATTAGAGAACCTGTGTTCCTGGATAGCGAACTCGATATGATGGTGAATGTGATACGTACCCTGCATGACCATTTCAGGCAACTCGATGATCCTCAAGATAAGAACGACTTGTTCGCTATAGATCTTGAATACAAGGTGGACGATTTCGGCACGGGAGAGCGAAAAGTTTATTTTAAGCAGGCCCGACCCTATAGCAATTCAGAGTAAATGTGGAAGATATGTATGAAAAAATTCATTAACGTTTTTCTATTATCTGTAGCCTGAGAGCTAAGTTCACTTCTTCGTCTCAGCTTTTAGAGGCTTCAAACAGAAGCGAACTGTGTTGGTAATAACTTCGCAGGACGGTTAACGGCTATGCTACCAGCTTCTCTGGCAACCGTTCATAGGGGGTTTTTCCATTCAGTGCAGCGTGAGGTCTGAGGAAGTTGTAGAAAGCCTGTGCATTTGCATGCGAAATTGCCCCACTCTTGCATCAAAATGTGCCCCACTGAAATGTGCCCAACCATTTGTTTCTTAACGGTTTGTAAATCACTGCCCGGGTCAAGTTTCAATGCAAAAGTGGTGTAATCTGTCGTGCAAATACACAAAAAGTGGGCACCATGAGCCTGGACTTCACCGATTGCAACAATGCCCAACTGACCTACTCACTGCCGGCTAACAGCGCTGAGGGTGGTATTGCAATCACACGGGTGATTCCCGGGAGCCAGACGCTGTGTGAGGAGTTGGCAGGAGCAGAATGAGGGATTCCCCAAGTTCGCCTTTGGGTCGTAAGGGAATGAAATGACCTCATGGGATGGATCTCCGGTTCCTGCCGGAAAACAGAACTCCACCAGGCTCAAATTTCGGAGCGATTTCGTTCACAATCGGCCAGAAACTGTTACATGCGAATTGACGAAGGGGGCAATCGCATACCCCCAGGTTGCAATAAAAACTCGAGAGATCGGCGTGGTATCAGGCGTGCTTTCAGCAAGGTCAGTGATCTGGCAGGACGCTTCGATAAGGGCGTAGACCTGGCTTTTTCAATCATGTGAATTTTCTTCCCACGAACCATATGTAGCGTTTGGGAAGGCAAAATAACGATCTCCGAAATAGCTAAAAGCCTCTTCGCTTTCCAGCCGTAGCGATTGATCAAGCTCGGGAAAATCGTGAATGTTGTCACCCAGCCACATGACGATCTCCAAAGGCGGCAATCCAGCGGATGTCACACCCATCTCCACCGCCTCCCAGCGCGACTCTTTCTGATTATCTTCACCTCGACAAAGGACCACATCAAACGGAATATCGAAAGCCCGTAAGTTGGCTTCCGTATCCGGACAGTTAAAGTCGCTACGGTTAGTGACGATTGCGATATGTCCGCCAAGGCTGTGAACCAGTCCCAGAAATTCTACAGCTCCTGGCACAGGCGGGTCCTTTCGCCCCGATGCCCAAGTATCCCATAGTTCGTCGGTGGACTTTCTGCCCCCCAGATCCCACTCCCTATTAAAGTCCGTCGCGTCAATAACTGTTTCATCGGCATCCGCAGCCACTGCCCAGGTTCCGGGCCTCCTATCGGCCACCAGTTCCCGGAGTCGCAGGCCTGCTAATCGATAGGTTTGAATCACAATGGCTTTGTATTCTGCCGAGTTTCGCATCCAATGGACATCCCGGCTCATCTTCAATCGGGATTCCTTTTCAGGTGATTCTATTGCCGACTGCCGGGTGGCCGAGGAAGAACAGCCCAACAACAGTAGTGTTAACAACAAATAGTAAATTTTCATCTCTATCTAGCCCTCTCCTGGTAGGCGAATTGCTGATTGTACAAGGAACAGTTTGATTTGCGCCGTGGCCGAAAGCGGAAGTTAAATCTCACTCAAATTCCCCTACTAGAAAGGGTCGCTTTCGGCCAACAACGGTCGGTGGCCCCGCACGCTCATCCGGATAACTGCTGTTCCATAACAAGCACGTCCAACCCACGACTAATCACATGTGCGTAGGGCGTCCAGCCGAGACGCGCGTATAAGCCGCCATCCAGCGCCTCAGTCTGCAAATGAAGTGTTTCTACTCCGTACTTCGGCGCCATCTTGACAATTTGTTCGACGATTTGTGAACCATAACCCTGGCCTCGATGGCTGGCTGCGACATATATACCACCTATCCAATGCTCCTTGTCAGGAAACATTTCAGCCATCTCGTAGTACTTCAATTGTGCCGCACCAACTAAGTCGTTGCCATTCGCTGCAACGAGAATGAACGGGATCTCGTCACGGTTCATATAGTCTTCGATTCGATCTCGAATACGCTCAATCGAATCACCCTGTACCAGGTGACCCCATTCGTCGAAATACCACTTGGAGATGATTGGAATCGCGTCCACGCGGTCGGCTAGAAACGTAAACTCTATCGGCATGGCAAGATTGTAGCTGATCGGCGAACGGCCGCGGTGGGTCGTATGGGACTGAAGACGGCTACGTAAGTTGATTTCTGGTCTCAGCCAGAAAGCGGAACTTCATCGGACTCATAATGCAGTGCCATTTAGTTCACAATCGGCCAGGAGCAGACCTTACAAATTGATTCCGTCTGCTTATGTAACGCGTTTACTCTGACCCCATTTACTTACTTGACAACTAAGTTGTCATATGTATAATGACAACTATATTGTCAATTATGGGGATCGAACATGACCCGCAAAATGACCGATGAGAACTACCAGGTGGTCTGGCTGGTGCGTAGGCTGTTCCGTGCCCTGGCCCAGAAAGCCAATGAGAACCTGGGTCGGCACGGACTGACGGTCGCCGACCGGGCGGTAATGGAATTTCTTTATCCACAAGAGCAATTGTCCGTACCCGAAATCGCCGCCCGTTACCGCGTATCCAGGCAGCATGTGCAGGTCACCGTCAATGCACTGCGCAAAAAGGGCCTGCTTGAAAGCCGGCCAAATCCACGTCACAAGCGTTCATCGTTGATGAAGCTGAGTGATGCAGGTGGCGAGTTGTTCGCAGAGATCCTCGCGAAGGACAAGGAAACGGTTGCACAGCTGTTTTCCGAGATCCCGGCCGGAGACCTCAACGTTACTCGCCGTACACTTGAAAACTTGCTAGGGAAATTATCCCAAGGAGAATGACATGAAACGAAACAGACACACTTTAATCATATCCTCGGTAGCTTTGCTGATATTGGTACCCATCGCGGGACTATGGTCGTGGAACACGCTGGCAGAGTTATTTAACGCACCGCAGGCCCAGTTCAAACACGTCATCTCAGTGGTCATGTTATTGCTGAGCCTGCGCTGGGTGTTGCTGCCCAACCGTCATGGTAAAAAAGACCATTTGGTCCGCGCCTATTCAAAGCAGCGATGAAGGAGAGGGCAGCCATGCTCAAGAAAGGCACGAAAGTCATCAACAGAAAGGGCTTGAATTACGTCATCGGAGATCTCGGCAAACCGCTGCGATTCAAGCCCTGGCTTGGGGATGCCTTTTCATTTCTCTATGACTACATTATGAGGCAGTCGATATTTCCGCGTAAATTCGGCAGCGATTTGAACGAGCACCTCGACATTCTGCGCCAGGCTTTGCAGGGCATCCGGGAAAAGCATGTGCTCGAGCTGGCGCCCGGTTCGGTGTTTGTTTACGCCGTACCCGTACCGGAACGAAACACGCTCGGCAGCACCATCCGGGGAACCTTACTCCCGGAAGACGGTATAGCGAAAGCGTTTGACCGAAATGGTTTCAGCTTTGAAAGTATTCCCCGCGAAAACGGTGCCTTGCTGTATTTCAGGGCGACTAATATTGAGTGACCAGGGTTAATACACGACACTTGGCAGAAAAGGAAACCGGAAAAGTTATGTTTGCAGAACTGAATGTTATCAATACCCGTCCTGGACCCTTCGAGTTCTACACCGCAAGCGATCTGTGGACAGAAGAACACACATCCGCGCAAATGCTTGGTTACCACCTGAACGCGGAGGTCGATCTTTCGTCCAGGAATACCGGCTTCATCGAGCGTTCGGTCGACTGGATCATTTCCGAATTTGTGACCGCTCCCGGAACAAGGATTGCTGACTTCGGCTGTGGCCCGGGGCTGTATACAACGAGGCTGGCGCAAAGGGGAGCGGATGTCACCGGCATAGACTTCTCCAGAAGATCCATCGACTACGCGCGCGAGGTGGCAGTCAATGAGCGCCTGGATATCCGTTACGTGACCCAGGACTATCTCGAGTTTGAAACAGAGGAGCGCTTCGATCTTGTTTTGATGATCATGTGCGACTTCTGTGCGCTCAGCCCCGCGCAGAGAAAGAAGCTGCTGGTAACGTTCCACACGGTCCTGAAGGCGGGTGGCTCGGTGCTCCTCGATGTGTATTCACTGAACGCCTTTGACGAGCGTCAGGAGGCGGCCACTTACAAAAAAAATCTGCTTGATGGCTTCTGGTCGCCGCATGAATATTATGGATTTTTAAATATATTCAAATACGAACAGGAAAAAGTAATTCTTGATAAATACACGCTTATCGAGAAGTCGCGAAAGCGCTTGGTTTACAACTGGCTGCAGTATTTCAGCGCGGAGACCCTGGAAAAGGAGTTTGAAGATAATGCCTTTGAAGTAACCGGATTGTATGCAGATGTCGCAGGTAAACCCTTCGGCCCCGGATCAACGGAATTTGCCGTTGTCGCGAAGAAACCAGAGGAAGCTGTTGTCAGCAAATAGATCAGAATTTATGGTCCGCCAGTCGGCCACTAGCGGCCATTGAACGACGCGAGGAATTGCAAAATTGCGGTCCATGAAGCTTCCGCAGCCTCTTTCTGATATCCGATCGTCATACCATTGCCAATATCCAACACAGGTGGAGCATCCGCGATGTCAAAACCATGCCGTGCATCAGGATAGTTCGCGATCGTTATTTGCAGTTTGATTGCGACTGAATCCACGAGATTTTCGCAAACTGATGGTTTAGCGATATCGTCGCTTCCACCCAGTAACATTAGAATCGGCATAGATAAGGTCAAATCCGTATCTTCATCGCACCCTGGATATACCGCTATTGCGGAACGAACATTGGCTGCTTCACTGCGAGGTCCATCCAGCCACTTTAAAACGCCTCCGCCGCCCATAGACCAGCCGATAACGTTTATTTTGTGCGAATCGACGAATGGCAAATTCTTTGCCCAAGCGACCGCTTCATTAATGTACTCAGCGATTCGAGCGCTCTTTATTTCCCCAGTGCAAGCGGTAAGAACACCCTCAGCCGAATGGATGTTGATTAGTAGTACGACATAGCCTTCTGCCTTAAATCTTTCCGCCATGACGCGGTAATGCCGTCGAAAGAGCAGATCGTCTTCGTGTAATTGAGGATTGGTTTCCTCTGCTGCCAGGTTATCCGATGAAATACCACTACATCCCGGTATAGCAACTAGCGTCGGGAATCGGCCCTCATTCGACGGAATATAGGCGAAATGATTGTCGATAATATGATCGCGGAGAGTTTGACCTAATGAAAGATTGGGTAGGAAAAACAAAAATAGAGAAGCGACTAAAGCACGCGCAAACTTCAATCTATTCTCCTCTTACTCAAAATCAGTCACTCACAATTTTATCACTCCAATGGCCGCAGTGGGTCCAGGCTGTGTGAAAACTATTTGAATTTTTTCACAAGTGGGGTAGCGCTGTATTACAAGTCTTACTAGGCCCTGCACCGACCACTGAAACCCGTTCTCCAGCTTTAAAATATTGTAAATCGGTGGCAGTTTACCACTTGGATTTTCCGATTTTGAGTTTTCACACAGCCTCGGTCGAGGGCGGAGATAAACCACCCAGTCAGAGTTGGTTCCGGTAGTGGCCAGTAAGCGGGTATTCAATAGGTGTGATTTTTTGCGACGTGTCTAAGCAGAAACAAATCGCCGCACAGTGTTGCGTCAGTTGATATAGCATTTTTTGAAGCTTGTACTATAGTTAAGTCATTAAGCCAAAAAAATTGCAGTAGCCCAAAACCAAAAGAAGGAAGGAGAGCAAATGTCCACGAAGAAGCAAACGATATCAAGACTTGTCATGGCGATTATATTGGTCTTTGTTGTTCCCCAGAGCGTTTCGGTGGTGCTGGCTGATATCGAGGATTGCGATGAGCGTGTCAACAACACTTTTAACAAACTGCTGGAATGTGTGACGTTAGATGGCGTGCGTTCGCATCAAGCTGCATTCCAGGCGATAGCTGACGCGAATGGCGGGACACGCGCCGCCGGGACACCGGGATACGACGATAGTGTCGCATATGTGGCAGAAACGCTGGCTGCGGCGGGCTACGACGTCGAGCTGAACCCGTTCGACCTCACTGTTGTGCCCCCGGCGACCCTCCAGCAGAGCGCACCCATTGCGGCGATCTACGAAACCGGTTCTTTCACGGGCAGTGGTTTCGGAGCGGTGACTGCCCCAGTGTTTCCTGTGGACCTTGCGTTGGGCAACGCTGCCTGGCCAGCCGATCCTGGCACTTCCACCAGTGGATGCGAGGTGACGGACTTTGTCGGTTTTCCAGCGGGGAGCATCGCTTTGGTCCAGCGAGGAGCGTGCTTTTTCTCGACCAAGGCTGTGAACGCTGAAGCAGCCGGGGCTGTGGCCACAATTTTCTTCAACCAGGGGAACAGCCCAACCCGGATGGGCCTGATCGTTGGCAACGCTGCGACACTTCCAAACGGCGATCCCAGTAATTTGACCCGCCCGGTCGTCGGCGCGAGCTTCCCGCAAGGCGTCGCTCTGTCTCAGACCGGATCTGAAGCCTTTATTGACGTCGATCCACCGGAGCATGTGACTCAGTTCAACGTGCTCGCCGAACTACGTGGCAAAAACGCTGACAACGTTGTGATGGCAGGGGCGCATCTGGACTCAGTCCAGGCCGGTCCTGGGGTTCAGGACAACGGGTCGGGCAGCGCAGCCATTCTCGAGACCGCAGTGCAGATGGCCAAGGTTAAGCCGGTCAATACGGTGCGGTTCGCCTGGTGGGGCGCTGAAGAGTCAGGTCTGGTCGGCTCGACCGCCTATGTCAGCGGCCTCAGCCAGGAGGAGCTTGACCAAATCGCGTTGTACCTGAACTTCGACAAGATCGGCTCGCCGAACTACGTTTTCTTTATTTACGATGGTGATGACTCCGACGGTGTTGGCGCCGGACCAGGGCCGGAGGGCTCTGGCCAGATTGAGGCACTGTTCGAATCATTCTACGAGGGCCAAAACCTGCCGTTCAAGGGCACTGATTTCAGCGGTCGTTCGGACTACGGTCCCTTCATCGCCGTTGGAATCCCGGCAGGCGGTCTTTTCACCGGAGCGGAAGTCATTAAGACAGAAGAGGAGGCTGCTATTTGGGGCGGTACGGCCGGGATTCAGTATGATCCCTGCTACCACCTGGCATGCGATACCTTCGACAACATCAGTCTTGAGGCTTTAGGCGTCAACTCAGACGCTGTTGCCTTCTCTGTCCTTCGATACGGCATGAACACCGAAGATATCAATGGTGTGAAGGGCAAGGGTAACTTCAATCCGCAGCCCAGGGAGTAGACTCGGCTGCGGAACGCATAATGATGAGCGCAAACTACACTCGGGGAAGGCGCCGGGCAGCGTCCCCTCTTGCTCTCCTCAATTTTCAATGCGGTGCAAAGACTGTTCCTCCGTCACTTTCCGGCCTCGATCTGGCACGGGGTTGCGCGCTCGCACAGCGGGAATGACAAACTCTCTCGTAAGTGCGAGGCATGAAATAAGGACAAAGGCTGGCTTCTGTTTGGACGCTAAGGTCAGTTGGGATATCTGCTTGGCTCGTGAATGCCGATAACAGCGTAATTAAACTTGGATTTTGGAATTGGCTGAAGTTCGCTTTCGGGTCGAAAGGGATTGAAGACGGCTTCGTAAGTTGATCTCCGGTTCTGGCCAGCGGAATTCTTCACGGCCAGTTAGCAGAAAAACCCTGACGCCTTCATAGGTCGATTTACTTTGAACCCGAAGAATAGCAACAGACTCCCTCACAGCCTTTTACGGGAATAACCGCCTGACTTGTAACCTTGGGATATGATTGTACGTCGTCTTATCTTGTTCAGAACTTGATCTCCACATTGGAACGCTCTGTGAATTCGATCAAATAGGGGCCTGTGGGAGAGTCCCATTTAGGTTTCCAAATACGCTTTGAGTGCAAGCGTTAACTCGTTTACTAAAACCTTTTCTTCAAGTTTTAATATAGAGGAGGGTCTGTTTTTTTCAAAAAGAAACCGTTCAGTGATAGTTGTGACTAAAATCAGAACAAAACAACGAACCTTGTTGCCAGTCAATTCAGATTGGGCCTTTTGTTTCAGGCACTTCCATATTGGATCTAATATGTTTTTGTAAATATCTTGTCTGGTAACTTCAGTCTTAGGCAATGAGATTTCACCATGTAAGCGATTATAGACATACACAGTTCGCAGTATGGGTGCGAACTTTTTATAAAACCTCACATGCTCTTTCACCACCCAATCAATTCGTGATTTTAAATCAGCATACTTTTTCAATCTATTGTCTTGCCAAATTGAACTGGACCACTCACCTAGCCGATGGTCATAGCGCTCATACAAAATAGGTAACAAAGCTTCCTTATTCTGAAATCGACGATAAATAGTAGCCGGTGATAATTCTGCTCTTTGCGCTATATCTCTAATTGTAATCTGTTCGAAAAAGCTTTCCTCAAGTAAAGACTCCAAGGCGGTGAGTAATTTTTCTTGAGAATCTTTCGAACGATCCTGTTTCGGTTTGTGTACAAGTTTCAAGTCTAGTTTACTCATTGGGTTAGTTGCTGAGATGTTAGCATATGTAAACAAGTGTTTACAAAATATGTGCAATCTGATAATGTAATCACTTGTTTACATATTACCTCAGGAAATCATTATGACAGTCAAAAAAGCCACTCTATATGTATTCTCGTTATACCTAACGATGTTTCTACTTGGTGAAGCCTTGAGCCTGGTAAAACCGTTAATCGAACCGATAACTGGCCAGGGCCTTCAGATGATCAACAAAGTCATTTTTGCCGTAGGCTTATTAATCGTCGTTTACAAATTGAAGCTTCAGCGACAGTGTGGATTGGTTTTAAAGGTTAATTGGCGCACATTACCGATTTACTGGCCGTTTGCCTTGATTGCAGGGTTAACTCTGTCCACTGGTATCAATACTGATACCTCAATTTCAGTGCTGGCAACAATATTTCTGACAACGTTAGCCGTAGGCATTGGCGAAGAGTTGATGTTCAGAGGACTTGTTTTTCATTGGTTTAGAGACCTTAGTGTCAGAAAACAAATACTTATTTCGGCCTTTTCTTTTGGCGGATTGCATCTGCTGGGTTTGTTAAGCAGCATTGATTCTACAATTATTTTTGCGCAGATTTACTTTGTTGCCGGGCTAGGTATTACTATTGCCTACGCCAGAGCGCGTGATTACTCAATTATGCTACCAATCATGGTCCACTTTGTGTTCGACTTTATAACTATTGGTGGCAAAGGAGGGGTAGAGAAAGCGGCTGCAACGGCTACACCCGAGCAAATGGTTGTCGGTATATTAGCAGTCGGCACTATTGCCTGGGTGTGGGGTGGGTTTTTGTTATTGAAAGCGGGCAATAAAAGTATTTTTGTATCTCCACCTTCAAATATTTCAACGGTATAACGATTTCGAAATCAAAGGGTCAGAACACTTGAAATTACGTCTGCTTCTGGCCGTTCTCAGAGATTTGTCCCTGTACGTGGATTAGTTCTCCTTGGGGTCGAACTCGGAAGTTTTAGGCAGTCAAAGGCTCAGTTCTGCTATCAAGCGATCAGCAGAATTTATTCAGTACCCAATTTCAGACGCAATTAGTTCTCAGTTCGGCCACAAGCGGACGGTCGATCAACGGAGATTACAGGGAAACGAGCGTTCGTAATTGCACATACGCTTTGAACGAACAATACATTCGGAGCGGGTACCCCGATGCTGAAACGGGCGAGCACTCGGTAACGTTCAGAGACGCGGTGGTGAGAATCGACTGAGCCGGGAAGCTGGTGTTTTGCCGGTTTCGCCGCGTCACCTGTCGTCTGTCGCGGGTGCCGCAAACAAGGCCGGGTCTGGCCGAGAGTTACTGCCGGTCAGGGAGACCATCTCATACCGCACCAGGCCATTGTTGGTGGTCGCCCAATTCGGCACCAGCAGATTGCCGAAGCGTGCCAGCGGGCCAAAATCGTATACGTATTGCGTGGTCGCCCAGATGACCGGTTCCTTACGGACATTAAGCATGATCCATCCTCGCGGCACGCCATCCGCACCAGCGAATTCGAGTGCGGATGGACCGCCGACGCCTTCGATTGCGCCGTAGCGAACTTCCAGTGCCTCATCATCTCGAGCGATCGTCCGCGCAATACGATAAATACTAAAAGGGGCGCGCTCCAGCGAATCTGCGAGAGCCTCGTCACTTGCACGCGCAAACTCACCATCGGTAATACTCCAGCGGCCGTATTCCGGGCTGTACGCGCGGACGCGATCGAAAATCTCGCTTTCCATCTTTACCCAGGAACGCGGACCGGTCATGTCCAGAATTTCGTTCTCAAGGTACCGATCCGGCCGATTGACGAAGTCCCATTCGTGCACGAAATGAACACTCTCAAGTGATGCCCAGACGGCGATGCCACCCATTTTCTCAACCATGGCACGTGCGTCTGCAATTGCTGCCGGATCACCTCGCAAGCCTTCAGCAAAACCAGTATTAAACAGCCCCACTATTGCAATCACTGTGAGTAACAAACGCTTGGCTTGCCCGATTTCAGATATCATTTATCCGCCTCCCTTAATTGGTAAAGTCCTTATCCGGTTCCCAGTCGACGTCGAGTTCCTCGGCATTGATCATCGGCAACGCGGTCTTGACGCCCTGGCCCATTTCCGGATTTTGGGCGAACAGCGTGATGTGGCCATTCGTTCCTATGCTGATCAGGGGATGAAGGGACGAGACTGTGCCGACCGGGTACCCGACACGCGATAATCCGATGACAGGCCCGAAACCGCTTGTCGCGCTGAGTTGCAAAAAAGTACGTCTGTTGATCACGGTCTTCGCAGGTATCGATTGGTTTTCCATATTCTATGCGATAGTCATCGGCAACAAAGCGCACTTGGTCGTGGCCAAGGCACGTTTCGTCGCATGGCCGCAGCTCCATCTCGGTATGCGTGCTTCAGGGCCTGACCCGCCTGCAGCCCCGGTGACGATATCGATCACAAGCACTTTACCCGACAACTTTTCCAACCACCTTATGCTGGATGCCAGTAATGCCGGTGTGGTCCTGGACGGCAGCTTGTTATCTGGTGATTGGCAGGCCGGATTGGCGATGGTGTCCTGTGATGGCACCACCATCCGCGGCCTGAGGATTGCTAACTTCTCCGGTCCAGGGATTGACATCACCGGGGATGCCAGGAACAACCCGCAACATCATCAAGGGGAATCTGATGGGAACGGATGCTGCCGGCGGGGACCGTGGCGGGCGTCACCTGTGCCAACTGCACGGTAGAGATCTTTTCTGATGACGGCAATGAGGGCGCGGTGTACGAGGGCGGCGCAGTCGCTGATAGCAGGGGAGTCTTTACCTTCGACAAAGGCGCTGCTTTTATGGGACCGAACCTGACGGCCACAGCCACCGATTTGGATGGCAACACCAGCCCATTCTCACCGCCTGTTCAGGGTACGAGCAGGTCGTTGACCCTACAGAAATCGAACCACCTGGCAAGGACCCAAATCCAACCAAGGCATTCGGATGAACTCGCAGACAACCGTATGGGAATGGGGGCAGCTTTTCAAAAAGGTGGCGTCAGTAAAGACTGGGTTGAAAGAAGCAAGAACAGGGTGGGCATCACGATGCATCTGGGCATGGATGTCATTACCGGCTTCGGCGG
>Ga0209013_10002458_pt1 | contig 16793 bp, 9 predicted proteins | sample Cruoilmetagenom2_FD_187291 | JGI IMG/M metagenome (GOLD analysis project Ga0209013, IMG submission 187291) | Oil polluted marine microbial communities from Coal Oil Point, Santa Barbara, California, USA - Sample 2 (SPAdes) (version 2) | ecosystem: Environmental > Aquatic > Marine > Oil seeps ...
GGCTTTGCCAAAAGCAAACGCAATGCACATGTCGGCTTCGCGGTTATACGATTGCCCTGCGGCAGCCTGGATTCGCAAGTAATCAACATCATTGGCCGCACGAAAGCGTTTCTGTTGCGCCAGAATCGTCCACGCCGGTCCGACTGACGGCTGCAAGTCCAGTGTTTTTCGCAATGCGTCCAACGCCAGGTCGAATGCACCGGTTGCCTGGTAAAGTCGCGCCAGCTTGAAGCGCAGATCCGCCTGGCCGGGACTCATCGCAACTGCTCTCTCACAGACCTGAATGGCGGCAGCAAACTGATTGCTGTCGCGCAAGAATCCCGTTATTTGCAATAGTTGATTTTGCGTGACAGAGGACTGCCTGGATGCCTTCAGTAACATCTCTGCCGCATCACCGGGTGTACCTGCATCACGTAACAGGAATGCCAGGGCAAAAGACACATCAAAATCTCCCGGCCTTTCAGCCAGTAGACTCCGGAATATGCTGAGGGCACAGTTGGTTTCACCGTTCGTTCGATAGGCGTTGGCGAGCCAATACCTGACATCCCGCTCTTTGGGGGCTTGACGCTCAGCCTGCTGCAATTGAGTCAACGCTTTCTGCGGTTGGCTTTGCCGCAACAGGGCAATGCCATTCTCAGTCAGCGTCCGCCAGTCATCCTGTGCCATCACTCATCAGCATATCGAGTTTTCGATGATATCTCTCCTTGTCGGCGTCCACCTCTGCGGCCTCTTCCGCTTTTTTCATCCAGCGCTCGGCAGCGTCCTTATCACCGTTATTGAGATAACTGATGCTCATCAGGAAATAAAAATTGTCATCATTTTTAATCCTGCGGACAGCAAATTTCAAATGATCGATTGCTGCCTCGTAGTCCCCGTCATCAAAAGCAGTACGTGCAAGTTGATAGCGGTAATAAGGATTTCGCATTCGGTGCGTTTGGACCTTGCTTTGATATTGTGCCGCAAGTTCAACACGGCCCTCCTGTCCATAAAGGGCTGCCAGGTTACTCATTGCAACCAGGTTGGTATCACCAATATCCAATGCTTCCAGATATGCCGATTCGGCGTAATTCGGGTAGCCCCCCCGAGTGTGCAGAATTCCGAGATTGACCCAGGAAGGGCTAAAAGCGGCGTCCGACCTGATGCTTTCACGAAAATTTGCAAGCGCCTTCGAAGTGTCTCCTTCCAGCATGTATTCCACGCCCATGTTATTGAAATAATGCGCGCGGGCGCGGCTGTCGGGGATGATCTGCCGCTCATATCGGATACGGAAATCGTACATGTTGAAATCCACCATCTGGTCCGAATGCGTAACTAAATCCACCTGCGAGTTGATGTGCAGATTAAAAACCAGAGTCTCGCCCGAAGCCGACCAGTCCGGCGGCATCATGACTTCCTGAAAATTCGAATCCAGGCCCAAATGCCGGGACATTGCCACGAACATGTTGGTGAATGAAAGGCAATTGCCACGTTGTGCCCGGAACGTCTCCCGGGCAGTACGCGTTGTACCGTCGTAGATTACGTCGAAGGTGCCGTCTCCCATTACCGCGTAGAGCAGGCTCCATAACCTGAAGTATTCGCCTCCGTGCGGGTCAACCCATCTGTCCATGAACTCGATCATTTCGGGGCTAAGCTCGAGTATGTCAACCTGCGACAGATCTTCCAGCTCTACGCCTTCTGCCAGAGGGCTGGCGTCGAGAAGCATCTCGGTTGATACCTGACCTGAAACCGGCACATTCGAGGGTCTGCCCAACGTCGTGCACGATGAGATCACCGCTACTGATAAAACCGCCAAGGCTGTTGGCATCACACGCATGAAATGCTCCGAATCAATGTCCGTAAAACATCTGACTGCTTATTATGCTACCTGGTTCGACCGCTGTGGGAATTTTACGACATTCTGCCCAATATTGTCGGCAGGGAGACAGCAACTCCTAAGCTATCTCGTCGATCAATGCCTGGAGTCGTTTAACGTGAACTTCGTCGGTGTGGGTCTGCCCTATCGACACGCGGATGAATGATCGATCATCGATGACCGAAGGGGTCACTGCGACCTTGCCGGTCGCGTTGAGAGCAGTTGCGAGTCGTTTCGTGGCGCCGTCACCTTCGACGTGTGAAAAACACACAAGCGAAAACGGGTGCGGCGCAAACAACTCGAAGCGCTCATCCGCATGGATCCATGTAGCAAACTCTTCCGCCAGACGGACGTGGCGGCGAACCAGGCTACGGATCCCCTCAACACCATACGATCGGATCACCCACCACAACTTCAGCGCTCTGAATCGACGCCCGAGCGGGACATGCCAGTCCCGATAGTCGACCACTGCCCCGGTATCTGAAACCTCATTCCGAAGATAAGGCGGCAGGATGCTCATTGTGTCAATAAGCGGTGCACGATCGGCAACCCAAAGCACGTTGCAGTCGAAATTCACCATCATCCACTTGTGGGGATTGAAGGTGTAGCTATCGACGAGTTCCACTCCGTCTTGAAGATGACGGAACTCCGGGCACACCATGGCGGTGCCCGCGTAAGCTGCGTCGACGTGATGCCACATTTTGTATTGCTTCGCAATCGCATCGATAGCGCGGGTCGGATCAACGGCCGTGGTGGCCGTCGTACCGACCGCAGAGACGACAGCTATTGGCGTCAGACCTGCCGAGACATCAGCGGCAACCCTGGCTTCGAGAGAAGCGATATTCATGGCTAACCCGGAATCGGTCTCAATTTTTCTGCAGTGTCCGATACCTGCAACCGTGCACCCTTTTTCAATCGATGAATGCGCCTGGTCCGAGACGTAAACCACCATGTCTTCCGAGCGGGCAATGCTGCGTCGATGATGGCGGGCCACTACAAGCACTGCATGTGTTGCATCAGAGGCACTCATCTGGATCACCCCTCCTCCAGGTCCGCCTGATTTCCACGTCTGTGGCAGGCCGAGCATTTCCACCAGCCAGTCGAGGACACGCATTTCGACTTCCGTCACAGAGGGAGACGTCGACCAGAGCATGCCCTGGACTCCGAGACCGGCAGCGACAAACTCGGCGAGGATCGATGGCGGTGACGTGTTCGCAGGAAAATAGGCAAACCAGTTCGGTGACTGCCAGTGCGTGATCCCCGGCATGACGACACGATCGAGGTCGGCTAGTAGTTCACCAAAGGCCTCAGGGGCTTCCGGCGCCCGTTCCGGCATCAAGGATGCGATGTCGCCCGGCTCCACTGATGGGAGTACGGGGTATTTTTCAACTTCCTCGAGGTAGTTGACAATCCAGTCCACGACGGCATAACCGCTCTTACGGAACTCCTCGGGTGACATGTGCTGGCCCCTGGATGGCATTTATTGAGCCGCGTCAATGATCGCCTGGCAAAAAACATCAGGTGACAGCCGGATTATATCTACGCTGTCGTCCCTGTCTTCCGAAGCATCGAAATCAAATGACAATTGAGCATTGGTGCAATCAGAAAACTGAATAGTCATGCTGCCCACTGGCTCAAGCATTGTCTCACGTGGATCGTTAAACACACCGCCGCTGTTGAGAAAAATATCCAGCACCGCCGTGTCACCCGATACCCCGCCGGAAGCCGTAAACCAGCGATGTTGCCGGCTTCCAAAGCCATCGAGTTCATCGGCGGCCGGCGGATTGACGTCATAGGTAAACCACGCCACGAAAAATTCCAGGCCCGTTTCCCTTTCGATTACATCGATTAACCAGCCCTGGCCGGGCGTCTCCGGATTGAACCACGCGCCGGACAGGCCCGGGTTGATTTCAAATAAGGGTGGTTCATCCCGAACATCTGCGACACGCACTTCGGCAAAAACCATGTTCTCCGACAGCAGATCTCCTCCCGAAAAATCGATTACCGGCAGGTTGCCAAAGGCGCCTCCTGCGTTGACCCTGGGTAATACGGCGATTGCATCGGCTACTTCCATGCTGTCACCAATGACCTGTCCAAACACGGTAAAAAATCCACCACCCTGACCGTCGTCCCCATCCAGGCTGGCCGAATTATCAGCAAGATTAATAAACCATTGACTGGTCGCGCTGTCCGGGTCGCCACCGAGCTTTGCCATGGCGATCGTTCCCCGGATATTGGAAAGCCTAAATTCGTTTTCAATGGGTGGATCCGTCGGAATAGGGAACGCCTGTCCCGCATCAAAGATGAACCCCCCTCCTTGTATTACGAACCCGGGAACGCTGCGATGTACAAAAGAGTCATTATAGTCGCCGCCATTCACATAATTCAGAAAGTTTTCCACGGTTCCTGGCGCGACCTCATCAAACAGCTCGATCTCAATATCGCCCAGCGGAGTTTCCATAATGACGTTGGTCGCAAACGCCGAAAATGAAACAGAACATATCGAAAGAACAAATATTTTTATTATCAACAATTTATCTTTAAGCACGAAGTATTTTCCTCGGTATAAACAGTTTATAGGGACCCGGTTGAGGTGGAGTTCATTTCACTGCGAAAAACCATCATCGGCGGCTTTGATCTAAACGCGCGCACATTCTACACTGTTCAGGATTTATATCTTTTATTTGGCGGTGTGGAAGACGTGTCTGACCTGTTTTATCCGATTTCATCGGAACAATTGATCGAGTGGATGTTCACGGAACTGGAAACCCGTGACTCACTCTTTGGCATTCCTCGCCGGCATTTCTTCGTCCCAAAAGAAGACGATTCGTTCCGCAGCATTGCTTTCGACCATCCGCTGGAAACCCCGTTCGGCCCGGCCGCAGGACCCCACTCGCAGATGGCGCAGAATATTGTCGCCGCATGGTTGTGCGGTGCGCGCTATATCGAATTAAAAACAGTGCAGACACTGGATGTGCTCAAGGTATCCAAGCCCTGCATCGATATGGAGGACGAAGGTTACAATGTCGAGTGGTCACAGGAACTGAAGATCTTCCAGTCTTTCGACGAGTATCTTCGCGCCTGGGTACTGATCCATGCCCTGCACCACAAGCTAGGCTTCCCTTGCGAATCACCCGGCATCGTGTTCAATCTCAGCGTAGGTTACGACCTCGCGGGAATCCAAAAACCGAATGTACAGTGGTTCCTGCAACAGATGCGGGACTGCTCTGCCTATAAACAGACCCTGGTTGACCAGGTGGCGCGTTTTTACCCCGAGGTCAGGCGGCTGAATATCCCCGATCGCATTTCCGACAACGTGACCCTGTCAACAATGCATGGCTGCCCACCCGGTGAGATTGAGCGCATTTGCGCCTACCTGATGAAGGAACAGGGTCTGCACACCTTCGTCAAGTGCAACCCGACGTTGCTGGGCCCCGAACGGGTGCGCAGGCTGCTGCACGACGACCTGGGATACAACGATGTCGTGGTTCCGGATTCCGCCTTTGAACACGACCTGGAATACGCGGCAGCGGTGCCGATGCTGCATACGCTGCGGGCCGATGCAGACAAACTCGGCCTGGCCTTCGGGGTGAAACTCAGCAATACGCTCGAAGTAGAGAATTTCCGGACCGTATTCGATCCGGCGGAAAAAATGATGTATCTCTCCGGGCGCCCCTTGCACGCGATCACGGTGAACCTGGCTCACGTCCTGTCGGAAGAGTTCGACGGCGATCTGCCGATGTCATTCTCGGCCGGTGCAGATTGTTTCAATGCACCGGACCTGCTGGCAGCGGGTATGCAGACCATCACGGTCTGTTCCGACCTGTTGAAGACCGGCGGCTACCTGCGCCTGCTCCAGTACCTCGAGTCAGTTCGCGATGCCTGCGATAAAGCGAATGCGGCAAATATCGATGAATTTGTTCTCAAGCAAGCCGTCGCGAACGCTGGTCCAGGAGAAATCCACACCGGCGCCCGCTTCAACTTACGCCGTTACGCGGAACAGACCCGCGGGGAACACAAGCTGAAGAAAACCGCGTTTCTCACATCCCACAGCAAGACACGGCGCAAGCTGGACCTGTTCGACTGCATCCAGGCGCCCTGCGTCGATCAATGCCCGGTCAACCAGAAGATACCGCAGTACATGAAGGCGGTGCGGGAAGGTGATTTTGATGAGGCGCTGCGCCTGACCCGGGCTGACAACCCGATCGCCGCCACCCTGGGGCGGGTTTGCGACCACCTGTGCGAGACCACGTGTATCCGCACCCACCTGGATGAACCGCTGGCCATCCGCGACATCAAGCGCTTCATTATGGATCGTGAGGATAGGCCCGGTTCACTCACACAGGTGCTCCCACAAGAGAAAAAGGTCGCGATTATCGGCGCCGGCCCCGGCGGCATGGCCGCGGCATCGGAACTGGCGCTGGCCGGATGCGCGGTCGAAATCTTTGAAATGCACCCCTATGCGGGTGGAATGGTCGGCGGGGCCATCCCCGAATTCCGGCTTCCCCATGCCGTATTCGACCAGGACCTCGATCGCCTGGTAAAACTTGGTGTGCAGATTCACTACAACATAAAGGCGGGACAGGACATCCATCTCTCGCAACTTCGCCGCCAGGGATTTGACCAGGTGGTGATCATGGCTGGCGCCCAGTTGGGCAAGAAACTGGGGCTCGACGGAGAGGATTGCCAAGGGGTGATGGATGCCCTGTATTTCCTTCGGCAGGCAAAGGAAGGACAACCTGCCCACATCGGGCAGCGCGTCGGCATCATCGGTGCGGGCGACACAGCCATGGACTGCGCGCGCACCGCCTGGAGGCAGTCCGACAGCCGGGTGAGCGTAATCTACCGGCGCACCATTGACCAGATGCCGGCGGACCGCGAAGAAGTGGCGCTGCTGGCCGAGGAAGGCGTTGAGGTGCTGGAGCTGGCGAAACCCCAGCAGTTAATCATCGAAGACGGTGCGCTGCGGGCGCTGCTGTGCCGGCGTATGGAATACCGGGGCGAACGGGATGCCTCCGGCCGAAAGATTCCATACGAGGTACCGGATTCCGATTTCGAGGTACGGCTGAATACGCTGATCCTGGCCATCAGCCAGCACGCCATCCTGGATTTCTTTGATGAAGAGCCCATTGCAGTCAACCGGTGGGGTTATATCGAGGCTGATCCGGAGACGTTTGAGACCTCGGTACCCGGGGTGTATGCAGGCGGTGACGTGGTTAACGACGGGCCCTCCTCTATCGTCGAGGCTGCAGCTGACGGTAAGGCCATCGCCAGGGCAATTCTGAATCAACCATCTTCCGATGCGCCGCCGGTGCCGGCTTTCGACACAACAGACCTGCTGCGCAAGCGCAGCTACCGGCAATGGCGTATACCCGTACCACACACGGCACTCGATGAACGGCACAATTTTAATGAGGTCATGCTCACTTATAGCGAGGAGCAGGGGCGCGCCGAGGCCGCCCGCTGTCTTGATTGCCACGAGTTCTGCAGCCTGTGCGTCGGGGTGTGCCCCAACCTGGCCCTGCAAACCTGGCAAACCGGGCCCTTCGAAGTGGTTTTGCCCGACCTGCGGCTCGGTCAGGATGGTATCCGGACCGGCTCCGGCAAGGCCTGGCGCGTGGAGCAGGCTTTTCAGATCGTCGTGCTGACGGATTTCTGTAACGAGTGCGGGAACTGCATGACCTTCTGCCCTACCGCGGGCGAGCCATACCGGGATAAACCCAGACTCTACCTTGACCGCCCTGAATTCGAAGCGCAGGAGGACAATGCCTTCATGGTATTTCAGGATGCGAACCACTGGGCGATGGACGCACGCTGGCAGGGCGAAACACACCGTATTGAGATGAACGGGAAAATGGGCGGAACGCTGGATTACCAGGGCCCATTGTTCAGTGCACGCCTGGACCCGGAAACCTTCGAACTTGAACGTGTCGAAGCTGCAGCAGGCGCCCGCAACGGCGATACGCTTTCGCTGGAACCCTGTGCGGCGATGTATGTACTGCTTAACGGACTCAGGCAGTCCCTGCCCTACCTACCGACTGCACTGCCTGCAGACCTTGCTGCCACCGGCAAAATTTCCCACCCGGGATACTAGTGCTACTGCCGGTGGAGGAGGTGAAAGTGTAAAAGGTGAAGTGGAAGAAGGCCGTGCCATAAAGCGGAGGCGGTTACTTCATTCGCATGGCGGACCTGCAATATGCGGACCAGTGGATGCAGATCAACGCGAAGGGGTAAAAATACCTTCAGAATGAATCATTCTAAAAGCTGAACTTTATTCGGAGAGAACAAAGATGAGTTCCCTGCTGATCACCAACGCACACCTGGTGACGCTCGATGAAGCCAGGCGCTTCATCGAAAACGGCAGCGTATTCATCGAGGACCAGTACATCGTCGAGGTCGGTGAATCATCCACCGTAAATCGCACGGCAGACCGCACCATAGACGCCCGCGGCAACATCGTTATGCCGGGCCTGATTAATGCTCATCATCATCTCTACTCCACCTTCGCGCGCGGTTTTACCCCGCCGGGTTCGCCGCTCCGGAACTTCGAGGAGATTCTGAAGAAGCTGTGGTGGAAACTCGACATGGCGCTGGATTCCGGGGACGTTTATTACTCCGCTCTACTTGCCCTAATGGATGCCGCCCGGGCTGGTTGCACCACGATAATCGACCACCACGCCTCCCCATCCTGCGTTGACGGCAGTCTTGACCAGGTCGAACGGGCGTTCAGGGACGTGGGATTAAGCGGTTGCCTCAGTTACGAGGTGTCGGACCGCAACCGCGAGGGAGAAGGAATAGAAGAAAATGAACGCTGGATTCGCAAATGCCACGAATCCAGCGACGGCCAGATGGCCGCCCTGTTCGGCATGCATGCGCTGATGACCCTGGGCGCCAAAACGCTGCAGCGTTGCGCCGATTCCGGGCATGCACTGGAGACCGGTTTCCACATCCACGTGGCCGAGGACGAGATCGATGTGCGGCTCACGATGGAACGCTACGGCAAGGGAATCATGGATTGCCTGGTGGATTTTGGCATCCCTGGCGAGAAAACCATTTTCGTGCACGGCAGCCTGTTCGACCCCCGCGAAATGGACCTGCTAAGCTCCACCGATTCGATGCTGGTGAATAATCCCGAATCCAATATGAACAACGGGCTCAGCGTGTCGCCAATCCTGGATTTTCTGAAACACGGCGTCACCGTCGGGGTCGGCACAGACGGCATGTCCTCACACCTGATCTCCCAGGCTCGCGCCATGTACCTGCACCAGCGCAGCGAACACAAGGACCCGACCATGGCCTTTGGCGAGGCCTGCCGGATCCTGCTGGAAAACAACCGGATCATCGCCCACCGCCTGTTCCGCGAGCCGCGCGGTGCGCTGGCGCCGGGACAACTGGCCGACATCATGATTCCTGAATATGTGCCTTTTACGCCGTTGAACGCTGACACGTTCTACGGACACCTGCTTTTTGGCCTGAGTTTTGCGTGGATCCGCACGACGATTGCGCGCGGCCGGGTGATCGTGGACGAAGGCCGCCTGCCGCACCTGGATGAAGATGCCATCCGCGCCCGCTGCGCGGAACGGGCGCCGCAGATCTGGAGCCGGATTCACTAAATCAGAATTTAAATCAAGCGAGGAATTATTTATCAGAATTTGCTGGAACAACTACCACATGCCGCAGTCCATCGCCGAAGCGGTCCAGTGGCTCAATCACTATGACGGGCGCGCCCAGGTGATCGGCGGCGGCACCGACCTTTTGCTGGAAATCCAGCAGGGACTGCGCCCCGCGGTGGAAGCCATGATAGATCCATCGCATATAAGCGGACTTGACCGCATCACCATAGACGACGAATACATCACCATTGGCTGCGCGGTGACGCACACACAGATTGTCCGCGATAAATACATCATCCGTCACGGTACCTGCCTGGTGGAAGGTTGCGGCGTCATCGGCGGACCACAGGTGCGTAACGTGGCCACCCTGGCCGGCAACGTGGCGCATGCCTTGCCTGCAGGAGATGGCACCATCGGTTTGCTGGCCCTCGGCGGGGAGATCGAGGTCGCTGATGCCGACGGCAGCCGCTGGATGGACTTGCAGCATGCCTTCCTGGGGCCTGGCAAGAGCGCGATTGACCTTCACCGGGCCTTGTTGACACAGCTGCGTTTCCGGCCCACCGGACCACGCGAAGCTTCGGCCTTCAACCGCGTCATGCGCCCGCAAGGCGTGGCCTTGCCGATGATCTCGATGGCGGTGCGGCTGCAACTGGATAACAGCGACACCATCACCGCGGCGCGTGTCAGCCTCGGACCCGCCGGTCCCGTTCCGTACCTGGCCGAAGCGGCAATGGAGGTACTCACCGGTGGACCGGCCGTGACAGAGCAGTTCGAACAGGCGGCAGAAGCCGTACTGGACTCGGTAACGCTGCGCACCAGCAAGTACCGGGCAACGCAGGAATACCGGGTGCAAATGATCCGCACGCAATTGCCGTTAATCCTCGCCCGTGCCGCCGAACGGGCCCGCAGCGGCCACGCCGTGCCGGAAGGAGTCGGCCTATGAGTCGCCTGCAAATGACAGTAAACGGGCAGGCCGTTAGCCTGGACGTACCGGAGTCGCGCTTCCTGTCCGAGGTCATCCGCGAGGACCTGGGCCTGACCGGTACGAAAATCGGCTGCAACGAGGCCGAGTGCGGCATCTGCACCGTGCTGGTCGACGGCACGCCGGTGGTCAGTTGCACCTACCCCGCTTTCAAGGCGCAGGGCGCCAGCGTGGAGACCATCGAGGGCCTTTCCGCTGATAGCCGCCTGCATCCTCTGCAGCAGGCATTCCTGGACCACGGTGCGGTACAGTGCGGCATTTGCACATCCGGCCTGATCATGACGTCCAAGGCTTTGCTGGATGAAAAACACGCTGCGGGTGAAGAAGTCACCGAGGGCGATATCAAGGTCGCGCTGAAAGACACCTATTGCCGTTGTACCGGCTACCAGAGCATCATCAGCGCCATTCGGCAGGCAGCGGGCCAGGATGTCCCGCCCTATATTCCGCTCACCCGTGCTGCCGGTCACGAAATCGGCAAGGCGCAGCCCAACCCGGATGCCCTGGCCAAGATCCGCGGGCAGGCGAAGTTCACGGACGACTACCAATTCCCGGGCATGTTGTACGCACGCACCCTACGCGCCGGCGTGCCCCATGCGCGAATCCGCTCAATAGATACGGATGCAGCACGCGCCCTGCCCGGAGTGCGGGCCGTGCTGACCCACGAGGATGTTCCCGGGCGGAACCTGCACGGCATCGTAATCCTTGACTGGCCGGTGCTGTGCGGTGACAAGGTGCGTTATGCCGGTGACGCAGTGGCGATCGTCGCCGCTGACACCGAAAATATCGCCGCCCGGGCAGTTGATTTGATCCGGATCGAGTACGAGGCGTTACCCGTGGTTATCGACGCGATGGAGGCGGTCCGGCCGGGTGCGCCGGTGCTGCACGAAGACCATCCCGACGGCAACCTTCTGAAGCACATCAAGGTGAAAAAGGGTGATATTGAAATCGGCTTCCAGGAGGCCGATGTGATCGTTGACAAGACCTACCGCACACCCACCACCGAGCACCTGTTCCTGGAACCGGAATGCGCCATCGGCGTACCCGCCGGCTATAACCCTGCCGACTTCGGCGGGACTTGCGACTCCGAAGCGCCACGGGGTGAGGCCGCGATTCACGACAAAACCTCGATCTACGTCGGCAGCCAGATTCCATACCTGGACCGGGACCAGGCCGCTGCCGCCCTGGGAAAAGAACCCGGCCAGGTACGCGTCATCGCCACGCTGATGGGCGGCGGCTTCGGCGGTAAAGAGGACGTCGCAGGACAGGCGCACGTCGCCTTGCTTGCAGAGGCAACGCGGCGACCGGTGAAAATGCTCTATTCCCGCCAGGAAAGCCTGCTGTTCCATCCCAAACGACACGCTACAGTCATCCGCATCCGCACCGGCGCAACCCACGATGGCCGGCTCACTGCGGTCGAGGCCACGCTGTACGGCGATGGCGGCGCTTATGCCAGCCTCAGTGAAAAAGTACTCACCCGCGCCACCACCCATGCATCCGGCCCCTACGACGTGCCACACGTAAAAGTAGACTGCTTCGCCGCCTACACCAACAACGCGCCCTGTGGCGCTTTCCGCGGCTTCGGAGTCTCCCAAAGCTGTTTCGCGGTGGAAAGCAACATGGATATTCTCGCCAGCGAGTTGGGCATTGATGCAGTCGAGTTCCGCCGCATGAACACACTGGAAGTAGGGTCAGTGACCGCTACCGGCCAGGTGATGCGGGAAAGCGTCGGGCTGAACGAGTGTATCGACCGTGTCGATCACGACATGCGCAGCGGCGATTTCCGCTGGGCCTGGCAGGAGGGCCACCGGCTTTTTGCCTGGGGCCTCGCAATCGGCTACAAGAACACCGGTCTCGGTGGCGGTGCGCCGGACAAGGCCGCGGCCCAGGTCCAGGTATGGACAGACACCGTTGACGGCTCTGGCAATGTTCACGGCGACGATTCCGGCGAAGGTGTGCGCGCTGAGGTACGAACTTCCTCGGCAGAGATGGGCCAGGGCCTGCCAGCCGTGCTCGCTGCCTGCGTGGCGGAGGAACTGGGAATTCCCGCCAGTCGCGTTAATGTGTTGCTCGGCGACACCGACCATTGCCCCGATGGCGGGCCAACCACCGCCAGCCGCCAGACTTTCGTCAGCGGTAACGCCGCCCGGCATGCGACCCGAACTTTGATAGAACAACTTGCGCCAACGGCAGCCAGGCTACTGAATTGCACACCCGGGGAGGTAAGCTTCACCGCAGGTCAATTCAGCAGCAACAATATAGTCGTGAACCTGAATAATGCGATTAAGCAAGCTGCAGAGTCCGGCATACCGACCGTGGCCGAGTACGAGTACTGGGCGCCAAAAACCCAGCCACTGGGCACCGGCGGCGACATGCACTTCGCCTTCGGCTTTTGCGCCCAGGCCGTGCTGTGCGAAATCGACACGCGCACCGGCAAAGTTCAGGTCAACAAGGTAATCGCCGCCCACGATGTCGGCCGCGCCATCAACCCGCTGACGCTGGAAGGCCAGGTCGAAGGCGGCATCGTGATGTGCATTGGCTACGCGCTCACTGAACACTACATCCAGGAACAGGGTGAGCCCTGGACCAGCGTAATGGCGCGATACAAGATGCCCGGAATCAAGCACACGCCGAAAATCATCTCGCATATCGTGGAACACGAAACCTCCACCGGACCCTACGGGGCCAAGGGTGTCGGGGAATTGCCGAGCATTCCCACCAGCGCAGCTATCACCAACGCTATTTGCCGCGCTACCGGTGTGCGCATACGCAGCCTGCCTGTTGATCAGGACGAACTGCTGCGGGCTATGCGCACCGGGGCAATGGAAATCGAATTTGGATGGGGCGACCGTGAGCCGATTCCCGCAGTCACCCTGGGGGGTGAATTGTGAATCGCATGTGAATCGGACAACCAACAATCAGGAAAATAACAACATGCAGATCAGCAGCAGCTACTACACCGCCGCGAAGGAAATCGAATCAGACCTGGCGAAATTCATGCAGGACATCATCCGCACCCCTTCACTGAGTTCCGAAGAAGGCGCCGTGATCGAGCGAATCCGCCAGGAAATGCTGAAACTCGATTTCGACGAAGTCACCGTGGACCCGATGGGCAACCTGCTGGGGCGGATCGGCTCGGGGCCACGTATAATCGCGCTGGATGGCCATGTGGACACGGTTGATGTCGGCGAACTATCGCAATGGGACCGTGATCCCTTCTCCGGCGACATCGAGGACGGGATTCTCTACGGCCGCGGCGCCAGCGACATGAAAGGAGGGGTCGCCTCGAGTGTTTATGCGGGCGCGCTGCTAAAGAAAACCGGCATCCCGGACAAGGTCACGCTGTACGTGACCGCGACCGTACAGGAAGAAGACTGCGACGGCCTGTGCTGGCAATACATAGTCAACGAAGACGGTTTGCGGCCCGAACTGGTCGTGATCACCGAACCGACCAGCCTGCGCATCTACCGCGGACACCGCGGACGGATGGAGATGGAAGTCCACACCTCAGGAATATCCTGCCACGGATCGGCACCGGAACGCGGTGTCAACGCGGTCTACAAGATGGCGGGCATCATCGCTGACATCGAGAAACTCAACCAGGATTTGGAACCGCATGAACCGCTGGGCAAGGGCACGGTGACCATCAGCGAAATCCGCTCCACCTCACCCAGCCTGTGTGCGGTGGCTGACGGCTGCACCATTCACCTTGATCGCCGCCTCACCGTGGGTGAAACCGAGGAGACATCTGTAGCGGAAATTCTCGCCCTGCCGGCAGTTCAGGCCGCTGAAGCCACAGTGACCGTACTGGACTATGCAGTACCTAGCCACACCGGGCTGACCTACCCCACCCGCAAGTACTACCCGACCTGGGAGCTTGCTGAAGACGACCCCGCGATGGAGGCCGCGCAGTCCGCCTACCGGGCGGCATTCAAGGGTGAACCGGAGACAGGATTCTGGACCTTCAGTACCAACGGTGTCGCCACCTCCGGCATGCACGGCATCCCATCCATCGGCTTCGGGCCCGGTCACGAACACTTTGCACACGCCCCGAATGAGCAGGTCGAAATTGAACACCTGGTACGCTGCGCTGCTTTCTATGCAGCCCTGGTAGAGACCTTCGCACAGGAATAAAGGCCAGTAACAAGGAGAAAAAATGATTGAGAAAGCACAGGCGATAGCCAACCACATGAAGGGCCGCGACTGGCTGATGACCCAGGACTGGTCGAATGAGGAGATTGAACTCGCGCTGGATACCGCGGAGCAGCTTAAAAACGAATTCAAAGGCGGCGTGCAGACACTGCACCTGCCGCACAAGACGATCTTCCTGATCTTTTTCGACAAATCTACCCGCACCCGCAATTCCTTCGAAGCCGGCATCACCCAGCTCGGCGGCCATGGACACTTCATCGATTCCGAGACTTCACAGATCGCGCATGGCGAAAGCCCCAAAGACATGGGTATCATTCTCTCCGGCTACGGTCACGGCATCGCCATCCGCCACGACACGGTACCCGGCGAAGGGCAAACCTATATGCGAGACGTGGCTGAATGGGCCAGGGTGCCGGTCATCAACATGCAGTGCGACGTTGACCACCCCTGTCAGACGCTGGCTGACCTGATGACAATTCGCGAGGAGTTCGGCAAGGACCTGCACGACCTCAAGATCGCCGTCTCCTGGGCCTACGCACCTAGCTACGTCAAACCGATGTCCGTACCGCAAGGATTGATCATGCTGATGACCCGTTACGGTATGAATGTGACTCTGGCCCATCCACCGGAATACACCTTGATGGACGAACCCATGCGGCTGGCGCGTGAGAACGCCGCAAACTCCGGCGGCGCCTTCGAGGTGGTGGACAGCATGGAAGAGGCCTTTGCCGGCGCTGACATCGTGTATCCCAAGAGTTGGGGCCCGGAAGCCCTGTTCGGCAATCCAGAGGAGGCGATGAAGGTTGCCGGGCAGTACCGGCACTGGATCTGCGACGAAGCAATGATGTCGCGTGCTAAACAACAGTCAATTTACATGCACTGCCTGCCGGCGGACCGCGGCAGCGAAGTGACTGATGCGGTGATCGACGGACCGCAGTCACGTGTCTATCCCGAGGCCGAAAACCGGATGCACACAGCCAAGGCCCTGATGGCATTGACGATGTAGGCTACGGAGTCGGGGACGCATGACATGAACATGAACGGATACCGGTGTATGGCCTGCTCCGCGACACAAGCGGCGGACTTTGACGGCTTCCTGTGCCCTGCCTGCGGCGGTAACCTGGACATCACCTATGACTATGCCGCGGCGGCAAATGAACTGGGCGGCAAATTCCCTGAAGGCCGCCAGGACCTGTTCCGTTTTGCGGCACTGCTGCCTTTGAAACAGCCGCGATCGCCCTTCCCCCTCCGGGTGGGCGGTACGCCGCTGTACCCGGCGCCCCGCCTGGGCGAATTGACCGGAGTACCCAGCTTGTACCTTAAAGACGATACGCTGAACCCCAGCGCTTCTTTCAAAGACCGCGCCAGTGCCGTGGCCATTGCGCGCGCCCTGGATATCGGCGCCAGCGTGATTTCCGTCGCCAGCACCGGCAATGCCGGTTCCTCGCTGGCTTGCCTGACTGCCGCCACCGGGCTGAGTGCCGTGATCTTCGTGCCGGCCAGCGCACCCGTGGCTAAACTCACCCAAATGCTCGCTTTTGGAGCCCGGGTCCTCGCAGTGCGGGGCAGCTACGACGACGCCTTTGACCTTTGCCAGGCCGCCTCTGATGAATTTGGCTGGTTCAACCGCAGTAACGGCTACAATCCCTATACCCGTGAAGGAAAAAAAACCTGTGCCTACGAGATCTGGCAAGACCTGGGCGGCCGGGTGCCGGACCGGGTGGTAGTGCCTGCCGGGGATGGCAATATACTCAGTGCGATCTGGAAAGGCTGGCGCGATTTGCAGGCGGTGGGCCTGATCGATCACTTGCCAAAAATTGACTGCGCACAGTCAGACGTCAGCGCTGCGATCAGCGATACCGTGCGCCGGATTCGCACCAGCAGCAATCCGGCTGTGGACTGGTCCACTGTAGAAGTGCAGGAAGTGAAAGCATCCACCATCGCCGACTCGATTTCGGTCGACTTGCCGCGTGACGGCCTGGCTGCCGTCAAGGCAGTCATCCAGTCCGGCGGCGAAGCTGTAACGGTTCCGGACCGGGAAATACTGGCAGCCATCCCCGAGATGGCCAGCACCACCGGGGTATTTCCTGAACCGGCCGCCGCGACGCCCTGGGCGGCCGTAAAACGAATGGCCAGGGAACATCAAATTACCAAAGATGAGTTGTTTGTATGCATCGTTACCGGCAGCGGCCTCAAA